>Ga0075019_10000475_pt1 | contig 23042 bp, 23 predicted proteins | sample ColStrG_CSR_2013_FD_71473 | JGI IMG/M metagenome (GOLD analysis project Ga0075019, IMG submission 71473) | Freshwater sediment microbial communities in response to fracking from Pennsylvania, USA - Cold Stream Run_MetaG_CSR_2013 | ecosystem: Environmental > Aquatic > Freshwater > Creek >...
CGCCGCGGGGAAGTCAGCCTGTTCGCGCCAGGCGTTCGGTTTGCCATTCAGCCGGAAGCGATCGAAACGCGACTCGTATTCAGCGACTGTGCCCAGAGTGCCGGAGGTGACGAGTTTCTTGACTGTTTCAAAAGCGCCGTCATAACGGCGATCCTGATAAACCGTGATCAAACGCCCGCAATCAGACGCCAGCCGGACCAGTTGCTCGGCCTCTGCCATCGTGGGAGTGAGTGGCTTGTCGACGACGACGTGTCGCCCCGCTTCCAGACAGGCCTTTGCATAGGAAAAATGCGAATCGTTCGGCGTAGCCACCACGCACAACGAAATCGTCTTATCGGAGAGCAGTTCATCCAGCGTGCGCGCCAGGCGTACTTCGGGATATTTTTCTTTCGCCTTGGAAGTATGGCGTTCGAGAACACAGGCCAATTCCATCCCCGAAACTCCGCGGATCACCGGCGCATGAAACGCCTGCCCTGCGAGACCAAATCCGATCAGGCCCACTCGTACCATGGATCTCCTCGTGTCAACCAGGGTTGATTTTACTGGAATACTGAATGCAAGAGCCGGGGGAGTCCCCGGCCCTTTCGCACCCTGCTCTTTTTTCTGGATTACGCTGCCACCGGAGAATCCGCCATGAACCACTTTTTCGTCGGCGGATTCTTAGGCAGTATCTCCAGGTACAGTACTGCGTAATAAAATGCCACTACTGCGGCTGTTATTGTCGCCAGCGTCAGAGCGAACTCCGTCCACTTCGGCACGTAATACAGTCCAGAACTCGCCTGGAAGGCGGTAATGGAGACGTTCAGCCGGTTCGCCATGAATCCCATCACCACCAGAGCGCAAGTGAAATATAACAACTGTGGGTTGTGACGCACTCTTTGTCGGCTCAGCAGGGCCACCGGAGCGATGACGAACAATCCGATTTCCAGCCAGAAGAGCAGCGTTTCTTCCCGCCACAGCCACAGATAGCTGGCTCCGCCGTGAGTGAACAGATCTACACCGCGCAGCACGGCATAGACATATAGCAGAGGCGCGATGATCTGGCTCATCTCGGCCAGCACGTCGTAGTCAACCCGCGCATTCAAAGAGCGATTGCACAGGAACACAGCCATGATGGTTGCAGCCAGCCCAGCCGGTACTGCCGAGAGATAAAAGAGCGTTGGGAGATACTGGCTGTACCAGAGGGGATCGAGCTTGCCTTTGGCGAGCAGGTAAAGTCCGCCGAGAAACGATTGGTGCAGCGATGAGAGAATCGCGCCGACCATGACCAACCCGATCAGAATGTGGTGATGCCACTTCAGATAGAGCTTGCGCAGGCGGACCCACGGAATGCGCTCCACCAGCGATGGAGAGAATTCCAGTGCGAGGACGGTGGTGTAAAGCATCACGCACCACGAGACCTCGAACAGCACCGAGCGCCGGTTCCACATCACGATCGGATGCCAGATTCTCCACGGCAGCCCCAATTCGTACATCATCCCGACGATCACTGACAAATACCCGAGAAACGACAGCAGCACCGCCGCCCGGACGACTTGGCGATAGCGTTCAAAGCCGAGCAGATAAACCGCGGCTGCGATGGCGAATCCTCCCGCAGAAATTCCGACGCCGCACAGGGTTCCGAGGCCGACCCACAGTCCCCAGGGCTGCGCATCGGCGAGGTTGGTCGACTGTTGAAATCCGAGAAAGAAGCGGGCATAGGCGGCATATAGACCCGCTGCGAAGATGACGGCTACGACTGTCCGCCAGAATGTAATCTTAGGAAGCCGGTATTTAGACATGACGTGCTCCTTTCACTCCCGCTCGTGAGCGCCGGGGGTGAACTCCTGCGCTTCGGCCAGCGCGACCTGTTTGCGCCGGTTGGTGATCCAATACAAGCCCGCCAGCAAGCCTCCGCCTACCAGAACCACCGTCGGGATATCTCCCAACGCATTGGCCGTGAGAATCGGCATGGGTTGACTGGAGACGGTTGCGAAGCCCAGCTTTTCAAAGGGGACGTCGGAGATGAAGAATACCGACGTACCTCCGACCTCTTCGCTGCCATAGATGTGGCGGACGTATTTCGAGTCGAGCAAGACCCGTCTCTGGGCCTCTTCGAGAATCTCATCGCGCCAGCCGGAGATTGAGGCTTGCACCGGGCACGCTTCTACGCAGGCGGGAGGCTGTCCTTTCACCTGCCTCGCGTAGCACATATCGCACTTCTTCACGAAGGGAACCAGCTTCGACCATTCGTAGCGAGGCACGTTGAATGGGCAGGCAACGATGCAGTAGCGGCAGCCGATGCACTTTGACGATTCGTAGGTGACTGGTCCGAGTTCTGTTTTCTTCAGCGCGCCGACGAGGCAGGCGGAAGCGCAGGCCGGATCCTGGCAGTTCATGCACAATCGCCTCACGTAGCGGTCGCCGCGTTCTTCGACCACCGTAAAGGCGGTAGGCGATAGAGCCGGCTCGGGGTCCTGCGGGAAGCTGTGCGCCTCCTTGCAGGCCCGCTCACAGCTGAGGCATCCGATGCATTTCGTGATGTCGATCAAAATTGCTTTTGTTCTTGGCATGTTCTTTCTCCATCTATGTCAGAAGCGGTTTGGTCAGTTGAGAAAGAAATCAGTGATGAGCTTTTTGCGAAGTTCGGGCTCAACGCGCGAAAGCAGCCCGCTGATGGGCACGCCCCCGTCCTGCGCCAGCGCGGGATTCAGCTTTGCCACCGCCGCGTTCAGGCGTGTGACGTTGTAGTGCATCCAGGGCGCGACCATCGAATCCTGCATCAAGTTTTTCTGGTTAGTGGCGAAGTCGGGAGTCTTGAGCACCGCGATCCAGCCGTCCTTGTAGGGATCGCGCGCCGCAATCGAAGGATCCTGGATCACATCGCGATTCACGGCCATGACCACTCCCTCGACGGGCGAGAGCAGATCGAAGGATGTGTCACCCGCGTGCAGCGTCATCAGGCGTTGTCCCTGACGAACCCAGCGGTTGGGATTGAGTATCTCGATGCGGTCGATCTTTCCGACCACGTCGGCGGCGAATGCATCCAGACCCACGCGAGCGTCTTCGCCACCTTCGCGCATGACCCAGGTGTGTCCGGGATGAAAGCAGTAACCTTGCGGAATGGAGAAGCCATGTTCCTTTGTCATCGCCGGCGCGGGCGGGCGAACCGAAATCGCAGGCGCGATGGGCACTGCTCGCGGGGTGCGGGCAACCATGTAATTGACGCTGATGACGACAATAAAAGTCAGTAGTACGAAGAGTATGGACATATTGCCTCCGTGCACCGAGCGGAGTCGCTTGTGTGTCTGTTGCAACCACCGCCACATTTAGCGAGTGCACGTCAGTAACAAATCGTGCTTGCCTTCGTGAGCGTTGTTGTATAAGGATTTGCGATTGGAGTTGGAGTTTTACTCCCGCTTTGGACAACTGCACTTTGCAGATTGCTGCTGCGTTTTGCAGGGCGGTGGAGGCCTGAGTTGCAGAAACGTGCTAATTCAGGACTGGTTCCCGTTTCAGTCGACGCATCAGCGAGGTGGGATGAATCCCAAGAATTCGGGCCGCTTGCGTTTTGTTGTTGCCGGTCGCGGCGAGGACTTTATGGATGTAGTCCTCTTCCAGTTCACGCAGACTTACCAGCATGTCCCCGGTAAATGAATTTCCGTCGGTGAATGACGGATCCACTTTCGGTGGTTCTTGGTGATCGCGAATCTCTTCCGGGAGAGAGGCAGCGTCGATGTTGCCTTCCGGCGCCAGGATCATGGTTCTCTCGACTACATTCTTCAGCTCACGAATGTTCCCCGGCCAGTTGTATCGAACCAGCAAATCCGCGGCTTCGGGGGTGAAGCCCAGAAAGTTCTTCTTCAGCTCGCGGTTGAACCAACGGACCATTTCGAGCGCCAGCGGAAGAATGTCTTCCTGCCTTTCGCGCAGAGGAGGAATCACAATTGGAACTACGTTGAGCCGGTAGAACAGGTCTTCTCGAAAGCGCCCTTCGGAAACGGCTTCTTTGAGATTGGTGTTCGTCGCTGCAATGAGGCGGACGTCAACCTTGATCGATCTCGTTCCTCCCAGCCGCAGAAATGCGCCTTCCTCCAGCACGCGCAACAGCTTGGCCTGCACGCTGGCTGACATGTTCCCGATCTCGTCGAGGAAAAGAGTTCCCCCATGCGCACGCTCGAGCAGGCCTTCCTTGCGGCGGCGGGCATCGGTGAAAGCTCCAGGTTCGAACCCGAACAACTCGCTCTCAAGCAATGCATCGGGCAACGTGGCGCAGTTCAGTTCCAGCAAAGGTTGGTTGGCGCGCGGGCTGGAGTAATGAATAGCGCGGGCGAGCACCCCTTTTCCGGTCCCGCTCTCGCCTTGAATCAGAATGGTCGTGTGATCGGTCTCTCCCGCTTTCCGGGCTACTTCGAGCATCTCGCGCATCACGGGATTCTTGGTGACGACCCGGCCAAAGTCGTATTGTCCTTTGGCTGTTTCGACCGTGTCGCGCACGCGAACGCGCAGGTCCAGCATCTCGGAGGCGCGCTTCAACGTCGCAGTCAGGTCCGCCAGATGGAACGGCTTGATCAGGTAATCGTATGCCCCTAACTTCATGGCTTCGACCGCCCGATCCACCATGTGGTAGGCGCTCATCATCACGACGATGCTCGCGGGGCTGTCGGCCCTGATTTGCCGCAGCACTTCGACTCCGTCGATTCCGGGCAGCACAATATCGAGCAACACCAGGTCCGGCTTCTCGTCCTGAAACGTCTTCAGTCCCTGCTCGCCCGAAGCCGCCGTGAGCACTTCAAATCCCTCCCCGGTCAGCCCGCGGCTGATCGTGCACAAGGTAAGTGGTTCATCGTCGACGATCAAAACGGTGTACGACATGGCTATTGGATAATTGCCTCCTGCGTGTCATGGCTTCCGTTGCCCAGTGCGCCGTTTTCGCTCGGCCGGAAAGGAAGAGTAATCGTTACAGCGGTGCCGTGCTCGGGAGCGCTCTCGATCTGGATCTCACCATTGTGACTGCGCACGTAAGCCTGGCTGATGCTCAGACCCAGTCCCGTGCCCTTGCCGCGCTTGGTAGTGAAGAAGGGTTCAAAGACGTGGGGCAGGACATCGGCCGAAATACCGCATCCGGTATCTACAATGCGGATGTCCACGGCGTTCGAGGGCGAGGCTTGACTTGCGATGACGGTGATACGGCCGCCCTCCGGCGTGGCCTGCGCGGCATTCAGCAGCAAATTCATGAGCACTTGGGAGAGCTGGTTGGCGTCGACACGCATCGGCGGCAAGTCCGCAGGCACCTGATTTTCGAGGATCCTCCCGTGCAGCATGGGCTGATGTTGAAGGAAGGCAAGTGTGTCGGAAACCAGCCGGTGCAAATTCACCTTGCTCAGAACCAGCGGGCCGGGACGCGCATAATTCATGAGACTCCGAAGCGTGACGGAAATGCGTCTCGCGGCTTCGATACATTGCTCAATCTCGGCGCGATCTTCGGCCCTGGCATTCTTTAGCTCCAGTTCGAGGTGGGAGAGAATTCCGAGCAGCGGATTATTGATCTCATGGGCTGCGCCCAGCGCCAACTGCGTAAGCGCGGCATACTTTTCGTATTCCGCGAGTTTGGCCTGGAACTGACTCTTTTCTTTGCTGAGCTTGCCTTCTTCGGAAAATCGGCGAAATAATTCCTGCATGGCGGCGTCGCGCTCTTCCTCGCGCTGGCGCAGACGCACTTGCCCTTCGACGAGCTGGGATACGAGGTCCTCCCGTAGCTGACGCTGCGTTCTCCAGAATGCGATCAGCAGCGCAAGTCCTACCGCAAGGAACGGAAGTAGGTAGACGGACAACAAGTGGTGAACCGTAGGTTCGGCTGTGGTGGCTTCATTTCCTCAATATTCTTTATAGGCCGAGGGAGCGCTTCTGGCGGTGATTGAGGTCACAGGGATTGAAACGGGGGATCTCTGCCACGGATTTTCACGGATCAAGACGGATGAGATTTCCGTAGTTTATCCGCGCGAATCAGTGGCCTGTTTTACTGTGCGGGCGCGTAGTAGCCGCGGCGGGAGCGGACCCGAAAACTCTTCGCGTCTTTGGCGGCGATTTCAATGGTACGGTAATGGCCGTCATGTTTGAAATCCGCCGGCTTGTAGGCGACGGCGTACTGACTACGCAGTTCGTCCTGGATGTCGGAGAAGGCATTCGCAACGTCCCGAATCTGGAAGGGGGCGAAAGCGCGGCCGCCGGTGGCGTCGGCAATGCGCTCCAGGATCTTGTCGTACTTACTCTTCACGCCGCTCACGTTGGTGCTGATGGTGTAAATGATGGTCTCGGCGCGCTGCGCCATCTCGATGGCTTCGCCCATGGTGACGTGGCTCTGATTATCTTCGCCGTCACTGAGCAGGATGATGGCACGCCGCACATTTTGGGCGCTCGGCGCTTTGATGAGTTTGTCGCGGCAGGCGAAATAAAGCGCGTCATAAAGCGCGGTGCCGCCGCCGGGACGCAATTCGTGTACCCCTCTCGCCAGCAGGTCGGTGTTGTCCGTCAAGTCCTGCGTGACCTCTGGAGTCGCGTCGAAACCTACCACAAACGCGCGGTCATAGCGGGGACGGATGGTCTGGTTGAGAAATTCGACGGCGGATTCCTGCTCGAATTTGAACCGGTCGCGGACCGAACTGCTGGCGTCGATCAGCAGGCCGACCTGCAAAGGCAGGTTTGCTTCCGCGCGAAAACTTTTTATCTGTGCGGGCGGCTTGTTATCGTCTGCGACGGTAAAATCGCCTTCTTTCAGATTGGTGACGCGCTTGCCGTGCTTGTCGGTAACGGTGAAGACCACGTTCACTTCGTCCGTTCGCGTTCGGATGGTGGCAAGCGGTTCGTCGCCCGTAACGTCGGGATCGGTAGCCGCTTGACTTTGCGGTGCGGGCGCCTTGGGTGGCGAAGAAGGCGCTGCTTCCGGCGATTGCGCCATCACCGGCGAGGCGAACAACGCTAGCAGAATCAGCGACGCGAATGTGTGTGAGCTTGTTCTCCCCAAGGTGATCCTCTGGCTGCAATTATATCTGCCTGCCTTCGAACCGGCAGCGTTCCATTAAACCTCTTGCCGGGGAACCCCGTCCACCGCCCCGGCTTCGAGCATGCTTAAGAAATCGCGCAGTTGGGGCGGCAGGGGGCTTTCGAGCGCGATCTTCGCCCCGGTACGCGGATGATCCAGCTCCAGCCGGGCGGCGTGCAGGAAATTCCGCGGCAGCGAAATTGGCCCGGGTGCATCTTTTTTCGGACGGCCTTGCGCCTTCAACTCGGCCGGCGCGCCGTAGAGTTTATCCCCAACAATGGGGTGCCCGAGCGACGCCATGTGCACGCGAATCTGGTGTGTTCTGCCGGTGTCGATCTTCACTTCGATAAAACTAAATCTGCCGTAAGGCGTATCAAGGCGGCGGAGTACTCGGTAATGAGAAATCGCTTCCCGCCCGCCGACAAGCCGAGTCGTCATCCGGATCCGCCGAACGCGGTCGCGGCTGATGCTGGCCGTCACGGTTCCGGCATCCTTCTTCATCCAGCCATGCACGAGCGCGAGGTAGGTCTTCTTCACCACACGCCGGGCAAATTGCTGCGCCAGCTTGCGATGGGCATCGTCGTTCTTCGCGACCACGATCAGCCCACTGGTCTCCTTGTCGAGGCGATGCACAATGCCGGGACGAACCTCTCCGCCCACCGACGAGAGGCACTGGAAGTGATGCAATAGCGCATTCACCAGCGTTCCGCGATTGCGGCTGTCGTCGGTAGCTCCAGCCCCGGCGTGAACCATCATCCCGGCGGGCTTGTTGATGATGGCCAGGTCGTCGTCTTCGTAGACGATATCGAGCGGAATCTCTTCGGCGATGGCGCGCAGCGGAGGCCGTGGTGCCGAGCCGAGCACGCGGATGCGCTCGCCGCCGCGCAGTTTCAGGGAGGGCTTTGGGCGTGCGTCGCCGACGAGAACCTTCTCCTCGGAAATCAGTTCCTGCACCCGAGCGCGGCTGACTTCGAGGCGTAAGGCGAGGAACTGGTCGATGCGCTGGCCAGCGGCTGCAAGACCGACTTCAAGATCGATGGGACTGATATCCGCCACGTGCTGGGAAGAATACTAGATTGGCAGTTCGCAGCCGAGATCTACCGCGCCGCGCTCACCGGCTGCGCAGGCACCGCCTTCGAGCCCGGCCGCAGCCACCAGATCAGCCCACCACCCAGCACAAGTCCAATCGCGATCAGTTGCGTGCCGGTCATCACGCCGCCGAAAACCGATCCCCTGCCCGGATCGCCGCGCAGGAACTCGAGGAAGAATCGGGCCACGCCGTAGATGAACAGGAACGCGCCGAAGACCTGGCCATCAAACTTCCTGCGCTTCAACAGCCACATCAGGAAAAAGAAATTCGCCAGTTCGACGGCGCTCTCGAACAACTGCGTCGGTTCCAGCGGCACGCCCAGCGGGGTTCCCGTGATTTCGTGAGCCAGCGGATTGCGGAATACCACGCCCCACCAGTGGTGCGTCTCCACGCCATAGCAGCATCCGGCGGCAAAGCAGCCCAGGCGCCCGATGGCGTGGCCCAGCGCCAGGCCGGGAGCGAAGGCGTCACAAGTGCCCAGCGCGGGCATGTGATTCTTGCGCATATACCAGGCAGCGGCGATCAAAGCCGCCAGCAACCCGCCCGAAAACACTCCCCCCGCCTGCAAGGTGGCGATACTGAAAATCTCGCCCGGGTGCGCTGTGTAATAACTCCACTCGTTGACTACATACAGAATCTTGGCGCCGACGATGCCGCAGAGCACGACCAGAATACCGAGATTCCAGGCATGGTCGCCGTTGATGCCGAGCCGCTCTGAGTTGCGGACGCTGATCCACAGGCCGATCAGGACTCCCATGGACACAAGGAATCCGTATGTCGGCAGAAAGAAGTGCCCGAAATGAATAAGTTGCGGGAACATCCAGTGTGTTTTGATGCGCGAACGGACTCATGCGCTGCAGGATCAGTCTAGCAGGGAGCGATATTAGCCTCTGGCTTTTAGCTAACAGCCAAGAGCTGAGGCTGATTTAATCAAGCCGACCCACTGTGCCGTGTGACGAGGCCGAGAATGAACCCGTCGGTAGACGTTGGGCACCTGCCGAGACCCTTTAGGCATCTGCGCATGGCGCAGCGTCGCTCACCGGATCCTAGTTCGAGTCAGGCTCCCGTTCATTCTGCATTGGTTCAAATATCGGTTACCCGCCATCACCAACCCCGCAGGTCGGCTTTCAGATTGGATGCTAGGCAAGTCCCGGCGGATTGGCAAGAGGAACCGCGCAAAAAGATGGCAGGTGGTTTGCAACCAAAGTAACGCCGCGTTCACATGAAGTGCTTGTCAATTCGGGACGGATGGCGACGAATGCACAAACGGCATCTTGCTGGACTACTTTGCCGCCTCGGCCCAGTAGCTGCTGCGCGCGAGCACGGTGCTGCCCTGTGGATTTTTCAGGCGCACTCGCAAATTGTGCAATCCGGCATGCGGATTCTTCGGCGTGATACTCAGCATATACCGGCTGTGGAGATGATTGCTGAAGTCGGTCATCCGCACTTCGAATTTTTTGCGCGTTGCGAACAGTTGATATTCCCCGCCGGTCATGGCCGCCACGGTGCTCGGGACATTCTTCTTCATGCCTTGCACTGCCATCACCAAAGGTGCCAGCAAATCGGGCGAAGCATTCATCTCGTTCTTGTTCGTGCCACGCCCGGTATCGAGAATGTTCGAAAGTCCCGGCGAAAATGCGAGCGCATAGACCAAGGCATTGCTTTGGCCGATAGCCGCAACGACTTCGTCCACTTTGGCCTTGCTACCATGGTCGCGGGTCTCGCTGATCAGCAGCACGACCCGCTCTCGCTCCGGCGGTTCCTGCTTCAACAGGTCGACCGAATACGCCAGCGCATCCAGAGTTGCGGCTCCGCCATCGCCGGGCTGCAATGTGGTGAGATCGTCGGAAATCAGGGCCGCGTCTTTGGTGAAATTTCGAGCCAGCTTGATTTGACTATCGAATTCCACCAGCGCAACCCTCGCCGTCCCGGGTGCAAACAGTGGCTCCAGCATGGTCTTCAGGCCCTGCATCCGCGGAAATTCATACGAGGCCCGGCGCCCGGTCTGAATCGCAATCACCAGAGAGATCGGCTGGCCTTCCGGCGCTTCGTCGAGCCGCGCAGGCTGAGCGACCCCGTTGTCTTCGACCATGAAGTCGTCGGCCCCAAGTCCGTAGACAATTCCGCCATCCGCGTCTTTGACCAGCGCGGGAATCAGCACAACGTTGGTTTGGGAACGGAGAGTAACTACTTGAGCGAAAGCAGTGCTGGCTAGGGTAAAAAAAAATGCGATGGCGGCATGTTTTGCACGCGTCAGCCCGACTCGCCTCAGATCAGCCGGCCTTGCGGTCTTCGCCAAGCACTTCATCCAGCGCATCTGCCAATAGATGCGCGCGCTTCTGATAATCGGTGCCCCCACTCTCCTGTTTTTTCCTGAGCAGGTGGTATTCGTCCGCGATATTGAGCGCAGCGAGGACAGCCAGGCGCACTGTGTCGATGGTGTTGGTGGCCTCGGCTACAGCTCGCATTTTGGAGTCAACGTACTCCGCCAGTTTCAGAATGTACTGGGGGTCGGAGCCGCGCAGGTTGTACGCCTGGTCGAAGATCTCCACTCGCACGCCGGCGTTCTGCGCGTCTTTGACCAACTGATCCTTCGTCGCCGTTGCCATAGATCGTTTGCTCAGTGTGGCGCGCTCTTTTGCGTAAAACGTTTAGCTGGCTTCCGCAATGGACTCGATCTGCTCCAGCATCTTTTCCACGCGGCTGCGGATCTCCTCGCGCTCTTTCTTCAGCTGAACGGTCTCGCGCCGCAACGCCGCCAGTTCCTGATCGCGTTCTTCCAGTTGCTGCCGCGCCCGCTGCACATCCCGTTCGGCAGCCCCTTGCGCCTGGCGCGCAGCCTTGTACATCTCAATCGTGCGATAAATCTTCGCTTCCAGCACCTGAAAATCGTCCGCCGGAACCTGCTCTGCCACCTGCTCGGCCGCATTCAACGCCATAAGTGCTTATCCCCAGAAATATTCTCGAACTTCTCCGCAGTATACTCCAGAAATTTGTGGACAACTCGGCTCAATCGGTCCCGATATGGACAATTATTTGGCTATAATGCCAGCACCAAAGTGGGGAGGGTTTTAAGCCTATGAAGCATCTTGCAGTTTCTCTACTCGGACTATTCCTCGCGCTGCTCGCGTTCCCGGTCAACAGCTCCGCGAAAACCACCGTGGAAGTGAAAGACGCACAGGGAAAGAGCGTAGGCAGCATCAGCATTTGGGATGAAGGTTCGGGTGTCGCCCTCGGACTTCACTTGCACGATCTCACCCCCGGCGACCACGCGATTCACTTCCACCAGGTGCCGAAGTGTGAGGGACCTGATTTCAAGTCTGCTGGCGGCCACTTTAACCCCGCCGGCAAGAAGCACGGCTTCGATAGTCCCGATGGGCACCACGCCGGCGACATGAAGAACTTCCAGGTGGGGCCGGATGGGAAAGCCGAAGTTCAACTGACGGACGCCGAGGTCACGCTGAAAGATGGCCCGCATTCCCTGTTCAGCAATGGCGGAACCGCGATCGTGGTCCACGCAAAAGCAGACGATTACAAAACCGACCCTTCAGGAAACTCAGGCGACCGCGTCGCTTGCGGAGTACTGATGAAGTAGGCGAGGAGCTGGATTTCAAGCGGATGTTAAGGCACTATCAGCCGGGACAGCCTGGCCGCGGCCGCATCCAAGGTCTCCAGCTTCTTGCAGAAGGCGAACCGCACCTGCCGCGCTCCATCTCGCGGATCGCGATAGAAACTCGATCCCGGCACAGGCGCGACGCCAATCTCCTGCACGAGATGCTTGGCAAAGGAGATGTCGTCGGCGAAACCGAAGGCTGAGATGTCGGTCATCACGTAGTACGCGCCTCGGGGGCGGAAACACTGGAAGCCGGCCGCCGTCAGCGCAGGAATCAGGTGGTCGCGCCGCACGCGATAGCCTTCCGCCAACTTACCGTAATACTCCTGCGGCAGGCTCAAGGCCGCCGCTCCGGCCTCCTGCAACGGTGCCGGCGCGCCCACCGTAAGAAAATCGTGCACCTTGCGGATCGCATTGGTGATCTTTTCCGGCGCAACCGCCCACCCGACGCGCCATCCCGTCACACTGTAAGTCTTCGACATGCCGTTGATGGTGACCGTACGATCGCGCATGCCGTCGAGCGACGCCATGGAAATGTGTTCGGTGCCGTCGTACAGAATGTGCTCGTAGATCTCGTCGGTGATCGCCAGCACGTCGAACTCAAGGCATAGATCCCGGATCAACTCCAGCTCAGCCCGCGTGAACACCTTGCCAGTCGGGTTGTTTGGCGTGTTCACGATGATCGCCTTGGTATGACGATCAAACGCACGCCGCAATTCCTGTGCGTCGAACGTCCACTCGCCGTTTTGATCCTGCGGCGGGCGCAGCTTCACGAACTTGGGCTTGGCCCCGCTCAGGACTGAGTCCGGACCGTAATTTTCGTAGTAAGGCTCGAAGATGATTACTTCATCGCCTGCGTTGCAGGTGGCGAGCAGAGTCGAAATCATCGCCTCGGTCGAACCACAGCAGACCGTGATTTCCTTTTCCGGCTCGACCACAATCCCCTGCCAGATCTTCATCTGCCGCGCAATCGCGTCGCGCAAATTCTTGGCGCCCCAGGTGATCGCATATTGATTCACGTCCGCCGCAATCGCCTGCTGGGCGGCCTTCTTGATCTCTTCCGGCGCGGCAAAGTCCGGGAATCCCTGCGCCAGATTCACCGCGCCATGGAGCGCCGCCTGGCGTGTCATCTCGCGGATGACCGATTCGGTGAAGTGCTTCACCTTGTCGCTGAGGAAGTGTCGGCCCACTTCGGATCCTGCTTGGTTCTTCGTCTTCATTACGGTTTGAAACCTACGCTCTGCCAGAGTTCCGCGCTGCGATACAGGATCCCGTTCGTGATCACCCACTCGACATTGCGCGAAGCATGAATGTCCTGCAAGGGATCTCCGTGGATGAGAATCAGATCAGCACGCTTACCTTTTTCTACGGTACCTAACTCGCGATCCATCCCCATGACTCGCGCGGGCACGATGGTCGCTGCCTGTATCGCTTCCATGGGAGTAAATCCCGCCTGAACGTACAATTCCATCTCGCGATGCAAACTGTACCCCGGCACAGTCTGATCGGTGCCGGCCACCACCGGAATACCGGCTCGATGCAGCGCTCCCACGGCTGCTACTTCCTTTTGAAATATCTTCTCACCGATCTCCGAGCGCTCGTTCGGCGGCTCGACATCCGTGAGTTGTTCGGCAAGTTCAGGCGCGACTTTGTTCACGCCCGGTTCGAAGCTCGCGGGAGGTTTGGCCGTGGTCGCGGTGAAAAATTCAAAAATCGCGAGCGTGGGATCTACTACGGTGTGATGCTCCTTCAAAAATGCCAAAGCTTTCTTCGCCTCGGGTGAATCCACGTCAAGGTTCGCCAGAGCATTCATTCTTTCCGCGCGGCTCGCGCCCGCCGGAAGCGGCGCATGCATGATGCCTACAACGTACTGGATGTGGTTGATCTGGTCCTGCCCGGCTTCTATCGCCTGAAATGCGTTCAGCCCTTGCGGGATGTGCCCTGTCACCGTCATACCCAGGTGATGAGCTTCGTCGGCAATCACCTTGATCTCGTCCAGCTTGACCGAACTGTAGATCTTCATCTGCTGAAAGCCCGCGGCATGATAACGATCCACCCACTGCTTCGCCTGTTCGGGCGTGTCAACGCGCGCAACCCCAAGGGCCAGCGGTCCCGTGCCGTCGACGATGCCCGCCAACAACAGCCGCGGGCCAAGCCCCCTGCCTTGCGCAATGGCGTCGCGCACCGCAGTAATGAACTCGAATTCGTTGCCGCAATCGCGCACCGTCGTCGCGCCTGCCGCAAGATAAATTGGCCCCCACTCAACCTGCTCGAAATGCGCGTGCATGTCCCAGAGTCCGGGAAGGATGGTCTTGCCCTGGGCATCAACGATGTGGGCTTTACGCGGAATCTTCACTTTTGCGCGCGGACCCGCGGCAACGATGCGGCCCTTATGAACTACAACCACGGCGTCGGGAACCGGCGCCGCGCCGGTGCCATCGATCAGAGTGCCGCCGACGATCGCAAGCGTGGGAGCGCGGCTGCCCGGAATTCCTCTGGAAATGTCGGCCAGAGCGCTCATGCCGTCGGAACCGGCGCGGCCTACAAAATCTCCAAGAGCGCTTTCATAGCCGTCGCGAATCGCTTCGAAGTGATCGAACTCGGCGTCGGTGCTGATTTCAGCTACTAGATTGCGATTGGCGTCGAACCACAGAGTCTCGCGCCCCCAGATGAGGCCTTCGATGGTATAGCGATCGAGCCTTTCGTCTTTCGGTCCGACGTGGATCGTGTCCTGGCCTCGAGGCTCAATTCGCACCGTGCCGCTCGGCAGCGTCGCAAGCTGCACCGGCGAGCCATGCGTCGCCCAATAGCGCACCATCAGCATCTGGATGGTCGTCGGCGCGTATCCCGCGATCGTGAAGAAAAGCCCCGTGGGCGGCGTCAGCTCGCTTTCCTTATCGCGCGTGCGGAAGTGGACCTTCCCGTCGGCAATCGTCACCGCCTCATCGATCGTGATGGGACGCGCGGTCCGACCCTTGATCTCGAACGACTGGGGAGTCAGGTCCCGGGCGCTTCGGAAAGTTACCGAGAGTGGAACCGCCTGGCCGCGATCGGTGAATTTGAAATTGATTTTAGCGGCCAGCGAATCGCCGTCTTGCCGGATTTCGTAGGTCTCCTCGCCGATCGGTTGCTCGAATTTGTGCAGGGTGAACTTTCCCTGCTCCACAACATCCGCAGCAGGTTGCTGCGCTGATAACGACGTACTTGCGGCGACGAGGACGAGGGTGGTGAGTACAAGATTGGTGGCGATTCGTTTTTGCATGGTGAGGTGCAGATGCCAGACTCAGCGGTGATGCTTCTATATCGACGGCCCTACTGTCAACTCACAGAAAAAAGAGATCATCCCTGCCTCACCTTGAGAGGCGAGACAGGGATGATTCGCATCGTCCACTGAAGCCTACGTCGCGTTACTGTGCGGGCGTCATCGAGGCGGGGGGAGTGGCGGGCGTTTCCGCCGTCACTTCCGGCGCCGCTACCGGATTGATCTTGACCGTGGCCAAAATCTTCTCCAGGCGATTGAAGACCTTGTCGCGGTCCACGTGTTTGATCAGCCCATCTTGCGACGCGACCGTCGTCACGTTCAGCGCAAACTCGTAGCAAGCTCCATTCTGGAAGACATGAAAGTACTTTGAGTCGCTCTGGCGGGTTCCTTCACCGGAAACCGCTTCGGTTGCACGCAAGCCGAGGTCGCCAACGAGAAGCTTCGAGCCCTGTGGTTCGGCTGCGGGCTCCGCTGAGGCCTGCGCTGACGCTTGCGGCGCGGCAGTGGACGCTGAAGCCGCCGCCGGTTCGCTCGCCGTTTTCGTGGCCTGACCGTCAGTCGTCGGCGCGTCAGCCGGAGCGGAAGGCTTCGTCTCTGCCGCGGCAACCTGATTCACGCTCTCCGGCGCGTTGCGAACCGGCATCGGCGCGGACGGCAGTTCCTTCGGCCGCGGCACTGCGAACTCGCTGCATTGATCGGCCGTGAGCGTCTTGTGCACGCTCACGTTGAAGAACGCGGACGAGAAATCGGTGTTGGCAAAACCGGTCTCGGGCAACTCGACCGCGGCCAGAGCGACTCCCCCCGGCTGAACGAAGTTCATCGGCATGGGATTCGACTGCACCAACTCGGCCGCGGCGTCTCCGGTCTCAATCGCATAGCGACGGGGATATTCAAACGTTACTCCATAGGTCTTGTCGGTATAGTTCACGGTTGCGGGCTTCTTATGAACGACTTTCTTCGGAGCCAGCTTGTTGTCGGCCTGCATCACAGGAGCGGGGATGCTCGGACTCTGCGCCTGTGGGGGCGGAATCTGAATGTTGGAGCTTACGGGCTTCGGCTGTTCACTCGAGCAGCCTACGGTGATAGAGCAAGCGATCAAAGCGGCGGCGAAGACGAGCGCGTTGACGTTGCCCCAGGTTGCGGCGGCGATGTTGCTGAACTTTCCCCACGCGACGGAGTCGCGGGTTCCTGCGATGTTGCGCAATGCGTTGATGCGGGTCATGGTTGGTCACCTCCTGCCGTCGAGCGGCGCTGAGAAGAGTGCACAAGGCGGGCCAGAATGCAGCGCACTGATTCGGCAGGAGTTGCAGGGGCGGAGCCGTTCTCCAACGTGGGTTGCCGCACACAACGTGGCTGGGGAAACACGCGGGCGGCGAGTGATCATCAACGTCACAACGAAAGTGGAAAACGACGAACGAATTGAACCGTCTCTCTTTCGGAACGTGCTCCTGTAAACTCTCGCAATGAGATTCCTGCCTGGTCTGATCCGCCTTGAGAATTGCCTACTCGGATGCTTTCTGTTGGCCGCATGCGTTTCCTGTATCGCACAGAAAGTTGCCGTGACGTTTGATGATCTGCCGCTGAACGGAGATCTTCCTCCCGGCATGACGCGGGTGCAGATCACGCGCGACACTCTGGCGGTGTTGAAGGCGCGGAATGTCCCTCCGGTCTACGGGTTTATCAATGCCAAAAAGCTCGAGGGAAACCCAGATGCGGCGGAGGCGCTGAAAATCTGGGCAGCGGCCGAACCTTTCGGAAATCACACCTATCGTCACTTGGACTTGAATGCGAATCCCGCTGAGGCCTTCGAGCGCGAGATCCTTGAGAACGAACCGGCGTTGGAACTGTTGGCTACCGAGAATAAGAACTGGCACTGGCTGCGATATCCCTACCTGCGCGAGGGCGACACCGCGGAGAAACGCCGCGCGGTGCGAGCTTTTCTGCCGGCGCACGGCTACCGCGTTGCGCAGGTCACGCTCGACTGGGAAGACTACATGTGGAACAGCGCCTATGCGCGTTGTGTCGTGAAGAACGATGGGCAGTCGATAGCATGGTTGCGGAAGAGCTACTTGCAGACGGCGTCGGAGTACCTGGATTCCGGGCGCGAACTGGCAAAACTGGTGTACGGGCGCGAGATCAACCATGTACTGCTTCTGCATCTGGGGGCGTTCAGCAGCACGATTTTGCCGGATGCGCTGGACTTGCTCGAGAAAAAGGGATTCCGCCTGGTGACGCTGGAAGAGGCCCAAAGCGATCCAGCCTACGAGGGCGATCCGGACGCGGGTTCGATAAACGGAGGCACGCTGCTGGAACAGTGGATGGATGCAAAGAAGATTCCCTACCCTGCCGTGGCTGAGAAGCCCTATAAAGACGTCGCGGAAATATGCAAATAGGAAGCACAAATTCCGCGGGTCCAGAGTCCCTTATAATCAAAGATTCTCTATGATTGCGGTTCTCGACCGTATCGTGGTGGCGACTCGGGCGCGGGTGGCGGAGACCCGGCGCACCGCGGATCGGCGTGCGCTGGAGCAGTTGGCGGAACGGCATGTTCCGCGCGGGTTTCGGCGTGCCCTTGCGGCCAGGAGTAGCGACGCAGCCGCGATCATTGCCGAGTTGAAGAAGGCATCGCCATCGAAGGGGCTGATTCGGGCGGAGTTTCATCCGCCAGAACTGGCGCGGGAACTGGAGGAGGCTGGAGCGACGGCGCTGTCGGTGCTGACCGACGAGGAATTTTTCCAGGGATCGCTGCGGAATTTGCGGGAGGCTTCAGCGGCGGTGAAGATTCCGTGCCTGCGCAAAGATTTCATCGTCGATGAATTTCAGTTGCTGGAAGCGCGGGCGAATTGCGCCGACGCGGTTTTGTTGATTGTGGCGGCGTTGTCGCCGCTGGAGTTGCATCGGCTGGCGTCAGCTGCACGTGCCATCGGGCTCGACGTTTTATGCGAGGTGCATGATGAGCAAGAATTGCAGCGGGCGCTGGATGCGGGGTGCGATCTGATCGGCGTGAACACCCGCGATTTGCGGACGTTCCAGGTAGATCTGCAGACTGCTTTTGATTTGGCCGAGAAGTTCCCCGCCGGGGTAGTTCGGGTGGCGGAAAGCGGGATTCATTCTGCAGAGGATATTGCACGGCTCCGTGCGGCCGGGTATGACGCGTTTCTAGTTGGCGAGTCGCTGATGCGCGCGGACTCTCCGGGTGACGCATTGCGGAAATTGCTACGAGTACCTAGCACCGAGTACCGCTAAGCAGTAGGCTTTGGCGCTGATTCCCATGTCTCGCAAAAGATGCGAGACATGGGGCACCCCACGGTCTTAGTAAGTGCTGGCTTTTATGACTTGGGTAAAGATTTGCGGGATGACGAATCTGGAAGATGCGCTCGTCGCGGTCGACGCGGGAGCGGATGCCGTGGGATTCGTATTTTATGAAAAGAGCCCGCGGTGCGTGAGCGTGGAGACGGTGCGGGAGATTGTGGAGAAGCTGCCGGAGAGCGTGGAGAAGATTGGCGTGTTTGTCGACCCCGACGCTGATCCGATTGGCGTGCTCTTGCACGCGGGATTGACCGGAACACAGTCCTATATTTCGGCGGAAGGGGTTGCAGGGAGCAATGCTCACACGAAAGCGGTGGGTGCCTCGTGTCTTCCACCGCGTGCCCGATTCCTCATGGCGCTGCCCATGAGTCTTTTTGGCGAAGACATGAGCCAAGTTGAGCGCATGGCAGCGGGCTTTGCGGCCTCAAGGAACAAACTTCCCGACGGTGAGTCAATCGAGGGTTTTTTGGATACGTTCTTGTTGGATTCCGGAAATTTGCGCCAACCGGGTGGGACTGGAACAGCGTTTGATTGGAAGAAGGCACGAACTCTTGCGGAAGGAATGCGCAGGGATGGTTTGAAATTGGTCGTTGCAGGGGGCCTGACTTCAGCGAATGTGGGTGAGGCAATCGAGACTCTGAAGCCTTGGGGAGTAGACGTGGTTTCCGGGGTGGAAGAGCGGCCGGGGAAGAAAGATCCCGAGAAAGTGCGGGCATTCCTGCGGGCAGTACGGGACATGGATCAGAAGGCAGGTTAGGGATGGCTACGGTTTCTCGGATTAGTAAGGTCAAAATCCCCGCCCTCTCGCCAAAAGCGCGAGAAGGACGGGGCACCCTGCACGTTTCTCATACGAGCGAACCGGGACGGTTTGGGGTTTATGGCGGGCGCTATGTCCCGGAAACCCTGATGGCCGCGCTCGAGGAACTGGAGCGCGCGTATGACAAGGCGAAGCGCGACCCTAAATTCCAGGCGCGTTTACAAGATTTACTGCGGACGTATGCCGGCCGTCCGACGCCACTATCCCTGGCCCGGCGGCTCACCCAGAAATTGGGCGGGGCAAAGATTTATCTGAAGCGCGAAGACCTGCTGCACACCGGCGCGCACAAGATCAACAACTGTCTCGGTCAAGCTCTGCTCGTCGAGCGCATGGGCAAGCGCCGCGTGATCGCCGAGACGGGCGCCGGACAGCACGGGGTCGCCACCGCGACGGTTTGCGCTCTGCTCGGCTTCGAATGTGTCGTCTACATGGGAACCGAGGACATGCGGCGGCAGGAACTGAATGTCTTCCGCATGCGTTTGCTGGGCGCGGAGGTGCGCGGCGTGTCGTCGGGATCGTGCACCCTCAAGGACGCAATCAACGAGGCCATGCGCGATTGGGTCACCAACGTCCGGACCACGCATTACTTGCTGGGCAGCGTGTTGGGCGCTCATCCCTATCCGACGATGGTGCGGGACTTTCATCGCGTGATCGGACGGGAAGCGCGTGCGCAGATTCTGAAGGCTGAGGGCAATTTGCCGGCCGCGATCATCGCGTGCGTGGGTGGGGGATCGAATTCGATTGGAATCTTCTACGACTTCATTAAAGACAAGAAAGTTCGCTTGATCGGAGTCGAGGCCGGAGGGCGTGGCGAGGCGCTCGGGGACCATGCAGCACGCTTTCGTGGAGGATCGCCGGGCGTCCTGCAGGGGACCTATTCGTACGTGCTGCAGGATTCGGGCGGGCAGATCGCCCTGACGCATTCGGTCTCGGCGGGGCTGGATTATCCGTCAATCGGGCCAGAGCATGCGGCATTGCGCGACTGCGGGCGGGCAGAGTACGTGCCTGCGTCGGACTCGGAAGCATTGGAGGCCACGATGCTGCTGGCGCGAACAGAAGGCATTATTCCGGCGCTGGAGTCGGCTCACGCGGTGGCGGAAGTCATCAAGCGAGCTCCGAAAATGAAGAAGTCGGAAGTAGTCATCGTGAATGTCTCCGGCCGCGGGGACAAAGATATTGGGATCTTGCGGGAGAACTTAAAGCTCGATTGAGTGATCCAGTTTTTGTATGCCTCTAACTTTTTACAAAAAGCCGGCGCTGGTCGCCTACGTAACCTGCGGAGATCCCAATCTCGCGACAACGCGGGAGATCATTCTCGCGGCGATCGAAGCTGGCGCGGATGTGATTGAACTGGGCGTACCGTTCAGCGACCCCGTGGCTGACGGACCGGTCATTCAGAGGGCGAGCGAGCGGGCGCTGAAACACGGAACGTCGCTGGCGCAGGTGCTGAAGCTTGCCGCCGAGGTGCGCCAACACGCTCAATCCACCGGGCTGGTCGTGTTTTCTTACCTCAACCCGATCCTGCGGATGGGGCTGGACAAGTTCTGTAAAGTGGCGCGGGCAGCGGGTGTGGACGGCGTACTGGTCACGGATCTGCCGGTGGAAGAAGCGGGTGAGTATCTGCTCGCGACGCGGGCACACAATCTGGCGCCGATCTTTCTGGCTGCTCCGACGAGTCCGGATGCCCGGTTGGCGCGGATTGCAGAAACTTCGCGCGGATTTGTGTACGCGGTTTCGCGAACGGGAGTCACCGGAGCGCGCCAACAATTGGCGGACGACGCGCGGAAACTGGTTCGACGGTTGCGGCGTCTGACCAAGCTCCCGATTGCCTTAGGGTTCGGAATTTCCACCCCAGAGCAGTTCGCCGAAGTCGGCGAATTCGCAGATGCCGTGGTCGTGGGCAGTGCAATTGTGGATACGATTGAGCGCAACCCCGGGCGCGAGGCGGCGGCCGTGGGAGAATTTGTCAGAAAGCTGACGGCTGTCAGTCCTCAGCTGTCAGCTCATACCAGTTGATATGGGCTGTGTTTGGGAATTGGCTGATAGCGGAAGGCTGACAGCTGAGAGCTTTCATGGACATCGAGGATTGGCGTAAGAGAATCGACGATCTTGACCAGCAGCTCGTTACCCTGCTTAGCGAGCGGGCGCGGGCCGCGGTTGAGATCGGAAAGCTGAAGCGCGATACATCGATGCCCATTTATGAGCCCGACCGGGAGCGGGTGGTTTTTGAGAATGTGCAGCAGGCGAATCCGGGACCACTGCAGGGACGGGATCTGGTGCGGATTTATGAACGCATCATCGACGTGATGCGCAACATCCAGAAAGAAGAAATCGCGCCCCAGCCCGAGCCTCGCAAAGCAGAAACAGAATTGGATTCGGAAGAAAGCGATTGAGAGCAATGGGCAATGAGCTACGAGCGGTGAGCGCTGCGCAGGCAGGAACCCGCTTGCTCATTGCTCATCGCTCACAGCTCATCGCTAAAGGATTCCTATGATTGTGGCAATGCAGGAAGGCGCGGACGAGGCACTCATTCAGCAGGTCATCGAGCACCTCGTCAAAATGGGATTTGAAGTGCACCGCTCCACCGGCGCGCGGATGACCGTGCTGGGCGCGGTTGGCTCGGGGATTGATTTCGATATCCGCATCCTCGAACTGCTGCCGGGTGTGCAGGAAGTCCATCGAATCAGCTCCCCGTACAAGCTCGCCGGGCGAAGTTTTCGCCCTGAGGGCACCAGGGTTCAACTACCGAATGGAGTTGAAATCGGCGGCAATGAAGTCGTAGTGATGGCCGGGCCGTGTTCGGTGGAGTCGCGCGAGCAGCTCTTTTCCACGGCTGAATCCGTTGCCAAGGCGGGCGCAAAAGTCTTGCGCGGCGGCGCATTCAAGCCGCGCAGCTCTCCGTACTCGTTTCAAGGCCATGGCGAAGAGGCGCTGAAACTGCTGCGCGAAGCAGGCGAGAAATATGGCCTGCTGGTCATCAGCGAAGTGATGGAAATTTCCCAGATTCCGCTGATGCTGCCCTACGTGGATATTCTGCAGGTAGGCGCGCGCAACATGCAGAACTTCAACCTGCTGCGCGAACTGGGAAAAGTGCGCAAGCCGGTTTTGCTGAAGCGCGGAATTGCTGCCACGCTCGAAGAATTATTGCTGTCCGCGGAATACATCATGGCGGGCGGCAATTACGATGTGATCCTTTGCGAGCGCGGCATTCGAACTTTCGAAACCTACACCCGCAACACGATGGATATTTCCGCCATTCCTATCATTCACAAGCTCTCTCACCTGCCCATGACAGCCGACCCGTCGCACGGCACCGGCCGTCGCGACAAAGTTCCGCCCATGGCGCGTGCCTCGGTTGCCGCTGGCGCCGACGCGCTTTTGATCGAAGTTCATTGCACGCCGGATAAGGCCTGGTCGGACGGAGCCCAGTCGCTGTTCCCTGAGCAGTTCGCCAAACTGATGGACGAGTTACGGATGATTGCGCCCGCCGTGGGAAGACGCATCGGCTAACCCTTTCGGGCTTCGATTGTGCTGCTTCGTTTCCTAGCCGAAGTTTCCAACCGGCGGGCGAAGATTCGTTCGAGAAGCCTGCTATTCGACAGGCTTCTTATCGGCAAAATGAGGTTCCGCGGGTTCCAGGGGATCATGGCCTACGTGGAACATGGCTGCCTGGGCGGCAGCGGCCTCGCGGAGTTCCTCTAATTCATCCGTGCTGCCGGGTTCGGGTTTATCTTCTTTTCGTTGCACCCGGCGCTCAGCCTTGTCCTTCTGTCTCTGTTGCCGTAGTTGTTCTTTCTGACGCTTGGTAAAAGTTGATCGGCCTCTTGGCATACTTGTCTCCACATATGAGTTGTTGCATCGTTGGCTGGTCGTTCAGTACCAATTCTAATTCACATCGATACTACCAGCGCGGCTCGCGCGGCTGACGCG
>Ga0075019_10000476_pt1 | contig 23036 bp, 25 predicted proteins | sample ColStrG_CSR_2013_FD_71473 | JGI IMG/M metagenome (GOLD analysis project Ga0075019, IMG submission 71473) | Freshwater sediment microbial communities in response to fracking from Pennsylvania, USA - Cold Stream Run_MetaG_CSR_2013 | ecosystem: Environmental > Aquatic > Freshwater > Creek >...
GGCGAGCGGTGACGCCCTGAAAATCTGTTCCCAATGGTTTGGGAAACTCCCAAACGCGGCGGCATTGCGCTCGCCTGGGAAGACGTAACTGCTCACGGTTTCCTTCCGGCGTTCCTCGAGGCGTTCGACGACGGGCAACCCCGTCGGGCGGACAGAGTCGCCCTCCTTGCTGTCAACGAGGCGGAGGCAACTGGCGTCGAGGTCCACTTCGTCCCACATCAAGCCGATGATCTCGCTGCGGCGGCAGCCCGTCAGGGCGATCAACCGTATGATCTCGACCGTCAGCGCGTACTTCTCATTTTCGGCAGCCTTGCGCAGCATTTGCCCAAGGGTTCGGTACTCGGCCTCACTCAGGCGACGATTGCGCACATTGTCCTTGGGCTTTTTCAGGCCATGTGCCGGATTGCGTTCGATGATGCCGGCGTCAACTGCATAGGTAAGGATGCCTCCCAACAGGCCGACCGTTCGTGTAGCCGTTCCGGCGCCGCCGCGCACGATGGCCTTGCCGCGCAGCTTCCGGGTCTTCACGGATACGCGCGTCTTCCCAGCCATGATGTCTTTCAAGACCTTGTTGATGTCGGCCTTGGTGAGATCTTTGACCCGGCGCGCGCCGATCAGCGGGACGATGTGCCGGTCGATGCGGCCAGTGTCGGTGCCGATCGTCGTGGATTTTTTCGGGCGGCCGCCCTTGCCCAAGATCAGTCCGGCGTTGAGGTCGGCGGCATAAAGTGCACAGAGTTCCTTGACCGTGATGGCTTTGTGGTCGAGCTGGCGTTCTTCGGCGGGATTGTCGCCACCCGCAATACGGCCGAGTTGAATTTTGGCTTCCTGCCGTGCGGTCTCCGGCGTCCAGACGCCATGTAGTCCGATTGTGTAGCGCCTGGTGCGGCCCGCCGCACGGTACTGGATCAGATAGCTACGCTTACCCGATGCAAAGACCCGCAGGCCAAAGCCCGGCAACTCGTCATCCCAGATAAAATAGTCTCTTCCATTGATCTCGGCCGCGTCTACGATCCGCTTGGTCAGCTTTGCCATGTGACGCCTCCTCCGCTGGAAAGGGGCTGTTTCTGCGGAAGCACCACGGAAGCAGCGGGACGGAAATTGCAGCGAACTTTCGGATAGAGGTTTCGGCGCGAATTTTCTGATAGTCTAGTCTTTTCAGATGGTTGTAGTATCATAGCGTGCCCTGTCGCATATTTAGGATGGGTGCGCTAAATTGCTCCGAAGGCAAAGGTCACAGGTTCGAATCCTGTCGAGTGCGCCAGATAAGCTCAAATTTACTGAGGCTTACGCGACAACCAATCTTGCATCACGAAAATCGTTGGCGCTAGGCCCTCACATGGTTCGCACAGGGAACGAGTGCGCCGACCAAAGTTAAACCGGCACGGAGGCTGGCGGCGCGGAAATCTCACGCACCAATGATCAAATCCGCAGTAGGAAAATGATCGTCATCAATAGCGCAAGTGCGATAGCGACCATCGAGAGCGCTGCTCTAGCGGGTCCCCAGACGGCCGCCGCTTGTGCAAACCCCTTCAGATACCTCTCTTCGCTCGGCTGAAAGACACCGGAAAACGCAGCAATCCAAACAAGCCCACCGACCAGCAGCGCCGGGAAAAGCCATTCATACGTCGCTAGAGCGGCTAAGCTGGTTGTCACCGGCTTACTCAAAAAAGATTGAAATATCAAAATTTTACTACTTGGAAGATTAAGGGGTGCGTTTCTTCCGTATATAGCGTTACCAAGGCTGAGCATTGCCGCTGAGAAAGCTGGTATTATCGCGGCAACAACATTTCTTTGTACTCTTTTTCGTCTCTTGGTTTCTAAATTTGCATTCAGCGATTCTTTTAACGCGGCTTTCTCATAGACGGGAATCACAGGTTTCAGCGGATATATCTCAGTCATTTTGCGGTAGGGATCAGCTATCGAGGACTCAAAGGCCGCTACGTACGCCAATATCCCAAGTGCGTCCTCCTGTCCGCGAGGCGAATGCTGTCGGCGCAGCATGAGCACTCGGCGATAGAGTTCATAAAGCGTTTCTCGAATCCAAAGGCTTGGGTCAGAGATTGGCCAAACGGTAGTCAGAGTGTCACTTCGATTTGCGTGGTGTTGATGCCTGTGGGTTATGTCGCGGAGAAAATAGAAACACTGAGCGACTAGCGGCCTTAGTGCCTCGCTTGCGGCAAGTCTTACCTCGTTGCCAAATCGAACATCCAGAACGCCCATCCCCTGCGGAACCCGCAATTCCATCCTCCCGGATCGGAATAAGCGGAAGGCGACGCCAAACAACGCCGAATTTGCGATTTGCGACTTAAGCGCACGGACGTCGAGGTCATCATGCTGCATGAATCCAAGGTCGAGTGGGCAATCCTCGTGGATGAATATCCAACCACGCAAGACCCCCAGCCGATCAGCCTTAAACGTCTCGGTTTTGGCCAACATCGTAAAATCGAAGTCATGAACGGCGCCCACGAGTCCGCCGAGATGCTTTGCGAGAAGGTTGTCAGATAGATTTCGCCGTTGTCGGGCAACGATGCTCCGTGTTCCATCCGCGAGGACATGTTTGGACTGGCATTGGGTCGGCTGTCCATCGATGCCAATTAGGCTGAATGATAGGTTGCCTGTGGCGTTAGGGACCCAGGCCCGGAACCTACCACTCATCTCAGTTACTTCGTCAGCCGATCATATTGTTCGTCGGACATTCGGCTGTTCAGGTACCAGTACGGAACGCCATTTTGACGCTTCAGCACTAGGCCGTCATTTAGGGGCGCGCCATGACGCTCGGACGGACGCGCCATGGTTCGGCCCAGCAGGGCGTCTATCATTTTCGGGTGATACCGACTTGCCTGACGAAATGCCAATCGGTCGCCGCGCAACATCTGAATCGCCGTCCAGCCGTATGAAAAGGCGACTGGGATTAGCGCGAGGGCTGTGAGTTTCGCGACCAGCGAAAATGCGATGTGGATCATTGGGGAAGTCCGACCTGTGGCGACTTGCAGTGTGCTCGGCTAGCCGAGCCAATGCAAGGCGTGCGCGAGTGAGGCCAAATGCCGAGTCTTGTCAACACTCTAAAGGCATGGTGCACTTTCTGACCGTTGGATGCGTTAAGAATTTGATTCGCGGGGCCACATCCGTGTGGGGGAATTGAAAGGTATGGTGGCGTCAATTCGTCCCGGGACGTTCCTCAGGCGAGCGTTGGCAAACTCTGCAACGCCGCGCTTCGATGAATAGGGTGGCGTGAACACATGCCCCTTACGATCACCGCATTGCCGCGCCACAAGAGTTTACATAAGCCAAAGAGCGCATCTAGGGAATTTCGGATCTAGAGTAGGCAAACGAGGGACATGAGCAACGGCAACCTGCCCTTTGAATTCGAAGTGTAACCTTGCTCCTGTCCCCGAAAATAGACGAGAATAAAAGAATCGCAGAATTTAGGGAGTGGTCTTTAGAATCTCAGGAACTTCCAGATCGAGGTGACCAACAACAGGCGCCCGACCCAGTCAATGATGCTGATCAGTCCCTTCCATGCCGGGATTGAGCATGCATGAAACCACAATCCTATCTGGGCGGCGAGGCGACCATGCCGCTCCACTGTTCTTTGAAAAAGCTCGGTAATATCGCCAACTGCCTCTTCGGCCCTGGCAGGAGACTGGCCAAACGTGAGGATTTTGAGGGCGATGGGCGATGGTGCCACCCACGCTCGGAGGCTAGCTCTTCGTCGTTCGCCGCGGTTCGCAATTGCAATTTCTTGGAGGCGTTTTTCTCCGATAATAAACGAGTAAATAAGCGAAAAGAATTTTTCGAAAAATATATCACTATTTCGAAATTCCTCCACGTATTCAGCTATGCCGTCTAAATGATATAAATTGTAGGTCTTGTTTTTGTATCTCACGAGTCCTGTGGTCATTTGTTGCCATAAAGAACGCGCGTGTAAATATGGGGTGTCTGCGCAAACCCAATAACCGTCTAGCTCATTTTGACGTCCTGTATACCTCAGAGGCTCTCGGTGATGCTTATCTTCTAACATGGTCATTTTCGCCTATCGAGAGAATGACGTTTGGGGTAGTGGCGAATTGAGCGTGAATGCCTCCACGGTGCTCGATATGGCCGCGTATGCGCCGTTAGTTACATGGTAGTGGCGTTTGCGACGTCCCCCGCGTTCTGAGGTGGCCTCTCCCCATTCCGAGGTCAGCAGGCCCTTCTTTTCGAGGCGGTCAAGCGTTGTGTAGACGGCACCGATCGAGACGCTGCGACCGGTTTTTTCCCTCATAGCGCTCAAAATTCGCAGGCCGTAACAATCGCGCGGCAAAGAGGCCACGGCCGACAGAACTTGAAACTCAAAGCTACCTAGGATCTTTTCGGACATCACTCAGTCCTTCAACTACGTGGTAGGACATATAATTCGATTCCTAATGAAGAGCAACGACTATGGCGTCACGCCTTGCACTTGGCTGGAACGAACCCGGAAATCGGCGAGATAGAACGACCTGGGCACCGGTCCCCAGAGATTGCCCCAAAATCGCAGCGCCGGTCGCGCTCATCGACCAGACCCCGCGGCTAACCATGCCCGCCGGCCCTGGCAGGTGTCCATGGCCCGATTGTAGGCGTCGCGCGCGCTGACGCGGGCCATATAGGCGCGCTCCGCCTCGCCCAGGGCGACGCCGCCGAACGCTTGGGCCAGCTCCAGGGCGTAGGTGACGGAAATGTCGGCGGCCGTGAAGGCCTCGCCGGCGAGATAGGGCGAGCGGGCGAGTTGGTGCGTCACCAGCGTCAACCTGGTCTCGAACACCTCCAGCGCCTGGTCGGCGCTCCAGTTCCGCCGCTCGGCCTGCGGCGCGAAATTGCGGGCGCCGCCGACGAAATAGATCGGCGCCGCGAGGCCGGCTTCGCCGAGGTGGAGGAACTGCTGATAGGCGGGAAAGGCGGGATCGCGCGGGTCCGGCGCCAGGGGGGTCGGCCCGTAGCGGGCCATCAGGTACTCCATGATCGCGATCGACTCGACCATCGTCACCTCGCCGTCGCGGATCGCCGGGATGAATCCGGCCGGGTTGATGGCGAGAAACTCCGCGTCCGCCTGGGCGCCCGCCAGCAGGTCGACCGGCCTCAGCCGGTACGCGAGGCCCATTTCCTCCAGCAGCCAGATGACGCGGAACCCTCTGCCTTCGCCGAAGACGGTGATCATGTTGCGTGATCCTTTGCGGGCAGGGCCCCCGAAACCCCTGTCACCGTAACCCGCTATTTCGGGGTCGGCCGGCCGGCGTTGGCGCAGCCTTCGCTGTCTCCGGCGTCGCAAGACCGGTTGAAGAGGCCCGTGGCGCGGGCGTGGTCCACGGCCACGCCCAGGCCCTTCTCATAGTCATCGCCCAGGTTGTTGCAGGCGGAGGCCGAACCGCTGTCGCAGGCCTTGGCGTACAGGACGGCCCCGCGCGCCATGTCCTTGGCGACGCCGGCGCCGGTATCGTAGGCGGACGCCAGGCTGAAACATCCGTTGGCGTCGCCGAGGTCACAGGCCTTGCCGTAGAGCTGAGCGCTGCGGACCGCGTCCGTGGCGCCGGCCGTGCCGTCATCGTAGGCGACGCCGAGGTTATAGCAGCCTCTTCCCACGCCGTTGTCGCAGGCCTTGGTGAAGAGCGTGACCGCGCGCGCCGAGTCCTTGGCGACGCCGTCGCCGTTGGCATAGTCCACGCCGAGATTGTCGCAGGCCTCGGCCGAGCCGCCGTCGCAGCCCTTGGCGTACAGTTCGGCGGCGCGCGACACGTCCTGGGCCACGCCGTCGCCGTTTTCATAGTCCACGCCCAGGTTGAAGCAGGCCGTCGCCTTGCCTTGATCGCAGGCGGCGCTTTCGCGGGCCACGTCTTCCGCGGTCTGGCCGGCCGCGAGGGTCGGGCCGGGGCTGGCGATCAGCAGCAACGCCGCGATAGGGAACAGCAGCTGGCGCATGAGGGGCCTCCGTTGGAAGGCGTATCAGGCCGTTCGGGCCGGCGTCAACGCGATGGCCGTTTGCGCGGCGGGACGGGCTGGCGGTCGGCGGAGGCGCGGGATCTGGTCCCTCGAGGCGTTCGTCCACGCCGGCGCTCGGGCGTCACGATACCTAGTTCGATCGTACAATCGCGGTCGCATGGTAGGTCACCGCATTGGGTATAGTGTCCCTGGATAGCCGAGATTGCCCACTGGTCGGGTAGTGCGAGCACCGGTCCCTCCAGTTAAGTGAACAGTCGCGCCGGATACGATCCCGGCGCGGGAATTTCGCTGAGCCATCCGACCCGAAGGTCGCTCAACTGAAATAAGCGCACAGTCAACGTATCGACCGCCGCACCCAACACGCGATATCGGACGTCTCTGTTGTCATCGCGCCTCACTCCTCGGCCTCACCGACGAGGGTGAACGGGGCCCAGAAGGCCGGATTGGCCGCGCCGAGGGTCGGATCGTCAAGGATCGCCAGCGACGCCCGGCGCAGGGCCTCGGCGCGACCGACGGCCGGCGCGGCCCGCGCGGCGCGCAGGGTCGCGGGGATCAGGCGGGCGGTCACCGCATCGCTGATGCTCCAGTGCGACACCAGCAGGGTCTGGGCGCCGGCGTAGAAGAATGCGCGCGACAGGCCCGACAGGCCCTGCGCCTCCGGCGCCTCGCGGCTGGCGGTGTTGCAAGCCGACAGCACGACCCACTCGGCGTTGAGCTTCAGGGTGGTCGCCTCGGAGGCCAGCAGCAGTTCGTCGTCCGGCCGGGCCCCTGCGGCCAGGGCGAGGGCCGGCTCGGCGAGCCAGTTGGCCGCCCCCGCGACCAGGCCATGGGTGGCGAACTCGAGCACCCGAACGCGGGCCAGGCGGCCATCGGCGTTGCGGCGCATCAGCTCGCCCTTGGAGGCGTTCGCGCCCGTCAGCAGGCTGCCCGCCCGCCCGCCGAGCGCGGCCTCGAGCGCCTCGCCCTCGACGCGGGTGCCGGCGAGGCGCGGCAGGCGGCGCAGATCCTCGGCCATGACCTGGCCGCCGCGGAAGTAACTGGCGAAGCCCCGCGGCGCCTCGCCAGACGGCGCCTCGGCGGGCCGCGCCGGCGGCTCCGACGACGCTTCGTTTCCGACCGGACCTTGGAAGTCCGGGTCGGCGAACACCAGCACCGGGTCATCGGCGGCGCCGCGGCCATCGCGGTTCAACTGGCGCAGCATCCGCAGGCTGGCGACACTGGGCAGCAGGGCCACCGCCTTGGCGCGCAGCAGCCAGGGGGTGGCGCGCAGGGCCGCCGGGTCGGAGTCTCCGACCACCCCGCCTTGCGGGGCCGCGGTGACCAGCAGGCCAGGGGGCAGACTGGTGAGCGGTCCGGAGGGCACGAAGAGCAGCACCGACTTGTCGCCGATCACCGCCTGGATGCTCGGGTCGCCGAGCAGAGCCTGGTGGAGCGCGAAGGCGCCCCGCCGATCGAAGGCGCGGGCGTGCTGGGTGGTGACCCGCTCGACACCGGCCCGGATGGCGGCCACGCGCGCGCGCAGGTCATCGCCGCCCATGCCCAGGCGGGCCCACCCGGCCCGCTCTTTGCTGACCGCGAACACCAGACCCGGTTCGGCGCCGGCGGGAATGAAGACAACCACCAGCGCCTCATTGTCGCGCAGCAGCGCCGCGTCAGGGCCGACGCGGGCCTGAAGCGCCGCGACGGTGACGGGCGCGGGGGCGCGATAATCCCAATACCGGGGCGCCTTGGCGCTGATGGTCGCGGCGAGAGCGCCGATCCTGGCGACGATCTCGAGGCGTAGGCCGCTGAGAGCGGCGTGCTTGGGGTCGCCGGATTGCGGCGCCTCGTCCGCCGCCTGACTGTACTGACGGTCCAGCGCCTGAAGGTCGGCGAGGGCGTCCTCGTAGGCGCCGGCCTGATCGCCGATCCCCGCGGCTTTGGCGGCGGTCAGGGCCGCCGCCCTGGCCAGGGCCTCGCCGGCCAGCGACGCACTCGCCCCCTGCACCGCTGTGAACGCCTGATCCCGCAAGGCGCCCGGGCCTTCTGGTCCGCCGCCGTGTTCGGCCCATTGCCGCAGGACCAGGGCCAGGCCGCGCAGGCAACCGGCCAGGCTGGCGCGGTCCTGTCGCCCGCCCTCGCCGGCGGCGCCGCGCGGGCCGGCCCGCGAAGCGAACACCTCACAGGCCCGGCGATACTGGTCCGCCGCGCGGTCGAAGTGCGCGGACCGGCGCTCGAAGTCGGCCAGGTGGATGCGGGAGACGGCGGTGTCGGGGTGATCGGGGCCAAGAACCCTCTCGCGCACGGCCAGGGCGCGGCGCAACAGCGGCTCGGCCTCGGGGTCGCGGCCCTGGTCGCGCAGCAGCGCGGCGAGGTTGTCCAGGTTGGCCGTCGTACTGGGGCTGTCCGGGCCAAGACCGCGCTCGCTGATGGCCAGGGCGCGACGCATGAGCGGCTCGGCCTCGCCGTAGCGTTGCTGGGCCATGAGCAGCAAGGCGAGGTTGTTCAGACTCGTCCCGATCCGCGGATGATCCGGCCCCAGGGCGGCTTCACGGATCGCCAGGGCGCGGCGCGTCAGCGGCTCGGCTTCGGCGTACCGCGCCTGGTCCTGGAGCAGAAAGGCGAGGTTATCCAAGGCCGTGGCGGTGATCGGGTGATCAGCGCCGAGCATGCGCTCGTTGACCGCCAGGGCGCGCCGGAACAGCGGCTCGGCTTCGTCGCCGCGGCCCTGGTCCTGCAGCAGAAAGGCGAGGTTGTTCATCGACCGGGCCGTCTGTGGCTGGTCTTGGCCCAGGGCCTGCTCATCGATCGCCAGCGCTCGCCGCAGCAGCGGCTCGGCCTCGGCGTAGCGTCCCGCGTCATCGAGCTGCAGGCCGATGTTGGCCAAGATGGTGGCGACATCCGGGTCATCCGCGCCCTGGGCGGCTTCGGTGATCGCCAGGGCGCGGCGAAGCAGCGGCTCGGCCTGGGTGTCGCGGCCCTGCTCCTGGAACAGCCGGGCCAGGTTGTTGAGCGACTTCGCGGTCTCGACGTCGCTCCGCCCCAGCGCCTGTTCGCGGATCGCCAGGGCGCGGCGATAGAGCGGCTCGGCCTGGGCGAATTGGCCGCGCTCCTTCAGATCCACCGCCAGAGCGTCCAGAACGGTCGCAGTGTTCGGATTGTGCGGTCCGAAGGCGTGCTCGACCTCGGCCAGGGCGAGGCGGTAGTGCGGTTCGGCCTCGGCGTAGCGGCCCTGGGCCTTGAGCGCATTGCCCAGCCAGTTCTCGGCCGAGGCGAGGTCGGCCTCGCTGGGGGGCGAGCGCGCCTGGGCCTGGGCTAGGAATTCGCGCGACAGCCGCTCGAGGCCCGGCAGGTCGCCCTGATCGAGCAATTGCGCCAGTTCCGGGCCATAGGTCTCCGACAAGGCCGGGGCGGGGGTGTCGGGCTGCGCCGCCGGGAGCGGGGTCGCGTGCAGGGTAAGCAGCAGCGCGAGGCCGAGAGCGATGTGTGAAAACGTGGGCGTCGGTTTTTCTCGCAAAACGCGCTCCATCCATAAGAGATGGATTACGTTCCTGATTCTGGATTGCGTCAATCCAAGATCATCGTGACCGAGCGGCAGGGCGCGCGGCCGCCGAGCGCTCACTTCCTCGCCTTGATCGAATAGGACAACGGCAGCCAGGGCTTGTCCGGAAACCGCCAGAGCCGGCCTTCGCCTTCCACCAAGCTGGCGAAGGCCTTCCAGGCGACACCGTCATGCTCATGCAGCATTTCGATCCGCAATCCAGCGTCGATCAGCGCCTGCACGACGGCGGCCAGCGGATGAACGAACTGGTGGGTCTTGCTGTGCCGCAGCACAGCCGCCGGATTGGCATAGTCCCTGGGGTCGTCGACCTCGAAAGCGCCCTCGTGGAAATAGGGCCAGAACCAGCCTGGCCGCACGCCGTCTCCCGTCTCGTCATCGAAGACCAGCGCGGCGGGGTGCATGTCGGCGAAGTAGAGAAATCCGCCCGGCTTGAGCAGCGAGGCGATCACCCGCGCCCAGCCCGGGATATCCGGCAGCCACGGGATCGTCCCCCAGGTGGTGAACACGCAATCGAACGCGCCGCTCAGGGCCTGGCGCGCGGCGTAGATGTCGGCGCAGACGAAATCGGCGGCCAGGCCTAGCTCCGCCGCCAGGTCCCGGGCGGCGTCGATGGCGGGAGCGGAGAAATCCAGCCCGGTCACCTCGGCCCCCCGCCGCGCCAGCGCCAGGGTGTCGGCCCCGAAATGGCACTGCAAATGCGCCAGCCGAAGCCCGGCGACGGGGCCCAGCTCACGATCCTCGATGGCGTGCAGCGCATCGGCGCCGGCGCGAAGCCCGCTCAAATCGTAGTTCGACTCAGGCGCCAGATGCGCCGCCACCCGCTCATCCCAATTGGCGCGGTTCACCACCCGCCACTCCGGCTCCGCCATCAGACGCGCTCCGCGATGACGCTCACCCCTACGCCGCGACCAGCTTCACCGACCGCCCGCCCGGATTGGCCGCCAGGTGGTCGAAGCGGCCGGCGGGGCGGATCTGGCGGTAGGCGGCGACGATGGGGGCGAGGTCGGCGGGGGAGGCGCCGTGGAGGATGACGCCGTCGGCGCCGAGGTCGAACTGGCGCATGATCTTGCGCGCGCATTCCTCCGGCGATCCCGTCGCGGCCGGGGCCAGCCATTCGTCGGGGATCAGTTCGGCGACGAGTTCCAACTCGGCGCTCGTGGCGTGCTGATCGAGCACGCCCTTGAAGTTGGCGACGAAGGGGTTCTCGCGAAAGCGCTTGAGCACGGCGGGGTCCCAGCCGTTGGTGGAGACCATCAGGTCGCCGTAGAACTGCAGATAGGTGGAGAGGCGCCCGACCAGCTTCTTCAGGCGCACATCGTGGGGCAGGTGGTCGCCGATGGTGGCGAAGCAGGACCACACCCGCACATCGGCGGGATCGCGGCCGGCCTTCTCGGCGGCGTCCTTCACCGACTTGACGCAGCGGACCAGGGTCTCGTCGGTGAAGAAGGTGTGCAGGATCACCGCGTCGCAGGCGCGGCCGCCGAGGGCCAGGGTGTTGGGGCCGAAGGCGACCATGCCGACGGGAATGTCCTCGTTGAAGCCCGGATCGAGCTGCAGGGCGGGGAAGGATCCGATCGGGCCGTGGTAGTCGAGCACCTGCTCGCCGCGCCACAGGCGGCGCATCAGGTGGATGAACGCCTCCATCTCGGCGGTCTTGATCGGGGTGAGGCCGATGGAGCGCATGAAGCGGTCGACGCTGCGGCCGATGGTGAGGGTGTAACGGCCGCCGGAGAGGCGGTGCATGGTGGTGGCGTGGGCGGCGGTGACGAGCGGATGGCGGGTGTTGTGGTTGGTGGCGGCGGTGCCCAGGCCCAGCCTTTCGGTGACGGCGGCCATGGCGCCGCAGAGGGTCATCGCCTCCTTGATGTTGAAGCGCTCGGAGATGAGGGCCGAGCCCAGGCCCATGGCCTCGCCGTCGACGCATTCGGCGATCAGGTCGCGCGGCGAACGCGGCGCGCCGGCCAGGGCGTAGAAGGCCAGTTCGTTCAGCTGGGGGCTCATGGCGGGTCTCGGATTGGCGTTGGCGGGTGTCCAGCACCTTTGGGCGCGGGTGGGGGCGGAGGGCAAGTCCGTTGCCGCCGTCCCGCCGCCCGCGGTCATGCCCCTATGCGGCCCGCCAGGGCGTCAGGCGCGGGATCCAGCGCGGCACATGGGCGCGGTAGGTCTCGTATTCGGCGCCGAAGGTTTCGACGAGGATCGGCTCTTCGATGAGCACCACCCAGACATGGAAGAACAGCCAGAGGAGCGCGCCGTACCAGAGCAGACGGTTGTCGGCGAAGAGGAGAGCCTGACCCAGAATGACCGCGACGACGGCGATGTAGATCGGGTTTCGCACGCGGCAAAAGAGGCCGGTCACCACCAGCTTCCGCGGCGGCGCGATCGGGGCGGGCGTCCCCAGCCCCTCCAGGGCGAAGCGGGCGAAGGAATCGACCACGCCGGGCGCGCCGAGGAGGATCAAAAGGCCGCCGACGGCGCGGGTGGGCTCGAGCCCGAAAAAGGCCGGCCGAAACGCCCAATGGGTGACCCACCAGGGGACGAAGCCGGCAAGCCCCAGGGGGGCGATGACGAAGAAGAGAGCGGACCCCAGAATGGCCATTGCTTTGGGCATGGCGTGCTCCTCACCTTTCGACAAAATCAGGTCGGCAAATTACGTTCCACCACGATCGCGGCCCTGCGATAGCGTCTCGATCAGGCCCACCGTCCAGCACATCGGGCAGCCGCGCAGGGCGACGAGGGCGCCGGCGCCCGCGGCCAGGGCCAGCCAGGGTTGCGCGGTCTGGTGGAGGATGGCCCAGGCCAGCAGCGCCGCCGCCACCGCGCCGCGCGCCAGGTGCGCGGTCAGGAAGGCGCTGCCGAACAGGCCGACTCGGCGGAACCAGGTCATGCGCCCACCCTCTGGCCGTCCTGGGCGCCGAGCAGGTATTCCCGCACCAGCGCGCGGGCGCGGCGCAGGCGGCTCTTGGCCGCCTCGCGCGTGACGCCCAGCCGCGCGGCGATTTCCCAGATCGTCAGATCCTCGAGATCCCGCAGCAGCAGGACTTCGCGATGGGTGGGCGAGAGCGACTCGATGGCGTCGACCAGGTCGATGCGCAGCTCGTCCGGCGGGACCTTGGCGAGCTCGCGGGAGGCTTCCAGGCTGGTGAGCTCGGTCACGCCGCGCATCAGCATCAGCGCCGGCAGCATGCACAGGCGGGCGATGACGGTCACCAGCCAGCCGGCCAGCGCGGCCGGACTGCGGATCGTGCCGACCCGGCGGTAGACGACGATGAGGGCTTCCTGCACCACGTCCTCGATCGCCGAGGTCTTGTGGCAATGGCGCCGGGCGTAGCGCCGGATGTCGGGCTGCAGAGCCACCAAAAGGTGGGTCAGCGCATGCCGGTCGCCCGACTGGGCCGCGAGCAAGAGATCGTCCGATACGCGCGCCAAGGCCGTCATCCCTTCAGCGGCTTGCGCCCGGCGATGGCGCAGGCCGGGCAATAGCCGACGAGGCCCGTGACCAGCGTCACGACGCCCGCGCCGCCAAACAGCAGCCCGAGCGGCGAGGCGTGCAGCCCGATCAGGCCGCAGGCGAGCATCAGGCCCCCGCCGATGAGCCTGGCCGCGCGCTCCCACCCGCCGACGTTCTTTCTATACCACATGGTTGCGTCCTCCGGTTCATGACGCGCCGGTGCGGCGCCGTCATCTCTCAAGAGGGGGCAAAGTTGGCGGCGGGGTCGCGGTGCGGAAAATATTCTTTCCGGTGGGGCCGGAAAGCCTAGGCGACGGGATAGGGCCCGTCGTCGAAGACGCGGTCGTGGTAGCCCTTGTCGCCGATGGCGAGGGCCAGGGGGCTATGAAACGGCGTCCCGCCGGCCAGGGCGCGGAGGGCGTGGCCGAAATCGTATCGCGGCGTCCACCCGAGGTCACGCACCGCGGCCCGGTTGACATAGACCCGGTCGATCGCGGGCAGCATCCGCCAGCCCGCCGCCTGAAAGATCGCCTCATAGCCCGGGAAATAGGCGCGCACGACGGCCGGCGCGTCCCGGCGGAGCGCGGCCAGATCGGCGGGCTCGAAAGGGGTGGAGGCCGAGACGATGTAGCGGCCGAAGCCCAGCGCCGGCGCCCGCTGCGCCGCCGCCAGGCAGGCGTCGACCACGTCCTGCAGATCGACCCGGCGGTAGAGAAGTTCGTTGGCCTGGAGGTTGTCGGCGCCATAGGCCGCGCGAAGCGCGCGGTCGTCGTCGGCCTGGACGAAGAAGCGCGAGGTGCGAAGGATGACGGCCGGCAGGCCCCTATGCCGGGCGAAGAGTTCGCACAGGGCCTCGGCCGCCGACTTGGTGGCGCCATAGATGTTCTTGGGGATATCGGCCACCGCTTCGGTGACCCAGGCGGCGGGCGCGCCGGGCGCCGGGGTCAAGGCCGAGCCGAAGGCGCTGGTGGTGCTGGTGAACACAAATCGGCTCACCCCCGCGGCGACGGACTCTTCCAGGAGCGCCAGGGTTCCGGCGATGTTGGTCTGCACGAAATCGTCGTGGGCGTGCGTCGCCACGTGCGGCTTGTGCAAGGTGGCGGTGTGAAGGACCGCCGAGGCGCCGGCGAGGGCCTGACGCAGCACGGCCCGGTCGGTGATCGATCCGACCCGATCGGTGAACGGGGATGGCTTGATATCGATCCCCAAGACCGCTTCGCCGCGGTCCCGCAGCGTGCGCATGAGGGCTTCGCCGAGGTGGCCGGAACTTCCGGTGACGACAGTGACCAAATCAGGGACTCCAAGCCGAAGGGCGCGAGCTGGCCACGCGAGCGTCTCTTTCCGTCAGCTGTTCAGCGACACCACCACCTTCTTCGCCGAAACGCCCTGTCTTTGCGCCTTGAAGCCCGCTTCGATGGCCTCGAGGCCGGAGCCGACGACCACCGCAGGCGGGGCGGCGACGAAGCGGCCCTCGGCGAGGGCTTGGGGCAGGTAATCGACGAAGACCGCCGGCCCGACCTCATTGTCCACCAGCGAGCCGCCCCAGATGAACTTCGTGCCGATGCCGGCGGCCCGGGCCTTGCGGGCGTCCGACAGGCCGGTGAGGATCATCCTGGGCATCAGGGGCAGGACCTGCAGCAGGCCGCCCGCGCCGACGTCGGTCAGCGAGATCGGGCCGGCAGCGACGGCGACGAATTTGGCCCCCTCGGCGCGGCGCACGACGTCGAGGCAGAGGCTGGTGGACCCGGTGGCGATAGCGAAGGCGCCGGCGAGGGTCTTGCCCCGCAGGGCCTGGACAATCTCGTCGACCACGCCCTTGCGATGATAGTCGAACACCCGGCTGGCGCCGAGCGAGGTCAGGTAGTCGGCATTGTGCGGCGAAGCGGTGGCGAACACCTCATAGCCGGCGGCGACGGCGAGCTGGATGGCGTTGCAGCCGACGCTGGTCGCGCCGCCCCAGACCAGCAGGGTCTTGCCCGTGGGCGCCGCTTCGGCCGAGGGATGCTGGAGCGCGAGGAAGTCCTTCTGGAAAAGGCCGCAGGCCGCTGTCGAGAGGCCCAGCGGCAGGACCGACGCCGCCTCGAAGGAGAGGCTGTCCGGGATCGGCGCGGCCATGTGGGCGAGCACGACGACATAGGTCTGGAAGGCGCCTTCCGAGGCGCGGTGGCGGTTTTCATTGCCGCCGGCGGCGAAGGCGACCACGCGGTCGCCAACCTTGAACCGGGTCACGCCCGGTCCGACCTCCGCCACCTCGCCGGCCAGATCCTCGCCCAGAACGGCGGGGAGCTTCAGCCACGGAGTGACCCGCGGCCCGATGAACGGCAGGGTGGCGATGGCCCAGTCCACCGGATTGATCGCCACCGCGCGGTTGCGAACGACGATCTCGCCTTCGCCCGGCGGGGTGTAGGGGGCCGGGCCGACCTTGAGCCCCGTGCGGGGCGCGACATACCAGGCCGCGGTGTTGGCGGGGGGTGAGGCTTTATCGTGCACTGGGAAGATCCTTGCTGGAGACAGCCGCCGCGGGATGCGCGGCGTCCCTCCGGGTCGGCGTGGAGCTTAGCGTCGCGCGGCGATGCGCGGCAAGCGCGGCGGGGGTCGCACCGTATCCGGCCGAAGCCTGAGCGAGCCGTGGACCGACGATCGCTCGCCAGCCGGCCCGACGCGCTTTCCCTTGGGGCTCGCGCGAGACCGCTTCCTGAGGCAGGATGGGGCGCGGCGGGGCGAACCCCGGCCGCCAACGACACCGCCGGAGGACCTTTCCATGGCTGGAGCGTTCAATATCGCGATGCGGATCTTCAGCACCCTGCTGGGTCTGGTGGTCACGCTGCTGGGCCTGGTCTGGATCGGCCAGGGCCTGCACATCGGGCCGGACGCCATCATGCGCGGCTTCATGGTCAGCAATCCGATGTGGGCGCTCTACGGCGCGATCCTCGCCGTGCTCGGCGTCGGACAGGTGGTGTGGAGCAACACGCGCCAGGGCCGGCGCTGATCCGCCGCACGTCGAGACCGGTCCAGTCTCGGCTTCAGGTCGCTGGAGATCGACAACGGCGACACGCCGACGCTCGCCGGCCCGTCTGGCGAGGGCGTCCGGCGGCTGATCACCCGGCGGAGATCAGCGACTGAGTTTCACCGACGTCGCCGCTACCGGTTACAGTATACGCCGTCAAAATATACCTTTTCGTCCTGATCGCGCCGAGTGGCGACGCCATCCCCAGGTTCAATTATTTATGATTGCTTAACAGGACAATCGGGTTCATAAATAACCCAATATTCAGGGCTTGATGGCGACGCTGACTTGGCCTGTGTGAGCACCCTATATCAAGGGTGCTCCTGACTTCGGCCGACCATCGGCGCCACTTGACCACAGGTTTGGTGCAGTCGGCTTTCGATGTCCACGGCGCAAAGGTCGCCGACTTCGCCGATCGAAAGGTAAACCTTGGGGACGGGGGGTCTGTATATGGCGTCTCGTCACGAACCCTTGCGCAGGATGGCGAGGCCGCATGACTCTTCGACCCGGATCCACCAATATCGCCATCGTCGAACGCTCGCTCTGCGCCGCGCTGCGACCCATTCGGCCCACCAATTGCTGCGTGCGCGCGCCCACCGCGATCGTCCACGACCCCGATCCATCGATCTACGATCAACAGCTGCTGTTCGCCGAGGGCGCCGCGCCCACCTTCAACAGTCCCGACATCGAAACCGTCGACCTGTGGCCGCTCAATCCCATCCCCAACCTGACCGCCACGGTCCGGAACCTCTCGTCCCAGTCCTCGGCCAACCAGACCCGGGTCGACATCAGCTGGAGCCCCTGGGGCATCGGCCTTCCCCGCACGCCCATCGCCACGAGCTTCGTCGATCTCGCCCGCGCGGGCTACTCCGGCAGCGAACAGACCCTCTCATGGCCAACGCCGCCGGCGATGCTCGCCGCCCGCCTGTTCGGCCTCTTCGTCACGGTCATCCACCCCTATGACAGCGATCCCAACAACAATCAGGGCGAGCAGACGGTCGATGGCTTCCAGACCAGCACGGGCCGCTCCAAGGTCTTCGTTGTCCCCGTGCGCAACCCCACCGGCGCCGCCGAGACGATCTCGCTGACCGCCGGACCGGCCCCGGTCGCGCCCTGGGTCACCATCACGCCGGCGACCTTCACCTTGGGCGCCGGGGCGCAGCAGGACGTCATGGTCGCCATCGACGTGCCCGCCGCCATACCGCCCTCGCCGCCGGGCACATTCATCAGCGCCAGTGTCGACATCCTGGCGACCATCGGCGGCGGCTACCTTGGCGGCGTCAATTTCGCCATCCTGTTCGACGCGTGAGGGGCCCATGAGCACCAAGCTTTGCCTTTGGTTCGGTTTGATCGCGGGCGCGTTCGTCGGCCTGTTCATGGGGCTGTTGCACGCCATGGTCTCCCCGCCGCCGCTGGCGACGACCTGGGCCAAACTCGCCCTCGACGGCCTGGTGATCGCCCTCATCGCCGACGCCCTGGCGGCGGCGTTCGCCTGTTTCGTCAACCGCCTGGCCATCACGCCGGTCTTCACCCTGGCCCTGCTGATCGCCCTGGTCACCGGCCTGCCGCTCGGCCCGCTGACCTATCACCTGCCCCATCCGCTGTTGGCCATGGTGGTGGGCGCCCTGCTCGGCGCGGCGCTCGGTCGGCTGATCTGTCTGATTATCTGCCGTAACCCAAAGACCTTTGCCGTCGGAGCGGTGCGATGACCACGCAACCCACCTGCGGAGCCCAGCAGCCCGGCTCTGTTCCCAGCCCCTTCAGCTGGCCGGGCCTTGCCGCCATCGGCACCGGCGCGAGCCTCATCGGCGTGGGATACGGTATCGGCACCGCCCTCTATGGCGCCTCCACCGTCGCCGGCGCCTATGTGTTCACGGCGGGCGCCGCCGGCGCCGCGGCCATCTTCGCCCTGGTGCTCTATTACGCCCTGCAGGCCGACGGCTGCATCATCTCGACCAAGCAGGGTGAGCCGATCTGTCTCTCGGGCATTGTTCAGGACACCACGGATTCCAGCTCCACGGCGGTTGATGTGCTCGCCCCGTTCGCCATGGGCCCGGCGGGGGTTTTCGACCTGGTGGTCAAGAGCATGTATTTCGAGTTCGTCACCCAGAACTCCTATTGGGTCTATTGCAACGACCTGGGCGCGGCGATGCTGCCCTGCGTCATCAAGAGCAAGACCGCCTGCGGCGCCAAGATCGGCTCCCTTGTCGGGGTCACGGCCGGAGCCGTTGCCGGCGCCTTCGTCGGCTACCTGGCCGCCGCGGCCCTTGGAGGCGCCATCGGCTGCTCCGCTTCCGGGCCGTTTTATCTGTTGTGCCTGCTGCTTGTCCTGATTGTCGCCGCCATCGTCGCCGCGGCCGTGGCCTACGGCGGCGCGCTGATCGGCGGCTGGGTCGGCGAGGGGATCGCGGCGGCGGCCAACGGCGATCCGGTCGGCGATACCTGGAAAGGGCTCACCCCCGGCGCCATCGTCACCGTCAAGGGCAACTGGGTCACCGACCCCAACGTCGGCAACAACGAACTCTACTACACCACCAGCATCAACCGCACCGGCCAGTTCGCCACGCCGCCCAGCTACACCAACGCCCAGGCCGACAGCACCGCCCCCGACGATTGTCCGATCACCATCCAGTGAACCGGTGAGCCAGCCCCCCGCCACCACGGAAGACCTGCGCGACGTCGCGCGGCTGCGGCCCCTGCCGCACCCGTTCCGCAAGCCACCCCTGAGGATCGACTTTCCCCGGCTCTCCGCCGCCGAAAACGCCGCCTGGCAGGACCGCCTTGAGACCTTTCGCCTGGAGTGCGGGTGCCAGGCCGCCGCCATCGGCCTGGCCCTCTTTACACTCGTCGTCGCCGCCTATGTCGTCACCGCGTCGCTGTCGCCCGGCCTGACAGCCCAGCCCGACACTCCCGCCATCGCCTGGGCCCTGGTCGCTTTTGTCGCCGGCCTCATCTTCAGCACCCTCGCCGGCAAAGCCGTCGGTCTCTTCCTCGCCCACCGCCGCTATCGCCGCGCCTGCCAGGCGCTGCTGGGCCAGCTGGACAAAGCGGAGCTTCGGTGACGGGGCGCTCGAAGGCCCGCCCGCCGAGGGAAACCAGGCGTGACGATAGGTGGCCGCGTCCTTGACAAAAGACCGGCCTGATTTACTAAGAAACGGTTAATTTTATGCTCGGCCAGCCCTGGCCCGGCAGAGGACCTGACCGTGAAACTGACCCTCGTCGCCCCGGCCTTGGCCGCGACCTCCCTGGCGATATCCTCCGCCGCCATGGCCGGCGTGGTCGCCTCGGAGTCCTTCGAGTCGCCCGTGCTGAACAACGGGGCCATCCAATATAGCGTCGACGAGTTCGTTTATAATACGAACGCGGTCGGGCCGGTCAGCGTGCCGAACGTCACCTTTTCCGGATTTTCCGGGGTGACGCGCAACAACGACGGCTATGTCGCGCCGACGCCGTTCGGATCCCAGGAAGCCTTTTTGCAGTCCTTCCCGAGCGCGGGCGCCCAAGTCAGCTGGAGCGTGTCGGGCCTGACGCCAGGCCAGTCGTACGCCCTCAGTTTCTATGACATCGCCTTTGGAGTCGGCGCGCAGACGCTTGGCGTGTCGGCCTTCGGCGCCTCGGGGACCTACACCCCGGCAAGCCAATTCGTTTATGGCGACAACATTCTCAACTTCACCGCGACGTCGTCGTCAGGAACCGTCGATTTCCAGGCGCTCACGTCCGGCGGGAACTTCGTCACCGGGATCGACAATCTTACGATCTCAACGGTTCCCGAGCCGGCGGGGTGGGCGATGATGCTGCTGGGTCTTGGCGGCCTGGGCGCGGTCATCCGTCGCCAGCGGCGGAACGGGGCTATAGCGGCCGCCTGACGGATCGTCGATTCTGTAGGAACGGCGACCGCGGTATTGGTCGCCGCGAGCCCGAGGCCGATTTTGCCGCAGGCCGCGCAGTGACGCGCACCAGCCCCCTCAAGACCGACTCCAGTTCGAGGCAGGGCGCTCGCTCGAGCGCCATCGCTTTCGCGGCCAACGCCTGTCCCCGCCCCGACCGAACTCACCGCACCGGGCCGACGCCGCCAACCGCTAAGTGGGGTTAGGCGATCTCATGAAGCTCAGTGTGGTTGATGATCAACTTGAAGAAGAAATAGCCGAAAAATGGTAGGGCCAAGCCCAGCGTCACGATGGTCAATAAAATCCAGCCAAGCGCCTGCACAATCACGTCGCCCGCGGTCAGATTGCAAACGAATTTGTATTTCTTCACTGTTAAGCTCCCACCCGCGAAAATTCGTGGCGCACTTGGCCACACTGCCACGGACAATAAGCCGGCGACACACAAAACAGAGCCCTCTGGAGAGAGCGGCCGGAGTGGATTGCGCCAATTCAGCGACGCGGGTACGGCGACACGATATCGGTTGCCAAATCAATTGCGCTGACAGCGCGCTTGTCTCGACATCCGCCTTGTTAGAAGACAACAAGACACAGAGATTAGCGCGCTTACACTGTAATTCGCTTGGCGCCTCGACCAGGGTCAGTCACCTGGCCACCGCAACGATCGCGAAAACCTCAAATCCAGTGTTCCCGGATCAACTGAAGCTCAACTTGGTCGCGGATTTGCGTCGCAGCGTTGCTCCGAGCAATCCAAATCCGATGAGCATTGCCGCCCATGAGGCGGGCTCGGGCGCCGCCGACGAGAGGGGAGCCGAGGTCACGGCGATGGAGTCCAGTATTAATCCGTCGGAAGAGCCCGTGCCGATGTAACTGAAGTCGGCGGGGTATCCGATGAGATTGGTCTCCGCCTTCAGGCGGACCTGATCGAATGTGATGCCGGAAAAGCCGAAACTGTCGAGCGTACTGTTCACATAACCCAGTGGACCCGCATCCCCCAGGGCGACAAGGCTTCCGTGATCGAAGAGTTGAAAGGCGAGATCCGTATAGGTGTTGACAGGATCGCCAAGGTTTGTGCCGGCCAGAAATTGGATCGCCGTGACCTGTGCCCCTGGTGCGAAGGTTATATCTGTATAGCCGTTTGAATAGCCGCTTTTGCCATAAACATAGTTGCCCTCACCAACCGGCGGGCCTTGAAAAGTTTGGATCGTCGGCGTGTAAATATCGGCGACCCCCGTATAATTTACGGTGATGCCGTTTTCCGTGTAGGGTCGAGGCGCGGAAGAATAGATAAAGCCGTGCAGACCAATAGACTCAAAGCCATTGAAGTTTGTTGGCGCGGAAATAAAGGGATTGTGATGTATGGTCAGCGCCGCTTGAGCGGTCAAGGAAGACGCCAGAATGGCCGACCCCAGCATGAGGGCGTATTTCATCGTCAATATCCTCCGTTTAGACTGGCGCCTTCACGCTCACATCTCGATTGAAACCGAAATACTCCCAGGTGGGAGGATTTGAAATTGCGGGTGGGCTCCCAATTCTGCAATAACTCGCCGTTTCGACGTTGGCAATGTATTAACCATATATTTATGACAGCCGAATGTCATTTCTTAAGCAGTGGCTTTGACGCCGACGAGAACGCGACACGGCATTTGGCGCGGGTCACGCACGATCGCGGGCTATCTGGAGGCAATTTGCAATCGCGTTTGGCGAAGCGCTGCTGTGTCCGCATACGCGCAACCTGCTAGGGTGTGCGCGCCGCGCTTCGACGGACGCCGCCTCGGCCCGCCGCGCCCACGAAAGACATCGAAAACATGCCAGGCCCCCCCGGCGCCATTCTGATCATCGGCGCCTCGCGCGGCCTGGGCCTGGCGATGGCGGCTGAATTCCTTACGCGGGGGTGGACCGTGACGGGGACGGTGCGAGGCGGCGACACGACGTCTCTGCACGATCTGGCTGACGCGCATCCGGGCCGCATCGAGATCGAAACGCTCGATGTGACCGCGGCCGATCAGATCGCGGCGTTGCGGACGAGGCTCGCCGGCCGGCGCTTCGATATCCTGTTCCACAACGCCGGGATCGCCAATGCGCACGTCTCGGTGGCGGAGACGCCGACCGAGGCGTTCGTGCGTGTGATGGTCGCCAACGCCCTCGCCCCGCTTCGCGTGATCGAAGCGCTGCAGGACCTGGTTCCCGCGGACGGGTTGATCGGGGTGATGTCGTCGGGACAGGGCAGCATCGCCAACAACGAGCGCGGCGGGGCTGAGGTCTACCGCGCCAGCAAGGCTGCGCTGAACCAGTTGATGCGCAGCTATGCGGCTCGCCATTCGGGGGAGGCGCGCGCGCTGGTGCTGATGGCGCCGGGCTGGATCCGCACGGCCCTCGGCGGGGCCGGCGCACCTTTCAGCATGGAGGAGGCGATCCCGAAGGTCGTCGACGTGCTGATCGCGCAGCGCGGTCAGCCCGGCCTGCGGTTTCTCGATCGCGAGGGGCGGGCCGTGCCGTGGTGAAGGCGCGCTAGGTGCGCGCGCTAGAGAACCTGGACGATGACCGGCTGTAATCCCACCGACAGCGAGCTGAGCGGCGCGACCTCGTAGAACGAGGTCTCGGCCGTGCCGCCGATCTGCCACACGCGCAGCGTCGATCCGGCGGCCAGGTTAAAGTAGGCCGAACCGCTGAGCGCGCCGGTGGAACTCGGTTCGTTCCACAGGACGTAGTAATTCTCGCCCGTCGCCTTTTGCAGGGTCAGGCCCGCCAGGCCCGGATCGAGAGTGACGGTCGACGACATCTGGCGAAGCGGGAAGCGCCAGGCCTGGGGGTCGTTGTCGGCCAGGAGGGCGCGCAGTGCGCCAGAGTGGGCGCCCGCAAAGCTGGAGATGTAGGCGATGTCCTGAAACGAGGGGCGGCCAGGCGCGCAGATCAGACCAAATCGGACGCCGCTCGCCGCCAGGGTGTCGTAGGGTGTGCTGGTGACATTCCGGTGATTGAACCCGTCGCGGGCATGGCGCAGACCGCAATCTTGCGTCGCCGCACCCGATGGGCTGAGCCGCCGGTCGGTGATAGCTTGCCGGCAAACCCTGCAAGCGGGGCAAAACGGGAGAGAGCGGCATGGCGGACCTGGCTGGGCGGCCCCTTGATCGCGCGCGCGCGATCAAGGGGCCGCCCAGCCAGGTCCGCCATGCCGCTCTCTCCCGTTTTGCCCCG
>Ga0075019_10000479_pt1 | contig 22960 bp, 23 predicted proteins | sample ColStrG_CSR_2013_FD_71473 | JGI IMG/M metagenome (GOLD analysis project Ga0075019, IMG submission 71473) | Freshwater sediment microbial communities in response to fracking from Pennsylvania, USA - Cold Stream Run_MetaG_CSR_2013 | ecosystem: Environmental > Aquatic > Freshwater > Creek >...
GGTCTGTCTGCTGCCCCTGGCGGCAGTGGCGCTGGCGTGGCTGCTGCGTCCCGATGATCCCAGCGTCGCCGATGCCACCTTCCCCTGGCTCTGGTTTGCGCCGGTTCTGGTCGCGCTGCGCTACGGCGTCATGCCCGGACTGGTCGCATGCATTCCACTGATGCTGAATCGCGCGCTTTCTGACTATGTGCTTAAACATAGCGACAGCCATACGCTGGAGTACCTGTTTGGCGGCGGACTGCTGGTCCTGTTGTGCGGTGAATTTAGCGATGTCTGGCGAGATCGCAACAGCCGCATGGAAGAGGCCAGCTTATATATGGCTGAGCGCCTGTCGCGCCTGACCAAGCGCCACCTGCTGCTGAATTTATCGCACGACCGGCTGGAACATGAAATGCTGTCGCGCCCCGGCTCCTTGCGCGACGCGCTTGCCAAGCTGCGCAGCCTGGTGCTGTCCGACCGCGACAGCATGACCGCGTTGCCAGGCGCCCGCGATTTGCTGCAATTACTGACCGAATACGTAAACTTGGAGTCCGCAGCGCTTTATCTACTAGAGCCCGACGGCGCGGATTACGTGCTCGGCGCCCAGGTCACACAAATGGGCACCTACAACCATCCGCTGCAAAACGACGACCCCATGTTGCGCATGGCCGTCGAGACACGCAACCTCAGCCACATCGCCGGTCAGGACCCTGCCGGGCAGCAAATGACCGGACAACTGGTGGTCGCGCCACTCATTGCGGGAGCCGACGCACTAATTGGCGTGTTGGCTGTGACGCAGATTCCGTTCTTTTCCTTGAACGATGAAAACCTGCAAATGATGTCGGTCATCCTGGCGTACTACGCCGATACCGTGCGCTTGGGGCCTTTGGTAGCTGATATTCAGCGCCGCCTGCCCGCCATGCCGCCGATGTTTGCCGAAGAACTGGCACGCATGTTGGCTCTGCAGGACAAGGTTGCGCTGCCCAGCCAGTTGGTCGTACTGCAATTCAGCGGTCCGCGGCGCGAGGAAATTCCTGGCGAATTTCTACGCATCAAGCGCGGACTGGATTTGTACTGGCAATTCCGCGTGCACGACAGGCCAGGGCTGGCGGTACTCATGCCGTTTGCATCCATTGCCGGCAAGGACGGCTTTTTACAGCGTGTCGAGAACTGGTGTTCCACGCGTTTTTCCGGCGACTTTCTCGCGCTGGGCGTGCACGCCCATAGCATTGACTTCAGCTCGCAGCCCGTCCTGGACGTGCTGTGTACACTGGTCCTGGAGTAAACACCCGGTGTACCGCGCCTTATGGCTATTGGGCAGCGTTCTGGCCGACGCGGGCCTGCTCGCCTCGCCCTGGCTGCACTCCAGCAGTACGCACGCTTATCTGGCAGTTCTCTCGACCCACGCACTGGCCAGCGCCATGGCGACCGAGTTTTGCATCGGCCACGTTCCCCGCGAACTATTAGGCCGCAGATTCTTCCTGCGGCTGCTACTATTCAACTTTGCCTTTATTGCTCCCATGCTGGGCGCTATCGGCATGGCGTACGTCCTGCACATCACGCTGGGGCGCGAGCACAGGCGTAGCGCCAAACTACAGCACGCCAGTATGGCGCTGCCCGAATACGATGTACAAGGCCCGCCAGCGCAACGCAGCGCACAAGGCTCAATTCGTTCGCGTCTAGACAGCAGCGTCCCCGACGCGGTCCGTATGCAATCGCTGCTTACGCTGCAGGCCGTGCCGCAGCGCGTTGCCAACCCAATCCTGGAAAACCTGCTGGGCGACAGCACCGACGATATCCGCATGGTGGCCTTCGGCATGCTCGACGCAGAAGAAAAGAAAATCAACGGAAGCATTGCGCTGGAAATGGACGCACTCGCACGTGCCAACTCGCAAGAGCAACGCCATTCGTCCCTGCGCAAACTCGCAGAGCTGCACTGGGAACTGGTCTATGCGTCGCTTGCAAGCGGCGAGTTGCGAGACCATATCCTGGCTACCGCACAAGGCTACATACAGGAGGCTCTGGCCCTGCCCCTGCCCAAGCATTCCGGTTTGCTGTACCTGCAGGCGCGGATAATGATGGGCCAAGGGCGTCTTGAGCAGGCGCAGGACCTGTTTCAGCAAGCGCTGCACGCCGGGCATCCTGCAGTGTCGGTTTATCCCTATTTAGGTGAAATCGCCTACCTGCAACGTGAATTCGCCGTAGTAACCGAATACATGCGACTCCTCGCGCAACTCAGGGCTGCAAAAAAATCAGGGCAAACGGTCGACTACTGGCTACACCGCGGTACCGACGCCGACGCGCATGCACACAAGCACCCCAACCATATCTGAACCCGGCCTGCCGCAGGCCGCCGAGGTCGACGTGCTCCTCTTGCTGGAGGGCACGTTCCCCTACGTTGCAGGGGGCGTGTCGAGTTGGGTGAACCAGATCATCCGCGGCTTTCCGCAGCTTCGTTTTGGCGCAGTTTTCATGGGAAGTCGCCCCGAGGACTACGCGGGGCTGCGCTATGCTTTGCCAGACAATCTGGTGCACCTGCAAACGACCTATCTTTTTACCCCGACAGAGCAGCCACCCATCAAGGCCGAGCGCATGGACGCCGAGGTGCTGGCCCGCGTCGAGCAGATGCACGACCTTTTCGCCAGCGACCATCGCAATCCGGCGTGTCAGCAACTGGTCACGGGACTGCTGGACGCAGCCTGCAAAGACGGCGGCCTGAGTCAGGAGTCCTTCCTTTTTAGCGAAGAAGCCTGGTCCTTCATCAAGAAGTGCTACCGCAGCCGCAGCTTTGACCCATCCTTTGTCGACTATTTCTGGAGCGTTCGAAACATGCATACGCCGTTTTGGCAACTGCGTGACGTCGCTGCACAATGCCCGCCAGCGCGGCTCTACCACTCCGTCTCTACCGGCTATGCAGGCGTGCTGGGGGTGCTGCTCAAGCACCGGCAAAAACGCCCGTTCATCCTGAGCGAACATGGCATTTATGTAAAAGAGCGCAAAATCGACCTCTACCAGGCGCAGTGGTTAAAGGACAACCGAAGCGTGTTCGACCATGACCCATCACGCATCAGCTATTTCCGTGAACTCTGGATCCGCTTTTTTGAGCACCTGGGTTACGCCACCTACCAATCCGCCGACGACATTACCGCCCTCTACGAAAGCAATCGGCAGCGCCAGTTGAAGGCAGGCGCGCCACCGGAGCGATCGATCTGCTTGCCCAACGGCATCAACGTGGAACGCTTTGCTCCGCTGCGCGCGCAGCGCGTTGCCAAGCCGGCTCCGGTGCTGTGCCTGATCGGTCGCGTAGTCCCCATCAAAGACGTCAAAACCTTTATCCGCGCGATGCGCATTGTGGCCAACCGCCTGCCTGCGGCCAAAGGCTGGATCGCGGGACCAGAGGACGAGTCGCCCGAATATGCGCGCGAATGCCGCGCTCTGGTACTGCAACTTGGTCTGCAGGACACCGTGCTATTTCTTGGCTTTCGCAAACTCGAAGAGCTTTTGCCCAGCGTCGACTTAACCGTCCTCAGCTCGATCAGCGAGGCGCAGCCGCTGGTCATACTGGAAGGTTACGCAGCAGGAATTCCGACCGTAGTGACCGATGTGGGCGCGTGCCGGGAAATGGTTTTTGGTGCGCCCGGCGACGACGCCGCTCTGGGCAACTCTGGGCGCGTGGTGCGTATCGCCGACCCGCTCGCGCTGGCCGATGCCGCCATTGAACTTCTGGCTGATACGCAAGAATGGCATCGCGCCAGCCAGGCAGCAGTCCAGCGCGTTGAAACCTATTATTCCCAGCGCCACATGCTTGCCCGGATCGCCGCGCTCTACGACAAAAACTTGCAATGGCAGGAATAGGCTTCGAGCTGCGCAAGCTGCTAAAAAAGCAGACTTACACGGGCCTGTTGCAGGCCTATGCGTACGCAGGCTTGATCAGTTCCGGTCCATGGGTCCTGTCGATCATCGGCATCATGCTGATCGGCATATTCAGCATCAGCACCACCGGGCCGCAATCGGCCCTGACGCAATTCCAGGTGACGGTCACCTATCTGTTCCTGATCTCCTTGATCGCCACGGGGACTGTGCAGCTGTCGTTCACGCGGTTTGTCGCCGACCGAATATTCAGCGGCGACGAAGACGCCATATTGCCCAACTTCAATGGCTTGCTGCTGCTTTTTATGGGGCTTGCGCTAGCGCTCGGACTGCCATTTTCCATGCTTCTGTTTCCACTGCAATCGGCGCTCTTTCGCCTGCTGTTTTCCGTAGGACTGGCGGTCATGTGCGCAATCTGGATAGCGGCAGTTTTTTTAACCGGCTTGAAGCACTACCAGGCGATTGTGCTGATTTTTTTCCTGGGTTACGGAGCGTCTCTGGTACTTGCACTTGCGCTGCGCCCGGTGTGGGGACTCGAAGGCCTGTTGCTCGGCTTCGTGCTGGGGCACTACCTCCTATTGCTCGGGATGATCTGGCTGATCTACAGCAATTACCGCAGCAGCAGCTTTCTTGCATTTGCAATCTGGAAGCCGGGCGCCATGTACAAGAGCCTGATGCTGACCGGCTTTTTGTTCAATTTGGGCGCATGGATGGACAAATTGATGTTCTGGTTTTACCCGACTACGGGCCAGGATGTGATTGGCAATTTGCACGCTTCCGTCATCTACGACTTTCCCATTTTTCTGTCTTACCTTTCGGTCATTCCCGGAATGGCGGTTTTCCTGGTACGCATAGAAACCGATTTTGTCGAATATTACGGAAAGTTCTATGACGCGGTGCGCGACGGGGCAACCCTGGATTACATCGAGCGCATGCGCAACCACATGGTCTATTACGTGCAGCGTGGCCTGTTCGACATTGCCAAGATTCAGGGCATCGCGGTGCTCGTCACCTTGGCGTTAGGGGCGCAGCTGTTGCACGTGCTCGGAATTTCCCCCTTGTATCTGCCGCTGCTCTACCTGGACGTGATTGGCGCTGCCCTGCAGGTCGTCCTGCTGGGCATATTGAACGTGCTGTTCTATCTGGATCAGCGGCGTGCAGTTCTGCTGCTGACGGCCGCGCTGGTTGTCTGCAATATCGCGCTTACTGCGCTTTCATTGCGCTTGGGCGCGGCTTGGTTTGGCTACGGTTTTGCCTCCGCCATGCTGGTGACCGTGCTGCTGGGAATCCGGATTCTGGACCGTCGCCTGGAAGCACTGGAGTACGAGACCTTCATGCTGCAGTGATCAGGCGGGCGGCTCCGGGTGGACGATGCGCGCGAGTTGTTGCTGTACCTGCGCCAGCGCCGCCACGCGCTCGGGCGAATCGGTTTCGGTCAGGTGGTCACGCAAAGCCAGACCCACCTGCGTCAGTGCGTCACGCAGTTCTGCCAAAGCTTCGGCCAGGACCTGCAGGTCCTGGTCGGGGTCAGGACTTTTGCCCATGCCGGCTCCCCTGCGCTTGCGCAGCGCGGGCCTGTTTGGTCGGAGCCGCGTGGGCCAGCGCAGCACGCGGTGTCGATGGGGACATTGGACTCTCCTTTCGCTCGGTCTTGGAGCACCCACGGCAAGCGCTTCCAGGACTGCGCCTGCCGTGTGCGCGCCCTCTACCTGCAGCCCTGGGGCAGTCGTCAAAGCTGAACGCGCCACGCGCTGCATCCCTGCGACACCGGCCGTGCCGTAGCGTGCAGCATAAGGAATTGCCGGCATCGTGCGCGGCAGTGTTTCGCAATTCCATGCGGCACGCAAGCGCAATCCGCAGCACGGTAATATGCCTGCATGCCCCTATCTCCGCACGGCGCGCCTGCGCAATCCGCCCCCACGGGCTGGCTGCACACCTTGCATGCATTTCTTGAGCCTCCGTCGCTGCGGATGTTGTCGCTGGGTTTTTCTGCCGGGTTGCCGCTGCTGCTGGTTTTCGGAACACTGAGCTTTTGGCTGCGCGAAGCGGGTATTGAACGCAGCACCATTGGCTTTCTCAGCTGGGTAGGGCTGGTGTATGGCTTTAAATGGCTGTGGTCGCCCCTGGTAGACCGTCTCCCCATTCCCTGGCTGACGCGGCGCATGGGGCGGCGGCGCAGCTGGTTGCTGCTGGCGCAGGCCATCGTCGTCGCCGGCTTGCTGTGCATGGCCGCGTGCGACCCGCGGGCAGCGCTAGCGCCCATGGTCTACAGCGCCCTGACCGTAGCGCTGGGGTCGGCGACGCAGGACATCGCGCTGGACGCGTTTCGTATTGAATCGGCCAGTGCCGAGCGCCAGGGCGTTCTGGCTGCCAGCTACCAGACCGGCTACCGCCTGGCCATGATCTGGGCCGGCGCCGGAACCCTGTGGGTGGCCGCGCAAGTGCAGGGTACGGCCAGCGCGTATCAGCACGCGGCCTGGCAATTCGCCTATGTGCTGATGGCATTGAGCATGCTGCCGGGGACGCTCACGGTGCTTTTCTCGCACGAACCGGTGCATGTGGCGCTGGCACCCGGACTCGGGCCGGTGCAGTGGTTGCGCAGCGCCGTGGTCGAGCCCTTTGCCGAATTCATCGCACGCTATCGCTGGCAGGCGCTGCTGATCGTCGCACTCATCGCCTCTTACCGCATCAGCGACGTGGTCATGGGCATCATGGCCAACCCTTTTTATGTGGACATGGGCTACAGCAAGGTCGAAGTCGCCAAGGTAAGCAAGCTGTACGGCGTCCTCATGACCCTGAGCGGCGCATTTCTGGGCGGCGCGCTGACGCTGCGCCTGGGCGTGATGCGCGTGCTTGCGCTGGGTGCGGTGATGAGCGCGTGCAGCCACGTGCTGTTTGCCTGGCTGGCGACGCAAGAGCACGACGTGCTCAAACTCGTGGGCGTGATTTCTGCGGACAATCTGGCCAGTGGCGTTGCCTCGTCGGCCTTTATTGCCTACCTGTCGTCGCTAACCAATGTACGCTATTCGGCGACGCAATACGCGATGTTCAGCTCCATGATGCTGCTGCTTCCCAAGCTCCTGGCCGGAGGCTCGGGCGTCGCTGTGGATCAGGTGGGTTATGCGGCGTTTTTCCTGAGTACGGCTTTCCTGGCGTTACCCGTGGTGCTGCTCGTTGCGCTGGCGGCCCGGGTGCGTCCTCGATTTACCTAACTTTACGCCCGCTAAGCGGTGCCTTCGCAGCGCACGCTGGCACGCCGCTAGACTGCGCGCATGAGCCAACAATTATTGATGATCGAGGACGACGCGCGCCTGGCGTCCATGGTGGGACAGTACCTTACGCAAAACGGCTTTGCAGTGACGCAGGCGGCGGACGGACAAAGCGGACTCGCGCAATTGAGCGCGCAAACAGCCGGGGCACCCGACCTGGTCATTCTGGACCTCATGCTTCCGGACATCGACGGTCTGGAAGTGTGTCGGCGCGTGCGCTCCACGCCAGGGTCCATGGGACAGGTGCCCATCTTGATGCTGACCGCCAAGGGCGACCCCATGGACCGCATCATCGGACTTGAAATGGGCGCCGACGATTACCTTCCCAAGCCGTTCGAGCCGCGGGAGCTGCTGGCGCGTGTGCGCGCCATCCTGCGCAGGCGCAGCGAAGTCTCCAGTGCGAGCAGCGCGACGCCGGTATTGCGCTTTGGCTCGCTGGAAATTGACCGGGACGCGCGCGCCGTTTCGGTCAACGGCAATGCGTGTGACCTGACGTCCTACCAATTCGACCTGCTGGTCGCGCTCGCCGAGCGCGCTGGTCGCGTGCTCACACGCGACCAGATCATGGAGGTGGTTCGCGGGCGCGAGCTGGAGGCCTTTGACCGGTCGATCGACGTGCACATGGGGCGCATCCGAGCCGCGATCGAGGCCGACTCCAAAGACCCCAAGCGCATTCTGACGGTTCGCGGCGTAGGCTATGTCTTTGCCCGCCAACAAGACTAAGGTGTTTTTTCAGCGCCTGTACGTTCGCATCTGGCTGGCGGTGGTGCTGGCCGTCGCGGTACTGCCGCTGCTCGTCGGCTGGGCCTGGCGCATGACGGTTGAGCCGCCGCTGCGTGAGGTCGTGGTGCGCAATATGGCCGGTGAAGTCATAGGTACCGGCAGAGCACGCCTGGGCCACGGTTCCGAGACGTCCGGATGGACCCTGGGCAACGAGCGCGCGCCGGCACCCGAAGCCGACGCCAGCGCGGCCGAGGCACCCAGCACCAAAGGCCGCGACGACGACGACGACACCCACCTTGCCATCCCGCGCGGCAAGTTCGGCAGCGGGCCCGAGTTCACCGTCACCATGTCCGACGGACGCTTGTTGCATCTGCACCTACCCCGGCCCACCAGCGGCAGCTGGCGCGTACCGTTCGGGTTTTTCTGGACGCTGGGACTGGTGGCGATCGCCGTCGCGCTGGCCATCTACCCCATCGTTCGGCGGCTGACGCGCCGACTGGAGTCCTTGCAACGCAGCGTCGAACGCTGGGGCAACGGCGACCTGAGTGCGCGCATGGCCGTCGGCGGCGACGACGAGGTTGCCTTTCTGGCCACGCGCTTTAACCGCGCGGCCGAACAGATCGAGGCGCTGGTGCACTCGCGCGAGGCGCTGCTGCGTTCCCAAAAGTCTTTGCTCGCCAATGCGTCGCACGAGTTGCGCTCGCCCCTCACGCGTATCCGCATGGGCGTGGAGTTGCTGGGCGCAAGCGCAGCGCCCGTAGCCAGCGACGAAATCCGACGCAATATTGCCGAATTGGACCAGTTGGTCGATGAAATTTTGCTGGCCAGCCGGCTGGACGCCAAGGAAGCCGACCTGGGCACCGTGGAAACGCTGGACCTGGTGGGCCTTGCTGCCGAGGAGTGTGCGCGCAGTCCGGCACAGCTGGACGTTGCGTGCGCGGAAATCATGGTTCCCGGCATTGCCAAGCTGCTGCGCCGAGCCGTTCGCAACCTGCTGGAAAACGCACACCGCTACGCCCAGGGAGAGGTGATTCTGACCCTGGCGGCGACGCAGGACCAGGCCGTGCTGCGCGTTCTGGACCGCGGCCCGGGCGTTCCCCCGGAATTGGCCGAACGCATTTTCGAGCCGTTTTACCGGCTGCCGGGCGCGTCCGAGCGCGAAGGTGGCGTCGGCTTGGGGCTGGCGCTGGTCAAGTCGATTGCGCTGCGCCACGGCGGCAGCGTGCACTGCAGCCAGCGCGACGGCGGCGGCGCCTGCTTCGAGTTGCGCCTGCCACTGCGCGCCTAATTCCCGCATCTGCCCGGGTGGGCGTGTGCCGGAATCAGGCGACCTTGAGAAACACGTCCTGGTCGGGCGCGAAGTTATCGTGCAATGGCAGCAACGCGCCGCCCAGCGCGCGCGCGTCCGACCCTATGCTTCCAGCGACCAGGGTCGCAGGCCACAGACCTTCCCAGTCGTAAGCGTGGGTTGCGATCTCGGTCTGTTCGATCAGATGCTGCTGCATGCTGCGCGAAAACGAGCCGTCAATGACGACGGCGTCCAGGTCCAGGAAAGCGGTTCCGCTCAGAACGCATTGCGCCAGTGCGCGCGCGGCGCTGGCAATCCAGGCCATGGTCTGGGGCTTGAAGGGCATTTCCATGGCACGGTCGTCATACGCTGCGCTCGGGTCCAGGCCCTTCCCCACAAAACGCTGCTCCAGCTCCCACAGGGACGCCGCCGCAATCATCTGCGGGGGCGTGGCGCTGCCGTCCGCTACTTGCAGGGGCAAGGAGGCCACGGCGCCGGCGTTGCCGTGAATGCCGTTGTGCAGGCGCGAATTGATGACCAGTCCGCCACCGACAAAGGTGTCGATAAAAATATAGAGAAAACTCTTCAGGTCGCGACCGCGGCCGGCAACCAGCTCGGCGACACAGGCGGCCGAGGTGTCTTTGGCAAAGTGGACGGGCGCGTCGGTGAAAGCCTGCAGTTGCGCGCTGAGATCGATATGGTTCCACTGGTCCGAGACGCTGTGCGGCAATCCCAGCATTTTGTGCCAGCCCCCCAGGTTGAAGGGCGCGGCCACGCCGACGCCGACCAGACGCAGCGCCAGCGCGCCCAGGCCATCCTGGATGGAGCGCATATGCTTTTGGATCGCTGGCAACAGGGTGTGTGCGTCCGGAAAGTCGTAGGGAAGCGATTCGCGCCGGCGCACGGTCCCGGAGAAATCGACCAGCAGCAGATCGGCGCTGCGCCGGCCTATCTTGATTCCCAGGGAAAACGCACCGTCCGGGTTCAAGGCCATGGGCACCGAAGGTTGACCAATGCGCCCGCGTATGGGCTCATGGCGCAACAACAGGCCATCCTCCTCCAGGCGCGTAACGATCAAACCGATGGTTTGCGCCGTCAGACCCGTCAGACGCGCGAGCTCGGCCTTGGCCAGACTGCCATTGAGGCGTATGGCGTGCAGCACAACGCGCTCGTTGAACTGCCGCATACCCACGTGGTTCGAACCGCGTGGGCGCAGCATGGGCGGTGCACTGCCGAGCAGGCGCACGTCGTCGGGCAAGGGGGCGACTGGAGCGCCAGCCAAGTTCAGGCCTCCAGTGGATCGCAAATAACGCCTTTGCGAAGCAGTACGTTCCCAAAAGGCTGCAGCTCGCCGGTCAGCACGATGGCAAAGGCTTTGCGCGTGCGTTCGTAAAACGCATAGCGCTCAATCGCCTCGGCGCTTTGTCCGGGCAGAAACTGCGGCTCGAGCAAGGCCAGCACTTCGCGCTGCATCGCCGAACGGTAGCCGCTTGCGCTGCCGCTCACCTGCATGTAACCGACCGGATGCGTTTCGTCGGCGACCAGCGGCAGCAAGGACGTGACCGCGCGCACGGCGCGCACCATGCTGATTCCCGGCAAGCGCAGCAGTGGCTTGCCTTCGGCATAGCGTACGGCGGTGAAGTTGGCGTCGGCCAGAATCAGGGCGTCGTCGTGCCCCATTTCCATCAGCACCTTCAGCAACTCGGGCGTGAGTAGAGGATCGATACCTTTAAGCAAGAGCCTCCTCCGGCAGGTCGGCGACGGACTTGGCGCCAGTCATTACGGCAACAGTATCGCTCATGCTGATGAATTTGGGATTGACGACCGCAGCGCGCTTGCCCAAACGGGCGATATGAATGCGGTCGGCGACCTCGAAGACGTGCGGCATGTTGTGCGAGATCAGGACGACGGGCAAACCCTTGTCGCGCACCCGGCGTATCAACTCCAGCACCATATTGCCTTCCTTGACACCCAACGCTGCCGTGGGTTCGTCCATGATGACGACGTGCTGCGCAAAAGCCGCCGCACGGCCGACGGCGACGCATTGGCGCTGGCCGCCCGACAGGGTTTCCACGGCCTGCGTCATCGAGCGAATTCCCACCTTCAGGTCGTTCATGCGCGCGATGCTTTCCTGGAGCATTTTTTTCTTGTCAATCATGCCCAGCACATTACCCAGAAATCCGGGGCGGCGCAGCTCGCGGCCCAGGAACAGGTTTTCGGCGATGGTCATGGCTGGCGCAACGGCCAGGTCCTGATAGACGGTTTCGATACCGGCGCGGCGCGCGTCCAGGGGGCTTCGGAAATGAATGACCTGTCCGTCGAGCCGGATTTCGCCGGCGTCGGGAATGGTTGCGCCCGACAGGCACTTGATCAGCGAGGACTTGCCGGCGCCGTTGTCGCCGATCACGGCCAAAATTTCTCCGGCGCGCAGTTCAAAATCGGCGCCATCCAGCGCGGTAACCTGGCCGTAGCGTTTCACCAGGCCCGTGGCCTGCATGACGATGGTGTGTTCGGCGCTCATCAACGGACTCCCTTGCGCGACATCTGATCCGTGGCGACGGCCAGAATCACCAGTATGCCGGTCACCAGAATCTGGTAGACCGAGGACACGCCAATCAGCGTGAGGCCATTGCGGAACACGCCCACGATGAGCGCGCCCAGCAAACTGCCCAGGATCACACCCCGGCCACCAAACAGGCTGGTCCCGCCCAACACGACGGCGGTAATGGCGTCCAGGTTTTCCGTCTGGCCGCCGTTGGGGTCACCCGCGCCGGTACGCGCCACGGTGAGCATGGAAGCAATGCCATAGAAAACGCCGGCCATGACGTACACCCCCAGCAACACCTTGTCGGTGGGGATACCGGTCAAGCGCGTGGCCTCGGGGCTGTTCCCCACGGCGTAGACGTGGCGGCCCTTGGCAGTTTCACGCAGCCACAGCCATACGCCGATATATAGCAAGACCATCAGGATCGCGCCGTAGACGATGGTCGTATTGCCGAAGGTAATGGTGTTACCCAGCCAGTTCATGCCGTCGGGAATATTCGTAATGGTTTGCGCATGCGAATACAGCTGCGTAATGGCAAACGCAATATTCAAGGTGCCCAGCGTGACAATGAAGGGGGGCAGCTTGATCCGCGTGACCAGCAAACCGTTGATCAACCCAAAGAGCGCCGTAACGGCGACTCCGCACGCCATGGCGGGAATAGTAGACAAGCCAAAGTCTGCAGCAAACTTGGTCATGACAATGCTGCCCAGCGCCATCACCATGCCGCAGGACAGGTCGATACCCGCGGTCAGGATCACCAGGGTCTGCCCAATGGCGATCACGCCGACAACCATCACCTGCTGCAGGATCAGGGAAAAATTCTGGGTGCTGAGAAAGCGATCGCTTTGCGCAGCAAAAAACGCACACGCCAACACCAGGGCAATCAGCGGGCCTAGCGTAGCAAGGGGCGGTAGTTTGAAATTCGAATGGTTCATATCTTTGCCCGTGTGGTCCGGGCCGGTCACGCGACCGGCCCGGTAGTTCACTCAGCGACGCTGATTACTTGTTGCCCCAGCACAGATCGATGCCGGTCTTCACGCTCTTGCTGTCCACGCCCTTCATCGCCTTGGCGGCGATCAGGGTCACGCCGGTGTCGGTGTAACCGCTGGAACGCTTGCCGTCCTTGGCGTATTGCACGCCGGCAGCAACGCCCATCGCAGCCATCTTCAGCGGGTATTGCTGCGAAGTAGCAGCGATAACGCCAGCGCCTACGTTCTTCACGCCGTCGCAGCCGCCGTCAACCGACACGATCACGACTTGCTTTTCCTTGCCAGCGGCCTTGAGTGCCTTGAAAGCACCGGCAGCAGCGGGTTCGTTGATGGTGTAGACCACGTTGATCGCGGGGTTCTTTTGCAGGCAGTTTTCCATGCCGGTCTGGCCCTTGGCGGCGTCGCCGAAGCTGTCCGCCATGCACACCACTTCTGCGGGTTGTGCCAGTTCGTTGCTCTTGGCTTCCAGCGTCGTCAGGCCGTAGCCCTGCAGGAAACCGTTGTGGCGCTGCGCGCCCACGGGGTGACCCGGGAACAGGTCCAGGGTAGCGATAACGGGCTTCTTGCCGCCCAGCGCTGCCTTGGCGTATTGGCCGATCAGCACACCAGCCTTGTAGTTGTCGGTCGCGAACAGAGCGTCGGCGCCTTCAAACGGGCTGTCCAGGGCGATGACTTGCACGCCTTGGGCCTGGATCTTCTTCACGGTCGGGATGATGGCGTCGCCGCTGGAAGTGATCAGAATGGTCTTGGCGCCAGCAGCGACCATGTTTTCCATGGCGGTGATTTGGCCGGCGGTGTCGCCGTCTTGTTTGCCGGCAGCGCTGATCAGCTTGGCGCCCATTTTCTTGGCTTCGGCTTCAGCGCCTTCCTTCATCTTGACGAAGAAGGGGTTGCTGTCGGTCTTGGTGATCAGGCCGATGACGGGCTGGTCAGCGTAGGCGCTGGTAGCAAGGGATGCAGCCAGAGCGAGTGCGCTCAGGGCCAGGGTGGAAATTTTCTTCAAGCTCATTCTCCTCGTAGGTGGAACATTGGGGTTACGCTTTGCAACTTAGCGTGGCGCGACTATAGCCCCATCGAACTTATTAAATCAAGTTGCTTTAGTAATGGAATACCCTAATATGGTGCCCAAATTTAGCGCCCCTCCTGCGCTTTCCGCGTCTGGCACGGATCCATCTGCCACGGCGCAGCTGCCTCCGGCCATCCTGCAGCGTGTGCACGCCTTGTTACAGGACGGAAAGCGCAAGATTCTGGGCCTGGTCGCTCCTCCGGGCGCGGGCAAGTCCACTTTGGCCGCACAGTTGCAACAGGCCCTGGGCGCGCGGGCGCAAGTCGTTCCCATGGACGGCTTTCATCTCGCCAACAGCACGCTGCAGCGCCTGGGACGGAGCGAGCGCAAGGGCGCGCCCGACACCTTCGACGCCGCCGGCTATTGCGCGCTGCTGCAGCGCCTGCGCACGCAAGAGCCCGGTAGCACCGTGTACGCGCCCGAATATCGCCGCGAACTCGAGGAAGGCATCGCGGGCGCGATTGCCGTGGAAGCGGCGACACAGCTGGTGATCACCGAGGGCAACTACCTGCTGCTGCCCGAAGGCGACTGGCAGCCCGTGCGCGCGGCGCTCGACGCAGTCTGGTACCTGGACGTCGCGCCCGAGGTCCGCACGCAATGGTTGCTGGCGCGGCACATGCGCTATGGCAGGAGCGAGGCCCAGGCCCTGGCCTGGATTGCGCAAACCGACGCGCCCAACGCGCTGCGCATTGAAGCCTCGCGACCTGCTGCCAACTGGCACCTGGCCTGGCCCGAACGGGCCGCTTGAGCGGGCGACTTACAGTGCGCAGGCGCGCAAAAATCACCCGAATGGGGGATTAAAAAATACTCTCCAAAGTACTATAGTGATTGCACTGCTGTCACAGTTATTACCCCAACCAATAGATCGCTTGCAGGCCAAGCCGACGGGCTCCATTTCCAACGACGTCCTTTCGGGGACTTTTCAAAGCCACCGCAAGGTGGCTTTTTTTTGTCGGACGCGAATGTAAAGTGCGCTGCGCCAAGCCATAAAATGGCGCGACCATGAAGCCATTCCTCATCGCACTCGCCTTGCTGCTGGGCGCCAGCGTTTTTATGACCGCGCTCGGAATGGCGCTGCTGCGCGCGCGCGTGCTGCGTGAACGCCAGGTCGCACGGCTGGCGTTCCTGTCGGTACTGCTGCTCACCCTGCTGGCGGCTGCCCTGGGTTCTCAGTCCTGGCCGGGCCTGCATCTGCGGGGCCTGAATTTCTGGTCCTTCCTGCTGGTGGTGGCCATGGTGACGTACGGCATGGTGTCCGCAGGTGCCGCTTACATGTTGAATCGCACCGATTCGGGCGACTTCGGCGACAGCCATATGCTGTCCATGCTCTACACGCACACCGAGCTGGCGGAAGACTTTCCGCCCACCACCCATCAAGACACGCACAAGGCGTCGGGACCTCCGGCCTAGGCCTGCAGCCTAGTTCGCGCTTTGCAGACTGCGCCAGGCGCGTTGCGGCGATATGTCGGTCAAGCAGCGCGTATGGCCCAAAGGGCAGATGCGGGCAAAGCACGGCGCGCAGTCGAGTGCAGGCCGGTAGCTGGCGTCATTCTTTAGCCACTCGACGCGCGCCCTGGGGCTGAGCGGCGGCGTGTGCAAGGGGCTGGATGAGCCAAAGACTGCAAGCTGCGGCACGTCCAGCGCTGCCGCCACGTGCATCAGGCCCGAATCATTGCTCACCATCGCCTTGGACCCTGCAATCAGCGCAAGGGCCTGGTCCAGCGGGGTACGTCCGGCCAGGTTGATGCACGCCAGGGCGCCGCCGGCCAAAGCGTCGCGGGCAATATCGGCGCACGCCTGCGCCTCCTTGGACGATCCCAAAAGCACCACGGGCAAGGGGAGCAAGGCTGCCAAGGCAGCAAAATGTGCGGCTGGCCAGCGCTTGGCGGGGCCATATTCGGCGCCCGGGGCAAAAACGTAATAGCCCTGGCGCTCCAGCGTGTGCGCGTGCAAGGCCTGCGCAACGCTATCCTGCGCGCACTGCAACAAGGGGCGCTCTGGCTCGGACGCTGCCGCGCCGGCCAGAGCGGAATAAAAAGCCACCATGGGCGGGCGCTGCTGCCCCAGGGGTTTGGGCAGACAGTGCGTCAGCAGCGCCGACCGCAATTCGCCGGCGTAGCCCACGCGCTGCGCGATTCCTGCCCACCAGGGAAGCAAGGCGCTTTTCAGAGAATTGGGGCAGATGTAGGCGGCGTCAAAGCGCCCACGCCAGCTGCGCGCCAGCTGCCAGCGCGTACGCAGCTGCAAGGCGCCGTGGACAAAAGGCAGGTCCAGTACAAGCGACACCTGGGGCATGGCGCGGTACACCGGCGCAACCCAGGGCAAGGCGGCGACGCTGAGACGCTCGCCCCGCGCCTGCAAGCGGCGCAGCAGGGGCTCGGTCATCACCGCATCGCCTATCCATTGCGGCGCGATGACCAGCGATTCGCTCATGGGCGAGGGTGCCTGTGCCGCAGCCCTGTCAGTGCGCGCTGAAGTGCTCGCCCGGCTTTAGTTGGTAGACGGTGCCGCAGTACGGGCACTTGGCTTGACCACTGTGCCCCACGTCCAGGTACACCTTGGGGTGCGTATTCCAGGTTTCCATGTGCGCCAGCGGGCTGGGGCAGAAGACGCCACCATGGGGGTTCAGGTCGGCGGCGCGCAACTCGATGGCCGCGGCTTGCGTCGGTATTTTGGACATTGCGATTCCTTCAGGGCCGGGTCAGACGCCGTCGACCGGGCTGAGCCAGTGCGCGTAGCGCGGATTGCGGCCGTTGACGATGTCAAAGAACGCGTTCTGGATTTTTTCCGTGATGGGGCCGCGCTTGCCGGCGCCGATTTCTATGCGGTCGAGCTCGCGTATGGGCGTGACTTCGGCCGCCGTGCCGGTGAAAAACGCTTCGTCGCTGATGTACACCTCGTCACGCGTGATGCGCTTTTGCACCAGCTCCAGGCCCAGGTCCTTGCAGATGTGCAACACGGTGTTGCGCGTGATGCCGTTCAGCGCGCCAGCAGAAAGGTCGGGCGTGTAAACCACGCCGTCCTTGACGATGAACAGGTTCTCGCCAGCGCCCTCGGATACAAAGCCGTTGGCGTCGAGCAGCATGGCTTCGTCGTAGCCGTCGTCGGTGGCTTCCAGGTTGGCCAGAATGGAGTTAGTGTAGTTGCTCACCGCCTTGGCCTGCGTCATGGTGATGTTGACGTGGTGGCGGGTATAGCTGGACACCTTGACGCGAATGCCGCGCTGCATGCCTTCTTCGCCCAGGTAGGCGCCCCAGGGCCAGGCAGCGATCATCAGGTGAATGGTGTTGCCGCGCGGGCTCACGCCCAGCTTGCGGTCGCCGATCCAGGACAGGGGGCGCAAATAGCACGATTCCAGCGCGTTGGCGCGTACGACGTCGCGCTGCGCCTGCATGACTTGTTCGCGCGAAAAGGGAATCTGCATGCGCAGGATCTTGGCGCTGTTGAACAAGCGTTCGGTATGCTCTTCCAGCCGGAAAATGCTGGTGCCGCGCGCGCCCTTGTAGGCACGCACCCCTTCAAAAACGCCACAGCCGTAATGCAGGGTGTGGGTCAGGACGTGGATCTTGGCTTCGCGCCATTCGACCATTTGGCCGTCCATCCAGATTTTTCCGTCGCGGTCCGCCATGGATGGGGGTAGTACGCTCATGAGTGCAGTCCTTTGTTCGATGCAGCGCCGCCAGACACCGCCAACCCGCCATTTTACGGTGCCACCGGCCACTGTACCGTAACGCACAGCCCGCCCAGCTCGGCCGAGGGCCCGACCTGCACCCTGGCAGCAAACACTTCCAGCAGGCGGTGCACGATGGACCAGCCCAGACCGCTGCCGGTTTCATCGCTACCCAGCACGCGGAAAAAGCGATTGCCCAGCTGGGCAATCGCGGCCTCGTCCATTCCGGGTCCGGTGTCCTGCACACGCAGCACGCTGCCCGCGCCCGCTTCCTTGCCCGCGGTCACGGTGACCAGCACGTGCGCGCCCCGCGGGCTGTAACGCAGCGCGTTGTCCAGCAGGTTACGCACCAATACACCGGCCAGGATTTCATCGGCGTTGCAGAGGCAATGCGGCTCGGCGCGAACCTCCAGAGTCTGGCCGCGCTCGAGCGCGCTATTGGCCAAATCGGCGGCGACGGTGCGCGCCAAAGCGCCCAGGTCCAGGCGCTGGCCGGCAACGCCGGCAACGGCGTCCAGTCGAGCCAGCGTCAACAATTGCTGCACCAGGCGCGTCAGGCGGTCGCAACCCATCAGGGCCAATTCCAGCGCGTGTTCGCGTTGCGCAGCATCGGGCCCCGCCTGCAGCGCCACCTGCGCCTGCGCGCGTATGCCGGCCAGTGGTGTGCGCATTTCGTGCGCCGCATCGGCGGTAAAGCGGCGTTCGGTGGCGAGCATATGGGCGATACGTTCCAACAAGCTGTTCAGCGTACGCGCCAAGGGCAGCAATTCGCGCGGCAGCTCGGTCTGGGCAACGGGGTCAGCGCAGTCCGGCGCGCGCGCGCTGATGTCGTCGCACAGAGCGTGCAGTGGCGCCAGCCCGCGCCGCACCGACCACCAGACGGCCAGGGCGAACAGTGGCAGGCTGACGAGAAATGGCAAAACCATGCTCCCCATGACCGCCAGCAGGATGTCGCGGCGCGAGACCGCGCGCTCGGCTACCAGGGCAAGCGCGTCGCGCTTGGCGTCCCGGGCGGCGAAAACGCGCCATTCCATGCCGTCATCGAGGCGCACGGTAGAAAACCCCTCGCGCAGCGCACCCATGGGAGTCCAAGCCGCGTCGGCGCTGCGCGTCACCAGCTTTCCGCCAATAAACACCTGGAACGCGACCTGCGGCGCGTATTTGCGCAAGCTGGGCGCGTCAGTCACCGCGTCGTCGTCCGAATCCGCCTGAACGGCCAGCATGGCGGCTGTTTGCGCCAAATGCCCGTCCAGCAGCTCGTACAGTTCGCTGCGGGCATTGCGCCACGTCATCAGCGCTGCACCGCCCCAGATCAGCAGCAGCAGGCTCAGAATCAGCAGCAGCAGGCGCGACTGCAGCGCCAGGGGAGCGCGGCGCCCCTTCACGTTTCCACGGCCTGGCGCTGGATCGTGTAGCCCACGCCACGCACCGTCTTGATGAGTTCGGAGCCCAGTTTGCGCCGCAAATGGTGGATGTGCACTTCGATCGCGTTACTCTCGACTTCGTGCCCCCAGCTGTACATCTGATGCTCTAGCTGCTCACGCGTCAGCACCCGCCCCACATTGCGCATCAGCGTATGCAGCAGGTCGAATTCGCGCATGGACAACGCGACTGCTTCACCGCGCAGGTAGACACGGCGGCCCGCGGGCTCGAGGGTCAGCGCTTCGCAATCGATCGCATCGTTGATCTGGCCCATGGAGCGACGCACCAGCGAGCGCAGCCGCGCAGCCAGCTCGACCAGATCGACGGGCTTGACCACGTAGTCATCGGCGCCGCTATCTAGCCCCAGCACGCGGTCTGAAACCGCATCGCGCGCGGTCAACACCAGGATGGGTGTGGGAACCTTGCAGGCGCGTAACGCCGTCAACACCTGAACCCCATCCTTGTGCGGCAAACCCAGATCGAGCACACCGGCGGCGTAAATACCGCTGGCCAGTTCATGCTCGGCGGCAATCCCGTCGCGTACCCAGTCAACCTGAAACCCGAGCTGGCGCAGGCCGGCGCGCAGCCCGTCGCCCAGCGTACTGTCGTCTTCAGCCAGCAAAATGCGCATTGCGTCCTACCCCTATCCCGCTATTTAATCCAATGGGCGACGGCGGGCGGCACCCAGGACGGAACGCCCCAGTACACCAAGGCCCAGTAAACCAGTACTACCAACAATAGCACGGCGGCCACCGCCCCCCGGCTGTGCGCAATGGCGTGCTGCGGCTCGCCGCGCTTGCGCCCGGTGACCATGGCACGCACCAGGTTTTCGCGGTGCAAGCCACTGGAAACGACCACACCGGCCAGGTGCACCACCACGACGCCCAGCATGGCGTTCCCGAGAAAGGCGTGCAGGGCAATCATGTTGTCGCCGCCGACGTCGTTGTAACTGCCCCAGCCCGTCACCAGCAAGGCCAGACCCGAAGCCAGCAGCAGCACAATCGCCCAGGAGCCTGCCGGGTTGTGCCCGGTGAAATGCAAGGGCTGACGGCGCAGCAGGGACTGCAGGTAACGCCACACGGCACCGGGGCCGGCGACAAAGCTGGCAAAGCGCGCGTGCGTCGTACCCAGCACGCCCCAGACCAGTCGAAAAATCACCAGCGCACCCAAGGTGTAGCCCAGCGTCACGTGCAGCAGGCGCCACTGCTCGCTGTCACTGCTCCAGTACGCGCCGGCAAAGCACAGCACCAGCAGCCAGTGACAAACCCGTACCGGCCAGTCCCAGACCGCGACCTTTGGCAGCAATTTACTGCCCGCCATCATTTCGGAATGTGCACATCGTCTTCGCTGAAATGGCCATCGCTTGCCTCGCGATGACAGGCCGCGCAGTTAGACGGACCGTGTACGGCGGCGCGGCGCCACACCGTCGGTCGTATTTCACCGTGCTGACGTACAAACCATGCGCTGCGCGTGATGCGGTCCTCGGGAGGGCGCTCACGGTCATTGCGGAAACCCCCTCCATGCGCCATCAGCCAGTCGCTAATTTCACGCGTGGTAGCGGCGTCCAGTGAGGCGTCATTACCAAAGTGCTGGTTCAGTCCACCGAGCAAATGCTTCCAGGACTCTGCGGGCAGCATTTTTGGCGGATAGGCAATATGACAGGCTGAACACTCCTGCACGTAGCGTGTTTGTGCTGCGGCCGTTGCGGCGTTTGCGGCCCACGGAATTCCTGCGAGCGCCCCCAACACGAACCAAGCGCCTATGACGATGTGATTGGGTTTCATTGTGTTATCAGCCATGCGAGTACGTCGGCTTTTTCCTCCGGTGTGCATTCACGGCTGAGGACGTCGTTACAACTGCGCTTAAACCACTTTTCGGTTTTCGCGGCGTTCGTGAAGCGCTTGGGATTCATGGATGGCGCCATCGGATCAAGCACGTGGTCGGTGCGCGCATGCTTGCCTTCAGCCTTCGGGTTTTCGGTATGGCAGCTGGCACAGCTCCATTCCCCACCGTGCTTGCTGATGAAAAACAAGCGCCCCTGCTCCGGTTGTCCGCTGCGACCGATTTGTGATTCGTAGCGACTCAGTTGCTCGGCCCCGCTGTCGGCGCGCGCTTGCATACCTATCAGTGCGCCACACAAAACCAATGCCAGGTGAAAGGTGATGCGTTTGCTCATACTGCTCATGTGTTCCTCCATGGCTGCTGATTATTCGTACGCGCTGTTAACTCAAACTTAACCGCGCGACAGTTTACCCAGGCTTTACGCAAACTGCATTGCCAGCAGCGCGCGCCTCACTCGAGCGCGCGCAACACTTGCAACGCTTCCTCTACCCGGTCGACCGGGTGCAGCGCGAGTCCTGGCAAGGCTTTCTTGGGCGCGTTCGCACGCGGCACGACGGCGACGCCAAAACCCAGTTTAGCGGCTTCACGCAGGCGCTCCTGGCCGCGCGGCGCTGGCCGCACTTCGCCCGCCAGTCCGACTTCACCAAAAGCGAAAAAGCCTTTGGGCAAGGGGCGGCCACGCAAGCTCGACGCAATCGCCAAGAGCACGGGTAGGTCGGCAGCAGGTTCGCTGATGCGCACGCCCCCGACAGCGTTGACGAAGACGTCCTGGTCCATGCACGCCACGCCGGCGTGGCGGTGCAAGACCGCCAGCAACATGGCCAGGCGATCGCGGTCCAGCCCCACGCTGAGGCGCCGCGGGCTGGGCCCGCCGCTGTCAACGAGCGCCTGGATTTCGACCAGCAAGGGGCGCGTCCCCTCGAGCGTGACCATGACGCAGCTGCCGGGCACGGGCGAACCGTGCTGGCTGAGAAAAATGGCACTCGGGTTGGACACGCCCTTGAGCCCGCGCTCGGTCATGGCGAAAACACCGATTTCGTTGACCGCGCCGTAGCGGTTCTTGATCGCACGCACCAGGCGGTAGGGGCTGTGCGTGTCGCCTTCAAAATACAGCACGGTGTCGACCATGTGCTCGAGCACGCGCGGCCCCGCCAGCGCGCCTTCTTTGGTGACATGGCCGACGAGCACAATCGCCGTCCCGCTGGCCTTGGCGGCGCGCGTGAGGTGCGCCGCGCACTCGCGCACCTGCGCCACGGACCCCGGCGCCGAGCTGAGCTGCTCCGAATAGACGGTTTGGATGGAGTCGATCACCGCCACCTGCGCGCGTTGCTGCTGCAGGGTGGCAAGGATTTTTTCCAGCGCTATTTCGGCCAGCACGCGCACCTGCGACTGCTCCAGACCGAGCCGACGCGCACGCAGCGCAACCTGCGCCCCGCTCTCTTCGCCGGTGACGTACAGCGTGCTGTGCCCGGCGCGCTGCAAGGCGTCCAGCGCTTGCAGGAGCAAGGTAGATTTGCCGATGCCGGGATCGCCGCCTATGAGGACCACGCCGCCTTCCACCATGCCGCCGCCCAGCACGCGGTCCAATTCCTCGTGCCCGGTCGGCGTGCGCTCCACCTCCGACGCCTCGATTTCGCTGAGCACGGCGACTTCTGCGCTGCGCACCAGCGCGGCAAAGCGGTTACGCGCCGGCGCCTCACTCGGCGCCACGCCCTCTTGCAGCGTATTCCAGGCGTTGCACTGCGGGCACTGGCCCAGCCATTTGCTGCTGCCGGCGCCGCAGGCGTTGCAACTGAAATAGGTTTTTTCGCGCGCCATGGTCACGCCGCCAGGCGCGCGCGCGCCTGGGCTACCTTGTCGGCGTGGACGACGACCTTGACGCGATCCGCCGACAGCGCGCCGCGCAGGGTGTAGGCGGTTTGTGCCGTGTCGCGGCAAACGTAGCGGGCTATGGGAACGCCGTCCTTGTCGGCCAGGCTGATGACCCAGGGCGTGTTGGCGCGCGCACCGCGTTGCACCGCCACCGCCGCTTCGCCATTGAGCAGTTCGACGTAGCTTCCGGGTGGATAAAACCCTACGGCCTGCGCCATGGCCGAACCCATTCCAAGATCTTCGCCCGGCGCGTCAATCACCATGCTTTTCACTGCGCGCAGGGCCGATTGCGCAGCGCGCGTTTTGCGGGCGGCAACGCGCGCGACGAATGCGTCTGCCAGGTGCAGCAGGCGGCGCGCGCGCGCCGTGTGCGCCAGCGCCTGCGGTGCATCGGGCGTGTGGTGCCAACGTACCAGGTCGAGCAC
>Ga0075019_10000482_pt1 | contig 22900 bp, 21 predicted proteins | sample ColStrG_CSR_2013_FD_71473 | JGI IMG/M metagenome (GOLD analysis project Ga0075019, IMG submission 71473) | Freshwater sediment microbial communities in response to fracking from Pennsylvania, USA - Cold Stream Run_MetaG_CSR_2013 | ecosystem: Environmental > Aquatic > Freshwater > Creek >...
GCCCTGGCGAATACCACATGCGGGGCCGCAGACTCATCCAGCAGGAGAAGTACGCTGAGTCCATCGAGCCGCTGACCCAAGCCGTCAAACTGGACCCGTTCCTGGCGCAAGCCTTTAACGCGCGCGGCTACGCCTATTACCGCTTGAAGCGATACCAGGAAGCGATCGCCGATTTCGATGACGCCATCAGGCTCAACCCTACCTACACCAACGCGTACGTCAATCGAGGCTCGGCCCGCCGCGCCGCCGGCGATGCGAAGGGCGCCACCGCTGACCAGTTGAAAGTCCGCGAGTTGATGAAGATGCCGGCGAAGTGAGTGGCCTCAGTTTGGAAACTGGACGGTCGCAATCATCTGTTTGAAGACCGGATCGAAGTCGCCGAGCCGGGAGGGAGAGGCCGCCAGGACGACGTACCACAGGCCAGCCTCCCGTGCGACGGTGTACAGATAGACGACCTGGTCGGGCTCCTGTTGAGACGAGGTCTTGGTGGTCAATCGGGTCACCAGTGCGGGCTGGCCACCGACCACCGCCCGATCGGGGCGGCCGGCGCGCACATTTGTGTCGCCCTTCTGGAGGGATTCCAGGAACTCTCTGGTGCCGGCGTCGAGCTTGACAGTGGCAGGTCCGGCCTGGGGAACGTAATAGTCCAGCATGCCGCCGGCCAGCAACTCGACTCCCCCGCCCTGGCTCTGGGCAGCGCCCCCTTGCGGAGTTATAAAAATGCTGCCGCCGGCCTGAGGTTGGCTGACCCGCCAGGAGCCGGGGTAGGCGATCGCGAACCCGTTCGCCTGGTAGTCCTTGAACTCGGCGGGCAGGTTGCTGCGAGCGCTGCCGCCTTGTTTGGCCAAGATCAGGAATGCCGGCTTGGGCTTTGGCGGCGGAAGGCCGGCAACGATTTGCTTCACCCGCGGAAAGCTGCCGGTACTGGCCGGGTATTCGCGCTTGGGGTAGAACCGGATATCCTGTGAGACATACTGGACGCGGCTACCGGTGGCGGGGTGGGAAGACATCCACAGTGCCAGCCCTTTCGGCGCGGCGGCAGTGCCCGATGTGGCCTCGAGCTTCTCGAAGAACCTGGGTAGCTGGATCGGGTCATAGCCGGACGAAGCCATCATGCGGGCGCCGTTCAAATCGGCATCGCGCTCGTAGCCGCGGGAGAACTTCATCAGAACGGAGCTTCCACCGATGCCCGTGCCTAATTCGCCGAGTTGGCAGAGCAGTCCGCATTGTCCGTTGGCGTCGGTGGTGACGGCACCCACGGCAGCACCGGCAAGACCGAATAGCGCGCCCCAAGTCTGCTGTTTGCCGATCTGGGCGGCGCCGTGCCGCAGCGCCACGTGGGACATTTCGTGCGCCAGGACGCCCGCTACTTCGCCCTCGCTGTCGGCCGCCTGAAGCAGGCCGGTATGGACGTACATCGGACCGCCGGGCAAGGCGAACGCGTTGATCGACGGCTCGTTGACGAGCTTGAAGTAATATGGATAGGCGTTCGCCTCCGGAGCCTTGGCCAGGCGCTGGCCGATCTGGTTGAGCCAACGTTCGATCTCCGGGTTCTCGACGACTTCCATCTGGCGCTCCACCGCGCCGGCCGCTTCCTTGCCGATTTGCATTTCCTGGTCGCGCGTGATGGACGTTTTTTGCACTCTGACCTCCGTTTGTTTGGGGGTCTTTTGCGCATATACCGCGAGGGAAAGGCTGAACCCGAGAACCAATGCCCGCCGCATAGTGAATCCTCCGTGACGATACCTTCAGTTTACAGCGGGGTGGGCCAAATGATGTTCTGATCGACGGGCCGCTACCGCGTATAGGTCTTCTCGTACTTGTTCCGGCTGTTGTACAGGGTCATCGTCCCGTTCTTCTGTGCCGTCACCTTGATCCACTTGCCTTCGCATACGGCATCCACGTTGGCGATCACGGTATCGGCCGAGTTGTGCTCCTTAGCGCCAGCCAGCGCGAAATGCAGTTGCCAGAGATCCTGCAGGCCGGGCGAATCGTGAATGGTCTGCCAGATCTCGGGCGAGCCGCCCTTCTTCGCGCCGTTGTTCATCAGGGCCACCCGCGGATGCAGCGCGTGTACCAGTTGCGGCGAACCGGACATGTTCATGCCGTGGTGAGAGACCAGATAGAGATCCACCGGACCGACCTTGTTGGTTGGGCAGACCAGGTCCTTCTCCTTATTCCAGGTGAGGTCGCCCAGATCGATCATGCGGAATTCGCCATACGTAACCAGGATGCCCACCGATTGGGCGTTCTCAGAGGGGTCCACCTGATGCATCTCGAAGTTGGGGCACTCCGGGTTGGGCTGTCCGGCGCCCGGGAGCGGTTGCCCGATCAGGTTTCCCGCGGCCGAGAGCACCTGCACCTCGAGACCTTTGATCGGAATCGTGTCGCCAGCCTTGACCTGGATGTGGTTGCCCTTGTCGCGGAAAGCACTGTAAGCGTTGTAGAGGACCGTGGCATCTTTGCTGGTCTCGATGCTCGGTCCGTGATCCACGAAGTTGCGGATGGGCAGCTTTTCTGCAAGCTGCGGGACGCCGCCTACGTGGTCGGCGTGGTAATGGGTAGTCACGAGGTAATCGATTCTCTTGACGCCCGCGGCTTTGGCCGCCGCAGCGATTCGTTCCGCGTCCCGGCGGTTGAATCCGGCCCAGCCGGTATCTACCAGCAGGGACTCGCCCGATGGTGAAACCAACAACGTGGACTGGCCACCCTCCACGTCGATGGAGTACACTTCAAGGTTCTTGGCTGCCGGCAGCAGGGCCGCGCAAGCCAGCAGCAGGATGCCCGCAATCATCAGTCGCATGGCGAGAATCTTATCACGGCCCGGCAGGGGTAGTTGCCGGAACAGACCCGGCTCGAATAACGTATGAAATGACAGATGCCCTATTGCAGCCAGTGCGGAAACCAGGTTGGCGCCGACGACGGATTTTGCGCCCGCTGCGGAGCACGCCAACCGGTGGGCGCCGCGCCTCCCCGCCGCGGTCCCGACGCGCTGGCCGGCATCAACCCCCGAACCGCCTCGATTCTCTGTTACGTCCCGGGCATCGGCTGGATCGCGTCCATCATCGTTCTGGCCTCCGACCGGTTCCGCCATGACCGCGCAGTTCGCTTCCACGCCTTCCAGGGGCTCTACCTGTTCGTGGTCTGGCTGATGGAGGACTGGGTGGTGAAGCCCCTGTTTAGCATGATTCCCCACCTGCACATTCACCCAGTCATCGAAGCCGGGCTGCTGGCCATCTCGATTTTCATGATGGTGAAAGCCTCGCACGAGGAGGCATACCCCCTGCCTGTCTTGGGAGAACTGGCTCAGAAGTCAGTGGCGGAAAACTGAGGCAGCTTTAGGCTCAGATAGGCTTCGTGATAACCTGATTTCATGGCGTGGGACTACGACAAGACAATTCGCGAGTTGCAGGACACGATGACGGTCGTGGTGGGCATTCAGTCACGTCTCGAGGCAGGGTTGAAGAACAGCACCGAGTGGCTGGAGACCTTGCAGCTTCAGGCGGAAGTACACGCCAAACGCATGGCCGAGCAGGATAAGCGCATGGCCGAGCACGATAAGCGCATGGAGAAGATCGACGAGCGGTTGCTGGAGATGACCGAGAAGCTCGACGCCATGATCCACATCGTGGACGACCACCTCCGCGGCGGTTCGCACCCACAGCACTCCTGATTCACCGCCTGAAACTCTTTCGGCGTACAATGCCTGAGTGAACCGCAAACAGTTTCTGGCCGCAACCGCCGGCAGCGTATGGCTGGGTCGCGCCGCGCCAGCAGACCCCATGCCGGTCATCGACACCCACATCCACCTGTTCGATACCAATCGGCCTCAAGGCGTGCCTTGGCCGCCCAAAGACAACCAGGTTCTGTACCAGCCGGCACTGCCGGCTCGCTACCGGAAGCTCGCCGTCCCCTTGGGCATACAGGGCGCCATCGAGGTGGAGTGCAGCCCCTGGGTAGAGGACAATCAGTGGGTGCTGGACATTGCCGCGCAGGACACCATCGTCGTCGGCACGGTCGGCAATCTGGAGCCAGGTAAGCCGGGCTTCCGCCAAAACCTGGAACGTTTCGGCCGCAACCCCCTGTTCCGGGGCATCCGCTACGGCAACCTGTGGGGCCGCGACTACGAAGGCGAGAGCGCCAAACCTCTGTTCCTCGACGATCTGAAAGCCTTGGCGGATGCCGGGCTGGTGCTGGACACCGCCAATCAAACGCCCGCGCTCATCTCCTGGGTAGTCCGGATGACCGACCGTGTTCCCAACCTGCGAGTCGTAGTGGATCACCTGCCGCAACTGAACCCGCCTGCCGGCACAACCGCTCGCAGCGCTTACCAGGCCGACCTGCGGCAGTTGGCGCAGCGCCCGCAAGTCTACGTCAAGGTGTCGGAGGTGTTGCGCCGCGTCGACGGCAAGGTCCCCGAGGACCTGGACTTTTACCGGTCGCGGCTGGACGAAATCTGGGATATTTTCGGCCAGGACCGCCTGCTGTACGGCAGCGACTGGCCGAACAGCGACCAGTGGGCGCCCTACGCAACCGTCTTCCGCCTGGTTCACGAGTACTTCGCCCGAAAGGGCCCGACGGCGATGGCGAAGTACTTCTGGAAGAATTCGGCAGCCGCCTACCGATGGAAAGCGCGAGGAACTGCGCACCCCGCGGCCTGACCGGAGGCGTTACCAGTCACCCCGCCGGTCCGCTTGCCGCGAAGCGCGTTGTGGCACCATGAATCCATGCCACACGAGTTCACTACCTCCTACCTGAAGGACTCCCTGGCCATTCTCAGGCAGTACAAGAAAATGGCCGAAGCGGCCATGGCGCAGGTCGGCGACGGGGAACTGTGCGCCCTGCTCGACAGCGAGTCCAATTCGATCGGCTTGATCGTGAAACATATGGCCGGCAACATGCGGTCGCGCTGGACCGATTTCCTCAGCGCCGACGGAGAGAAGCCCGGCCGCAACCGCGACAGCGAATTTGTGGAGCCGCCTGCCACCCGCCAGGCCCTGCTCGAAATGTGGGGGAGCGGCTGGGATTGCGTCTTCTCGGCGCTTGAACCGCTGAGCGATGCCGATCTCGGCCGCACCGTTTCCATCCGTGGCGAGGCACACTCGGTGATGCAGGCCATCAATCGCCAGATCGCGCACTACGCCTGCCACTGCGGGCAGATCGTGCTTCTCGCCAAGCACTACCGCCGGGACGAGTGGAAGTCGCTCAGCATCCCCAAAAACCGATCGGCCGACTTCAACCGTAAGGTAGCGGCCGGCGAAGCCAGCCAGCGGTGATGGGAGCAGGTTGGCCGCGCGGCGGCGCCAGTGTTGTCTACCCCGTTGGTTTGCCCGTTTGCGGCGGCGATGCGATGAACCGGTAACCCACGCTGCGCACCGTAAGCAGGTGGCGTGGCTTGCCCGGGTTGTCCTCAATGTAGCGGCGCAAGCGCACGATGAAGTTGTCGATGGCGCGGGTATCGGTGTCTTCGTGCAGCCCCCACACTTCTTCCAACATGGCCTTGCGCGACACCGGCTTGCCTTCGTGCTGAATCAGGTACCGGAGCACGTTCACTTCCATCAGGGTCAGAGGAAACACCTGGTCGCGCACGCGCAGTTCCAGCAGGTCGAAATGAACCGACTTGTCGCCGAACGTGAAAACATCTCGCGGCTCCGGGCGGGTCTCGAGGTGGTTCATGGAAGCGCGCAGCCATTCGCGGCGGCGCATCAGACCGCTCAGACGCGCAATCAGGATGGCCAGATCGAAGGGCTTGGTAAGGTAGTCGTCGGCTCCCGCGGCGAAGCCCTTCAGGACGTCGTCGGGATGCCCACGCGCGGTCAGCATCAGGGTGGGGATGAACAGCCCACCCTGGCGCAATTCGCTCATGACGGTGAAGCCGTCCTTGCCCGGCAGCATCACGTCCAGAACCAGCACATCGAAGGCCGGGTCTTTGGTCAGAAGATCGAGGGCGCCCTCGCCGGTTTCGACTACCTGCACCTGGTAGCCCTCGGCTTCCAGGTTGAATCGCAGCCCTTCGGCCAGGTGCTGCTCGTCTTCCACGATCAGGATGCGGCTCATTTTGCGATGGGGAGTTGCAACACGAAGGTGCTTCCGCGGCCCGGCCCTTCGCTTTCCGCCCAGACGCGGCCGGCGTGGCGTTTGGCCACGGAACGGACGATGTACAGACCCAGCCCCGTGCCTTTCACGCGCGAGGCCAGCGGTCCGGGCACGCGGTAGAAGCGTTTGAAGACCCGCTTCAGTTCGTCTTTGGGAATGCCGGCGCCGCGGTCCTGCACCCGAACCAGCACGTGGTTCTCGCCGGCCTTCGCCGTCTCCACCGTCACGTTTACCGAGTTGCCGGAATACTTCACGGCGTTGTCGATCAGGTTGAGGATGGCCGCCCGCACTTCGTCCATATCGCCCACCACCGTAACCGGCGGTCCGGCGCGATACTGCAACGCCTCGGCGGAGGCATGGTGCATGGTGCGCGCCCGCGCCACGCAGGCTTCCACCAGGTCCGCGATTTCGATTCGCGTTGGGTTGAGCCCGTGGCTGGTCGCCCCCACGCGGCCGGTATGCAGCACCTGCTCAATGGTGGAGAGCAGGCGGTCGCTGTCTTCCAGCATGATCCGGTAGAACTCCTTACGCTTGTCCTCGTCCACCGGGCGCCTCTGCAAGGTCTCCAGATAAAGGCGAATCGAGGCCACCGGCGTCTTGAGTTCGTGCGTGACGGCGTTAATGAACGCGTCGTGCTGTTCGTTGCGGCGGATTTCGCGCACCAGGAAGATGGTGTTGAGCAGGATGCCGCAGATGATCCCGGTGACCAGCAGGACGCCCAACACCAACAGAAAACCGGTGCGCCACTTGAGCAGAATCCAGCCGATGTAAAGCACCACCAGAACGGAGATGCACCCGACGCTCAGGGCGATGAAGAACGCAATCGACTTGCGCCTGCCGGTCATCTCCATGACTTTAGGTTACAGCAGGCCGCGTGACCGGGTTTGCGCCCGTCAGGGTCGCGTCTTGCCAACCCGCCCGGCAAGTACGCCAGCCCTCACGCCATGGCGGCACTGGTCGCGGAAGTGTACACGAACGATCCATCCTCCCCGATCGTCACGTGAATGGGCGCGAGCCTCTCTCCCGCCGCCATCCGTCCCAAAATCTGCCGCGAAATCTCGGGCAGAAGCGTGTTGGTGAGGATGTTGTCCACATTGCGCGCGCCGCTTTCCACTTCGGTGCAGCGCTTGGCTACTTCCTCCACCAGCGCCTCGTCGTGCGTCAGGGCGATGTGATGCGTGGCCTGGAGCCGGCGCTGGATCTTGCCGATTTTCAGGCGGATGATCTGCTTGAGCGCTTCGTCGCGCACCGGGAAGAACGGGATAATTACCATGCGGCCCAGGAAGGCCGGCTTGAAAATCTTGTTCAGCTCCGGCTTGAGCGCCTTCACCAGCCCCTCGTGGCTGGGCATGGTTTCCGGATCGGCGACCAGCTTCATGAGGGTATCGGTGCCGGCGTTCGAGGTCAGGATGATGATGCAGTTCTTGAAGTCGATCTCCCGGCCCTCGCCGTCTTCCATCATGCCCTTGTCGAACACCTGGAAGAAAAGTTCGAGCACATCGGGATGCGCCTTTTCGCATTCGTCGAGCAGCACCACCGAATACGGCTTGCGGCGCACCGCCTCGGTAAGCACGCCGCCTTCGCCGTAGCCCACGTATCCGGGAGGCGAGCCCTTGAGCGTCGATACCGTGTGGGCCTCTTGAAATTCCGACATGTTGATGGTGATCATGTTGCGCTCGCCGCCATACATCTGGTCGGCCAGGGTGATGGCAGTTTCGGTCTTGCCTACGCCGCTGGGCCCTACCAGCATGAAGACGCCGATCGGCTTGTTGGGGTCTTCCAGATTGGCCTTGGAAGTGCGGATGCGCTCGCTGATCATGCCGAGCGCATGGTCCTGACCGATGACGCGGCGGCCCAGGACGGATTCCAGTTGCAGCACCGTCTCCACTTCATCCTTGAGCATTTTGCCGATGGGGATGCCGGTCCAGGCGGAGACCACATCGCCGACGATGTTGGCGTCCACGCAGACGCCGATCAGCGGCTCCTCGCCTTGCAGTTGGTCGAGTTCAGTGTTGAGGGCGCCCAGTTCGGCGCGAAGGGCCTCGACGTCGACGGCGGCGTCTTTAGCCTCGGCGGCGCCCTCGATCTTGCCGCGAGCCTCGCGGATGCGGCTCACCAGGTCGCGTTCCTTCTCCCAGCGGGCATTGAGTTGGGCCAGCCGCGCGTCGGCCTGTTCCTTCTGTTTCGTAATGGCGGCGATGCGCTCGCCATGTTCGGCGCCCAGCGCCTTCTCCCGTTCCAGCACGCGCAGTTGGACGACGCAATCGTCGATCTCGCGAGTGACGTCTTCGACGGCCGGCGGGGTGGCGTTCTGGCCCAGCGCGAGGCGCGCGCAGGCGGTGTCGAGGACGCTCACCGCCTTGTCGGGCAGTTGCCGATCCGGCAGGTAGCGGTGCGAGAACTTCACGGCCGCCGCCAAGCCCTCATCGAGAATGCGCACGTTGTGGTGCTTCTCCAGCACCGGGACTACGCCGCGCAGCATGATTTGGCATTTGGCTTCGGTGGGCTCATCCACCTTGACCACCTGGAAGCGGCGGGTGAGCGCGGGGTCCTTCTCGAAGTACTTCTTGTATTCCGACCAGGTGGTGGCGGCGATGGTGCGGAGTTCGCCGCGGGCCAGGGCCGGCTTCAACAGGTTGGCGGCGTCGCCCTGGCCGGCCGAGCCGCCCGCGCCGATCATGGTGTGGGCTTCATCGATGAACAGGATGATGGGAGTGGGAGACGATTTGACCTCCTCAATCAGGCCCTTGAGACGATTCTCGAATTCCCCCTTGATGCCAGCGCCGGCTTGCAGCATGCCCAGATCGAGTGAGCGCAGGGTGACGTTGCGAAGGGGCGGGGGAACGTCGCCGGCTACGATGCGCAGCGCGAAGCCTTCCACGATGGCGCTCTTGCCCACGCCAGCCTCGCCGGTCAGAATCGGGTTGTTCTGGCGGCGGCGCGTGAGGATGTCGATAATCTGGCGGATTTCGGCGTCGCGGGCCAGGACCGGGTCGATTTTTCCCTTGCGGGCGTTCTCGGTCATGTTGACGGTGTATAGATCGAGATTCTGGGTCTTGCCGCCGGGCTTAGCGGCCGCGCCCGGCGTGCCCGCGGCGGGCGACACCGCATCGGCCGCGTACTCGGGCGAATCGGCGAGGATGGCCGGCAGCGTCTTGCGCAGCGCGTCGGGTTCGATCTTCGCCAACTCGCGGCTGACGTCGCGCACGATGCGCGACAGTTCTTCATCCGAGACCAGGGCCAAGGTGGTGAAGCCGCTGCGTACCTGGCCCGAGCCGTATTCCAGAGAGGCCACGGTCCAGGCTTCGGTCAGCATGCGGAACAACGACGGGCTGAAGGCCGGGGTGCGGGCGTTGCCGGTTTTGAGCTTGTCCAGGCTACGCGCCAGTTCGGTGGCAAGGCGCGGCTTCTCCACGCCAAAATGCTTGAGGATGCGCGAAAAATCGCAATCCGGCACATCCAGGAGCTTCACCAGGAAGTGTTCCACTTCCACGTTATAGTGGGTACGCGACAGGCAGAGGCCGGCCGCATCTTCCAGGACCTTACGGGTGGTATCGTTCAGCTTCGATACGATCGCTTTCAAACTGATGGACATCCTATTCTCCTTTGGCACCTACTGGGCAGGCCGGAGGCCTACCCTACAGCTCTAAAATCGTTTCGCCCGGGTCGCGCGAAAAATCCGCGGACTTGACCCAACTGGTCCAGCCGAGCTGCGGGCCGGACTCCGCCTCGGCCCTTAGCTCGCACCGTGGCACGTGGTCGCGGCGCAGCACCAGTTGCACTTCCACATCGTACTCCCCGGCCGCGTAAAACTTCGTGAGCGCCTTGATGCGCCGGTGCGCCAATCCGCCGGGCAGGAAATCCATGTATCGATCCATGGGCAGCGGGCCGACGCGGATGCGGATGCGCGACTGCTGATCCCAAATCTGGTCGCCCACCACCACGCCGAATCCAAGCTGCTCCGAAAAGCCGGCGCTCTCGCTGAAGGAGCATTGCGACTCCGAATCCACCGGGTACCATGCGCCCACGAACTGTTCCACCGCCACCTGGGCGTCGAAGTAGTCGGACAGTAACTGCTCCAGTGCTATGGCCGAGCGGGCATGCACACTCACCAGGCCGCTGTAGAACAGCAACGAATCGTCGGGCACGTCCTGGCGGTCCTGCAAACCGGGGGTGTCGAGCCCCAGCAAGGCCAGCCCGTGGTGCGAAAAGCGGTCGCGCTCGCCGCGCTCGTAGGGGACGAAGAACTGGTACTTTTCCCAGGCCTGGTAAAACAGGGAGATCATGCGGTGGTTGAAGAGATCGAGGAAGTCGCGGAGCGTGGCGTCCTTGTTGCGCAGCCGCTCCAGCACCAACTCGCTATATGCCTGCGGCAATACTCCCATTGGACCGTTGAGGCCCAGGAAATTGACGTGCATCCGGGAGGGCCCGGTGACGGACCGTTCCAGCTCCTGGATCTCACTGGCGGGGAAAGCCAATTTGGGGTGGACGCTGAAGCGCAGCACCTCGTCGCGAGGGTTAGTGAAGCGGCCGACCACCTGCCGCTCGGGGTTCATGCGGCAGAGCAGCCTCACGGCCTGGAAAAACTCGAAGGTGTAGGGTTCCTGGTCCAGCGTATCGGCGATGGGCCAGCGATCTAAAGCAGTATTCTCTGGCCGGCTCGCGGTAGCCATTGTCGCAGGATCTCCTTTCGCTGGCGCGTGCGCACCCGAAGCTGGCTGAAACTGTTCACGGAGACGTACAGTCCGAGAAAGTATTCCAGAACGGCGGCAAATAAGTATACCCCACCGCCCACGAACTGTTCTTCATCGAATTCCATGTCCACCTGGGTTCCGCGGGCGAAAGCAACCCCGTCATCGGAAACTACGCGCGCGAACTGGCGCCGGCTGGAAACGGCCACCAATCCTTCGATCTGCCGTTCCGAATAGGTGGAACCGCTAAAGTTGTAGAGCCGCAAGATTTCCTGGAGGGCTTCCCGGCCTTCGCCTACCAGCGACAAATAGTTGAGAGAAAGCTGGGAAATCAGCCGCCACAGCGAGTCCTGGCCGATCGGCGGGCGCAAGGTATCGGTTGGTTTGATGAGGGCCACGATCCGTTTCAGCGGCAGCGCGCCTTCCAGTTCGAAATCGCCCGCTTCGTTGCCGAAGGGGAGCCGCGCGGGCAGGTCGCGATTGGAACAGATGGTGCGTACGGTGAGCGCGTCCACATTGGGCTGGACGGGCCGCGACGAAAGATCCACCAGGGACAGAAAAATCTCGGTGCCTTCGTCGTCGCGGAATCCCGAAGGGCGGCGCGCGGCCTTCCAGAAGGCCTGAGTCCTGGTCCGCGACACGCCGTGGCGGAAGGAGTAGAAGGGCTCGAAGCGCACCACTTCCTGGGCCTGAGGATTGGCGCTGACCACTTCGGCGATTTCGAAAATCTCGGTGGCGTTGCGCCGGCTGACGTCCGGAATCACCGGGTACTCGTAGTGCGCGTGATCCAGCAGGATGGGCTCGGCGGTCTGCCGGAAGAGATTGATGATGGGCGAGCACCCCAGGCGGAAGGTTTTGGCCGAAACACCGAGTTCCAGCATCTGGCGCCGCTCGCCGCGCTCAAATTGCGAGATCAGGAGGATGATTTCGATCTTGTTGCCGAAACCGCCGGCGCACACCCGGTCGAGGCCGGTGATATCGACGAAGAAGAATTTCTGCGGGAAACAGAAGTACTCCTGGAGCAGCCGGTAGCCCAGGAAAGAACGCCGCGGGTACGGCAGAACCCCCTCGTTTTCGGCAAAGCCGACCGGGCGCAACGCATCCGCCGGCAGGTACACCGGCTGCACCTTCGGCTTGGGAGAGGCGTCGCGAACCACCACCTGGACACAGTTGTTGCACAAGAGTTCGTAGAGCGAGTGAATCAGGTTGCTCTCGCCGCTCAGATAGAAGCGCAGGGAATTGAGCGTCAGTTTGGCAAACGTAATGTCGGCGGGGCAGTGCAGTTCGAGCCGGATGGCGGCCACCGCCTCAGCCGAGCGGATGGCCGGCTGCAGGCGGTCCGGCGTCTTCCATTCGGCCGCCGCCACCTGCACGGGCCAAAAGACCACGTCGTACCCGGTGCGGAATTTGCAGGGCACTCCGTTCACCGGCCGCGAATTGAGCACCGCGCCGCGCGGCAGCTTCAGCCCCGACTTGGGCGCGACCTGCTCGGGATCGAGGTGGAACTCGGCTACCGACATGGAGGGGATGGGCCGCAGATAATGGGGATACAGAATGCCGAGCAGCCCCTCGGTAATTTCCGGGAATTCGTCGTCGATTTTGAGGTGTACGCGCGCGGCCAGGAAGGAGAAGGCCTCCAGCAGCCTTTCGACATGCGGGTCCTCGCATTTGTCCGCCTCGAGCACCAGGCGGGACGCGATCTTGGGGTATTTGGCGGCGAACTCCGCGCCCATCTGGCGCAGAAATGTCAGTTCGCGCTCGTAGTAGAGCAGCAGGTCATCCCGCACCCGTATCCCCCTTGACTTGGTACTCGCCGCTGGAAAGCTGCAGGACGGTATCGAAAGATATCAGCTCGGGCGCCGGATCCATGTCGAGCAAGCCCTCGATCTGAAACCGCATCACGTGCTGCGCCCCCGGGGCGGCTTCGAGAATCATGACCTTGACGCGCTTCAGACGGGGCTCGAAAACGTCCAGCGTCTGCTCGATCAGGCGCGCCAGGCGGGCGCGGTCGCGCGACGAATCCCAACTGAGCGCGGTGAGGTCGGGCAGCCCGAAGTTGTACAGGGAGTGCTCCACCTCCGGGAACCCGGCATCCACGGCTTCCGGGCTCTGACGCGTGTTCAGCAGCCACTCCAGATCGCGCCGGAGGGCGGCCTTCAAGGTCCGCAGCGATTGGGCGCGAGTCGGCGGGGCTTCGGAGGCGCCGGCGGGGTCGCGGTCGATCAACCGCTCCAGTACCGACTGCGTGACTGTCTGTTCCGGTTCCCAGCGGGCCATAAAGTCAGATGCCGGATGCCGGATGCCGGATGCCGGTTAACACCGGCGTCCCCATCGGCATGGGAGCGAAGCCGGCTGTTTCCCATCGCGCCATAGGCCTACTAGAGTACTTGAATTCCTGAATGCGGCGCAAATGAATCCAATCTCACTCCGGCGCAGGCGGCTTCGGTTCATCAAGTTGAAAGGCCGGTCAGTTGGAGGCCGACGTTCTGGCGAACTACCCAGGCCTGACGCGCGAAGACATCCTGGCGTGCCTGGCCGAGGCACTGCCGGCAGGCCGGCCATGATGTGATCCGGGTGCGAACGGATCATCCCGGCGCCAGCGACATCGCGCTGCTGAACCTTGCCGAGGCAGATGGCAGGGTCCTGCTGACGCTCGACAAGGATTTCTGGCAGCTCACAAGCAGGAACGGGCTGGGCACGCCAGCGTGGTCACCGTGGATCGCGTCCTGATGGTGCAGGCAGGCAAACCGGAGAACCGCTGATCGGTTTTGGAGTTGACCATCCGCCAGAACCGCGGGTTACGCTGAAACGGAACGAATCGTACGGAACCTCGGCAAGACCTTCCGAGGAAGGCGGTGGCGACACGTCGGGACCACCGAAAAATCGAATCGAGCGGTTTCTCGCGTTTCACTGACGGTATCGGAAAATCCAACCGCCACGACTCCAGCGCCAGCAGGCTGAGAACTGCGCATCTGGCCTGTAACGAGGGCCCCTTGACACAACGATCGTCTTCGCTATATAAAGGTACCTATGCCTCGGCTGCCTATGCCTCCGGGAACGCTGGCCATGCTGGTTCTGCGGGTTCTCCGCGGGCAGTCTCTTCACGGATACGCCATTGCCCAGCGGATACGCGCCTTATCGGATTCGGTTCTGGAGGCCGAGGAAGGTTCCCTCTATCCCACCCTACAGCGCATGCTGCTCGAAGGCTGGGTAACCGCCAAACCCGGCGTCTCCGAGACGGGGCGCCATGTCCGCTTCTACACCTTGACCCGTGAAGGGGCCAAGCAACTCAGGCGCGAGATCGAAGACTATGAACAGGCCACGGCGGCCATTCAGGCAATCCTGCGCCTGGCGTGAGGTTGACGATGAGAAGACTCTGGAGACGGGCGAACTTCCTCTTGCATCGGCGACGCCTGGAGCGCGAACTGGCCGAGGAGATGGACGCTCATCGGAACATGATGACTGCGGATCGCCGGCCGTATTTCGGCAACCCATCCCGGCTTCAAGAGGCATCGCGCGAGGTCTGGTTGTGCCCCTGGGCCAGCCAGTTCCGGCAAGACTTGTACTACGGCCTGCGAGTTCTTACCCGCTCCCCGGCGTTCACGATTGGCGCTGTGGCAGTGCTCGCGCTTGGGGTGGGTGTTAACGTCGCTGAGTTCCAGATTTTCGACGGGTTGATTTTCCACCGTCTGGACGTCCGCGATGCGGGTTCGCTCCTGCAGTTTGCTCGGAACTCCCGGCAGGGCAGCCGTCTCGGGTTTCCTCACGGCGCGATCGAGTTCTATCAGGTGCAAAGCCGATCTTTTGCGTGGCTGGTTGCCGAAGACTCTACGTTCGAGGTGGTGGTGGAAGGCGGGGCCGGCGTCCGGGCGACCCTGGTATCGGCTGACTACTTCGCTAACCTCGGCCTGCTGCCCCCATGGGGGCGTCTGTTCGACGCGCAGGATGCACGACCGGGCGCAGCGCCGGTGGTGGCCCTGGGATATGACTACTGGCGCTCGCGGTGGGGAGCCGATCCTAACGTGATAGGCCGCATCGTCCGGATCAACAACCAGCCGGTACAGATCGTCGGCGTGCTGCCGTATGGCTTCGCGCGAGGTCTGTTCGGCCGCAGATCCGAGGTTTGGCTCCCTCTTTCCCTCCGTCCGCTCCTCATGGCCGGCACCCCCCGGCTGGAACAGGATTTTTCTCGCGCCAGCGAGGCTCTTTTCGCCAAGCTCAAGGCGGGCACTCCCCTGGCGGCCGGCGACGCGGAACTCACCTCTCTCACGCACGAGCTGGCCCGGCGGGAGCCGCGCTATTTCCGCGATGACGAACGCGTCCAAGGGCATAGGGTACAGGAATCCGTTATGCAGGGCATCCGGCGCCAGCCTGCTATCGCCATTTTCTTCGTGATGATTCTCCTCGTCTTGCTCTCGGCCTGCGCCAATCTGGGAAACATGCTGTTGGCCCGCGGCTTGGCCAGGGAGCGCGAAATCAGTATCCGCATGGCTATCGGCGCCAGCCGCGCCCGTGTCTTGCGCCAGTTGATGACCGAGAATCTCCTACTGGCCCTCGTGGGCGCGGTCGCCGGCCTCGGGTTCGGCGCCGCGGCAGCACGCCTGCTTCTGCTTGCCGTGAACTCTCCCTTCACCATCCGCCTGACCCTCGGTTGGCACATTGTGATCGCCACTGTGGCGCTGACACTGTTCTCCGCAGTCACGTTCGGATTGCCTTCGGCCCTTCAAACGGTACGAGTTCACCGGCAGAAGATGCGCTTGCGGCAGAACTTGATCGGTGTCCAAGTCGCGGTCAGTTGTTTGCTTCTCATCGCCTCCGGCGTGCTGGCGCACAACGGGATTCTGAATGCTTCCATCGACCTCGCGTTCGATTACCGGAATATGCTGGTGATTGATCCTCAACTCTACGGCCGGAACTTGCCGCCTTCGGTGATATGGCAAAAGTTGGATTTGCTTACCGCACGCTTCGCCGCAACGCCCGGAGTGGAAGGAGTCACCGTAGCGCTCGACCCGCCGCTCGGCGGGCGAGCCACAGTCGACAGCCTGCCGGGGTTGCCGCATGTCTATCGAAACGCGGTCTCACCATCGTACTTCAGCGTGATGCAATTGCCCCTGGTCCGCGGCCGGACCTTCCAGCCCGGAGAGCGCGCCGCCGTCATTGTGAGTGAGTCTGCGGCTCGGGCGGTTTGGCCCAATCAGGATGCTCTCGGTCAGTCCTGGCAATTGGCTGGCGTCATCCGCACGGTGGTCGGTGTCTCCAGGGACAGCGGCGCCAATCTGATTGTTGATGCCGAATCCGTTGAGGCCTATTTGCCGATCGAAGACCGCGAGGCTCAAGCCTGTTCTCTGGTCCTCCACGCAGCAAGGGATCCCGCCCCGCTGGTGAGAAGCATCACAGGTTCCGCTGGTGCGGAGAACGAGGCCGTTTCGGTCTCGCTCATGCGAGCGTCGCGAGAGAGCATGCTGGAAGTCTATCGGCGGATGGTTACGCTTATCGGTTCCATAGGCGCGGTTGCCACCCTGCTAGCCGCCGCTGGGATGTTTGCGCTGGTGGCCTTCGCGGTTGCGCAGAGAACCCGCGAGCTAGGGATCCGGATTGCCATCGGCGCCGGCCGCACTCATATCCTGGCCGTGCTGCTCAGACAGAACGTCAGACCGACGGCGCTTGGAGCAGTCGCTGGAATAATCCTGGCTACCATTCTCTCCTGGTTGGTCCGTAATCAGATACCGTTGGCCAGGCACGATGCCGTCGATGTTGTGGGATTTATCGGGGGCTTGGGCGCCTTTGTCCTGGTCGCCGTCTTGGCGACCCTATCGCCTGCCATTCGGGCCCTGCGCATCGACCCTTCGACCACATTGCGCGAGGAATAGTCCACAGCGCCAAGTCGGCTCCGGGCCAGAGACAGAGAACGGAGCGGGTATCGGCGCTGTTAGGCCAAACGAGCATCAAAGTCACGGTGAAGCACTACGCGCCATGGATTCGGGCGCGGCAGGAACAGTTGGAGGCCGACCTGGAAAAGTGTTGGGCGAGCGATCCAGTTGTGCTCGCCGAAACGAAGGGTACGCCAGTGGTACACGGCCAAAAGGAGGACGTAACGATGACGTGCTTCGCGGCGCACAAAGAACGACAATACTGTTTCGGAGATTGTGAGATGAAGCTGGACACCGAACAGCCACACGAGCATTCACCGAATCGTCCAAGCGAAGGCGTAGTGCAGGAGACAAGCAAGGATTTACCACGGGCACCTTCCATCACCATCAGTGCATGTTAGGATCGGCAGCGGAGCCTTCAAATGCAAGAGACCGCAACCGGACTCATTATGATTGGCTGGAAGTCGGCGCTGGCCGTCATCGCTGGAATTCCCGTTTTGACAACCATCAGCGTGTACCTTCTGGCCCGGTTTACAAACGTCTTCGACGCCTATTCCGGGGAACGGGCGAAGCTGTTGGCGCAATTTCACAACCTTGACAACCTCGTCCAACAGACGGTGAAGCTCACAGAGACCACGAAGATTATCGAAAGCCGGGTTTCGTATGACTTGTGGGATCGTCAGATGCGCCTCACCTACCTCCGGGATACCTACACAAAGCTGATGGAAGGTCTTGCCCGTATGCGAACGATTCAATTCCATCTACGGGAGCATCAGGCCGTACTGCGGAGGCACCCAATTGACCTGCTACCCGAAGAACGGCTGAAGGCTGCGAAAGATCTTGGCGATGCACTTGCGGATTTCGTCAAAATCAGAGACACAGCATATTTGGTGCTCCCGGAGAAGACCCATGCCATGCTTCAGGCGGCGATCTCCGATCTTCGGAACACGCACACAGAGGCATGGCAGGAGGGCTGCGAATTCAACATTGTGCTTCTTGAAAAGGCGATGAAAGACTTGCGGCAAGCGGCTAGAGTCGATCTTGGTTACGATCCGACACCACCAACGGCAGACGCCTGATTAGCCCTGGAGCATGGATAGCCGATATCGCTCTCGCACGAGCTTGACCTGGACTTCGTGCATATCCAGCAGCGCCCGCCAGAAATCAACCACCTGTTCGCTTTGGGCCGGGGCGATGATCGCAAGCTGTCGTTCGACTCTGCGCTTCAGCATCGTGAGAATCGCTTCGCCGTACTCAATGTTGTCGGAAATCTCTTTCTGGAGGGCGCTTCGGAGTGGCCTCATATTGACGTAAAGTACTTTGTAGTACAGCAGTTAAAGGCCCGAAATGTTCCGTAACGTGGTCCGGCGTGAAGTCCTTCAGAAAATTCATGTGCTCCAATTTGGCATACATGATGAGGCTTGGGGAGAACGGTTCAGGTGCTGCGGTTGGATTCGGCTCCCTGGTAAGCAGAACCCTGAACTTCTTCAGCGTTGCCTCTCCTCAGATTCGCTCAAACATTTCTCAGCGGCTTCCTGCACGCTGATCGGCGTTCTAGTCGGCTTCTGATTATCCGGTTGCTTCAGCAAGCCCCAACATATTGTGTTTTGGGCTGGCTACGCGAGGGCGCGATCAAAGTTCGGCCCCTGGCAGAGGCCCGCTGTTGGTCTTTTTGCGCCCCTGTAGGCGCCTTTCGGGCACGAGCGCGCAATCGGCCAATTGAAGTACGCCGGAATCGAAAGACGCGGCTGGCACGCCCCTAGCACGCGGTGTCGCTGACCACAACATTTGGTGGCTTGCTGAAGCAACCGGATAATCAGAAGATAGCTAGCCGGGCCTTCCGGCTTGCCCCCATTCAACGCCGCAAAATCCACATCACCAACGACACCACCGCGCTGATCAGCAAACAGGTCACGATCGGAAAATAGAAGGTGGAGTTCTTGCCCTGAAGGTAGATGTCGCCGGGTAAGCGGCCAAGCCGGATCGGCAGACGGCCCAGCAGCAGGACCACCACGCCGGCCGCGACCAGCAGCAGACCCACGGTGATCAGGAGGCGCCCGAGTGGCATGGTTTACCCCTTTTTAGTTTAGAGCCGCCGGTACATGTCGGCGAATTGTTGCAGCGACAGTTTCTCGGCCCGCAAGGGGGCTTCCGGCCAGGCGTCGATGACTTCCTTTCCGTAGATCGGGGCGAGATTGTTGCGGAGGGTTTTGCGCTTCTGGCGGAAACAGTGGCTGACGAAGCGGAGGAAGGCGTCCGGGTCGGGCAGGTCGAGATCGCCAACGCGGGGTTCCAGGAGGACTGCCGCGGAATCGACCTTGGGTGGCGGCAGGAAGGCGTTGGGTTTCACCTCGAAGAGCAGCCGGACGTCGGCAAAGAGGGCGGTTTGCACGGTGAGGTAGCCGTACTCCCGGCTGCCGGGACGGGCGATCAGGCGCTGGGCGACCTCCTTCTGAATCAGGAACACGGCGCGCGGCGTGTCGAGGCGCACGGCCTTTTCGAGTATCGGCGAAGCGATGTAGTAAGGAAGGTTGCCGGCGATGGGGGCGCGGCCCCATTTGGCGAGGTCGGTCTGGAGGATGTCGGCGTGGACGATCTCCAGGCGCCTCTCGCCGTCGAACTTACGGCGCAGGTGCTCCACCAGGTCGCGGTCGACTTCGATGGCGACCACCCGGTTGGCGCGCTTCAGCAGCTTTTCGGTGAGAGAGCCCTTGCCGGGGCCGATTTCGATGACTAGGTCTACCGCGGCCGGACAAGCGGCCGCGGCGATTCGTTCCAGGATGCCGCCCTGAATCAGGAAGTGCTGGCCGAGCCTTTGCGGCACCGGATTAGGGGCGCCCCAGACCCATCAGCTCCGAAAGCCGCGGCGGTGATGAGGAAAGACCACCCGAATCTGTCCCCAGGTGGGCTGGCCCGAATAGGTCGCGGGCGTGAAGCGGGAGAGCAGAATGACGTTGATCATGTCGGGCGTCAGGTCGCCGTGCATCACCACGCCTCCCCTGACCTTGCCTTGATCGTCGATGACGAGGTCAATGGCCCGTTCGCCGGGCAGGATGGCCACACCGACCGGTTCGATTCGGGGAGCGTTGTCGACATCGTCGGTGGCTCCCACCACGGCGCCATCGGGGAAGGTGAAGTCGATGGTGTAAGTTTCATCGCCGTAATTGTGCGGAAAACTCAGGTTCGGAACCAGCAGGCTGAACACCAGTAACGCCGATACGATGCCGCCGGTAAACGGCAAGGCAAAGGGCCGCATCAGGTTGTCGAACGCCAACCGAATCCATTCCGACCAGTCCTGGAGGCGGGCGCCGAAATTCAGGCGCGCGAGGTAGCGGTTACGTTCGTGGGAAGCCAGCACCCGCAGCCGCGCGGTCAGGCCAGGCGGCACGGACGGTTGGGCCAGACCGAGGAGGGCCGCGCGCATCTCCTGCAAGGTTTCGAGGTGCGCGCCGCATTTGCGGCATCGTCTGGTGTGCGCCAACACGTTCTCCCGCTCGCCTTCTGAAAGCCTCCGGTCAAGCAGTAAAGAGATCAGTTCTTGCACGTTCTCGCAACTCATAGCATTACTCTGCCGTTTTAGGCACCAATTGCAGGGCCGGCCTGGATTTCAGGTTCCCAGCCAGTTCTTCCCTCAGGGCATCGCGGCCCCTGAGGATCCGGGATTTGACGGTCCCAAGGGAAACTCCTATAACCTCCGCAATTTCCTCATAGCTCAGGTCTGTGATATCGCGCAGCACCACGGCTTCGCGGAAAATGGGGTTGATTCGATCCAGTGCCTCTTCGATCATGACGTGCTGCTCCTGGTCGGAGGCAACATCGAAGGGCGACCGGCTACCGTCAGGTAAAATCTCCTTCCAATTGCGGCTCTCGTCGGGGTTGGTATCGAGTTCCACTTCGCGCCGGCGGTGGCGGAAGAACCACCGCCGGGCGTTGTGGGCCTCGTTGACCGTAATTCGATAGATCCACGTTTTCAAAGTGCTCTGCCCGCGGAAGTTGGCGACGTTCCGGAAGACCTTGAGAAACACTTCCTGGACGACGTCGCAAGCCTCGGACTGATCGTCGAGCAGCCGCAGCGCCAAGGCGTATACGGGCTGCTGGAAGCGGGTGACTAGCTCCTCATAAGCACATTCCGAACCATCGCGCAGGGACTCCACCAGCCGGAGATCCTCTTGCTCGGCGATCGCCGCAGTTCGTTCCGGGTTCAATTCGAAGATTGAAGTGGCCACCGGCAACCTCGCATTCAGCCTGACTTCAAACTACCAGGAAAACTCCTGCCTTGCAAACAGGTAGACACTGCTGGGGCGGGAAAAGTTCCCGGCCTTTCCTGCTCCTCTTCCAGAGCGACGAGGCTTCGAGGGAAGCGGGTGGCAAGGTCGCCGTCTGAGTCTGCTTCCTCGTCCGCGATGTTGAGAATTGCGGCACGGGCAAGCCGGATGCCGCGGCAACCGCTTGCGATTCCGAGGGTTGGCTGTTCCGGGTCTGTTGGTCCGGCAAGGGTCCATCGGCCGACCATCAGGGCCACCATATTGAGCCACGCGCCCTCGGGGCGCTCGAGCCTGCGGAAAAGCGCCACGTTCAGCCAGGCAACTGAGCGGTCCGGCAAGTGGGACCCCAGGGACAACGTTTTGTTTACGGTGAACCCCGGCGCGTCCGCGTTTAAAGCAGACTTCCGTGCCGCGCGAACTGGAGCGCTTCGATGGCCGCGCCCCGCGCGCCGGCGGTATCGCCGTTGGGCATCACATGGATGGGAATGCCCACCTGCTCTGCGCGCTGGCCGGGCATGCCGGCGCGGGTCTCGGAGATGAACCAGTGTTGGAACTCCACTCCGGTCTCCAGAGCCCCGCCCCCGATGATCAACACATCCGGGTCGAAAGTGTTCACCATCTCGTCGAAGAACAGGCCGAGCGCGTGGGCCTGCACGCGGAAGATGTCGCGGCAGAGAGGATCGCCCTTCTCGGCCATCCCGCGCACCAGTTTGGCCGACTGCTGCAACTCGCGTTTGGCGAATGCGTGATCCGGATAGCGAGGCAGGAAGTAGGGCAGGAGCGTTCTGGCGATGGCGGTGAGGGAGCAGAGCGACTCCAGGTCGCCGATGCGGCCGCAGTTGCATTCCGGCTTCAGGCCTTCGGTACCGGCAATGCTTTGGTACGGAATGAGCACATGGCCGAGTTCTCCGCCGAAGCCGTTTTTGCCCTTGACGACATTGCCATCCACGATCACGCCGCCGCCGAGGCCGGTGCCGATCACAGCGGAGATGGAGGTCTGCCCGCTATCGGCCCCGAAGATCGAAAAGTGGCCCCAGAGGGCCCCGGCGTTGCCATCGTTGAGGTAGGTGACAGGGCGGCCGAGACGGGCTTCGAGGTTGTGGCGGATATCGAATCCGGCCCAATCGGCATGCACGAAGTTGGTGGAACCGCGCGCGCTCAGGACCCCAGTGGAACTCGCCGGACCGGGCGTGTCCAGGCCGATAGCAACTACGTCGTCCAAACCAACCCCGGCTCTGGCGACGGCGGTCTTCAGACCGTCCTCGATCTGCCGGAGGCAGACGTCCGGCCCTTGTGTCGAAAGCGCGGGGTGCTCGCAGAGTCCTTCAATGAGGAACTGGGCCTGCGCGTTCACGATCGTATAGTTAATGGCGGTTCCGCCAAGGTCGACTCCGGCAACGACTTTCACGGTTGATTTTCCCTATCCAAAGTAACACGGCCATTCCTGGCCGTGCTCCGGATTGCCGCCGCCACGCCCGTGATACCGTACCCGTATGCGTTCCTCCCCACTGGGCATGTTGTGCCCGATCGTTTTGGCCATTTCGTGTGCGGGCGCGGACCTCGTCTTCCCCTACGGCGCGGTCTACTTCCGCAAGTCCAACCCGCCAGAGCAGGACTGGGCCCGCGATCATCAGACCGCCGCCCGCATCGGCATGAACATCTTCCGCCACTGGTTCATGTGGGGCGCCATCGAGACCGCGCCCGGCAATTACGACTGGCGCGATTACGACCGGATGATGGACCTGGCGGCGCAGAACGGCATCAAAGTAGTCATCGCCGAGTTGGTTACTTCGGCGCCCGAGTGGGCGTACCGCAAGTATGCCTACGCCCGCTACCGCGCCAGCGACGGAACCACGCTGAACAGCAGCATCGGCGGCAGCAGCGCAACCGGCGGCTTTCCAGGCCTCTGCCTCGACAATCCCGAAGTCCGCGCCGCCGCCGAAAAATTTCTGATTGCCCTGGTGGAGCGCTATCGCAA
>Ga0075019_10000484_pt1 | contig 22872 bp, 24 predicted proteins | sample ColStrG_CSR_2013_FD_71473 | JGI IMG/M metagenome (GOLD analysis project Ga0075019, IMG submission 71473) | Freshwater sediment microbial communities in response to fracking from Pennsylvania, USA - Cold Stream Run_MetaG_CSR_2013 | ecosystem: Environmental > Aquatic > Freshwater > Creek >...
AATAAGACGGGGTTGGGTGATTGGCTTGGTCACTGCGGATTAGTGAATCCAGCCCCAGCGCTTGGTCAATGGCCAATACACAAACGTCGCCGTTCCCACCAGATTCTCGCGCGGGACAAATTTCCAATACCGGCTGTCCAGACTGTTGGCGCTGTTGTCGCCCATGGCCCAATACTGATCCTCCGGCAGTTGGATCTCGTCCTGCGGCCCTGTCAGATAATTCGCATTGGCCGCGTAAACATAGCCGTGATAGCCACCCGCCTTGGAATAAATACGGTCAAAGGCCAAGGAGTGAAGCACCTGCCCGTTGGACAGCAAATACGGCTCGTCAATCTTCAGCGTCACGCCGGGTACTCCCACACAACGCTTGATATAATACTGGCTGATGCCTCCCGACCGGCCCTGCAGCCCCTCAATGCCGTGCGTACTGAACACAAAGGGTTCGCCCTGTTTCGGCCTGCGGAAATTGTAGGTCATTTTGTTGACGAAAATATGGTCGCCAGCCTCTGTGGAAAAGTTGGCAATGGCCTCTCCGGCCTTGAATTTCTGATTCAGGTACAGCTTCGGCGCTCCCTTGGATAGATTACTGAGTTCCGTGCCGACCCAGAGGGTGCGATTATTGAATTGTATCTCCGTGTAGGTCAAAAAAGGTACGCCCAGAAAATTTTTCTCCTGACAGCCCATCACTTCGCCGTCTTCCGGTGCCTCCAGGTGATGATAGATCCGGCCATACAGAGCCAGGTCCACAAAACGCACAATCATGTTCGGCGCCGGCTCCTGCCTGGGCTCGGTATAAATGCCCCAGAGCGTCGGTTTCATGGAGTCGGTCGGAATCTTGAACGGCTGAACAATGTAGGTCCTGATGGCCAGGGCAATGACAATGGCCACGAAAAGCACCTCGATGTTTTCCACCCAGGGGTTGGGCGTCAGACAGCCCGGGAAAATACGTTCCATGCGGGCCGGAGCGCGGGCTACCATCTCCGCCGCCTGGGCATCGGCCTTCTTCGCGCCAAACACTCCTTCCAGGTCCTTTTTAAGCTGATCACACTCGGCCAAAGCCTTTTCGCTCAACAGATCACGCGAATAATTCCATCTTTTACGTAAAATAGAAACGATCTCCTTGGCTTCTTTTTTAAATGACATAAAAACTTTCCTTAGTCTATTCTATGGAGGACTTTAGAACCTGTAAAAAGGCTTCCTGCGGGATGTTGACCTTCCCGAACTGTTTCATCTTCTTTTTGCCTTCTTTTTGTTTCTCCAACAACTTCCGTTTACGGCTTATATCGCCGCCGTAACATTTGGCGATGACGTTTTTGCCGACCACTTTAACGTCTTCGCGGGCCACAATCTTGCCTCCGATGGCGGCCTGCAGGGCCACTTTGAAGAGCTGGGGCGGGATGACTTCCTTGAGCTTGCCGGTGATCTGGCGTCCGCGATAGGCCGCTTTTTCCCGGTGCACCACGGTGGAAAAGGCGTCCATGGGGTCGCCGTTGACCATGATGTCGAGCTTGACCAGGTCGTCCGCCCGGTACGGGGCGAATTCATAATCCATCGACCCGTAGCCACGGGTGATGCTTTTGATCTTGTCGTTGAAATCGACCAGGATTTCATTGAGCGGAATGTCGATGTTGAGCATGACGCGGGTCTCATCGATGGTTTCGGTATGAATGCATTCACCGCGCTTGTCCCGGACCAGTTGCAGGATGTCGCCAATGTTTTCACTGGGAATCATGAGGAAGGCCTTGATCATGGGTTCACGGATCTCCTCGATCACGGTGGGGTCCGGCATGTACGTGGGGTTGTCGATCTCGATCAACTCCCCGTTTGTTTTGAGCACCTGATAAACGACGCTGGGATAGGTGGAAATGATGTCCATGGCGTATTCGCGCCGGAGGCGTTCCTGCACGATCTCCATGTGCAGGAGGCCGAGGAACCCGCAGCGGAAGCCGAAGCCGAGCGCAACGGAATTTTCCTGGGTATAGACCAGGGCGGCGTCGTTGAGCTGCAATTTGCCGAGGGCGGTTTTCAACGATTCAAAATCGGCGCTGTTGATCGGATAAATCCCGGAATAAACCATGGGATGAATTTCCTTGAAACCGGGCAGCGGTTCATCCGACGGATACATGCTGTTGGTGATGGTCTCGCCGATCTTCAATTCGGCGGTGGTTTTGATGTTGGCCACAACGTAACCGCTGTCCCCTGCCCTGAGCACGTCGGTTTTGAACGGCTTGGGGGTGAAGACGCCGACCTCCTTGACATCGTACTTCTGGTTGGTCTGCATCAGCAGGATCGGGGTGCCCACTTTGATTTCGCCGGAGAAAATACGGGTGTAGGCAATAACGCCGCGGTACGTATCGAAGACCGAGTCGAAGACCAGGGCGCGCAGGCGTTCGTCCTTCATGACCGACGGCGGCGGAATGCGTGCCACCACCGCCTCGAGAATCTCCTCGATACCGATGCCGGCCTTGGCGCTGCAGGTGATGGCTTCCGTGGCCGGTATGGCCAGAATCTCCTCGAGCTGTTTTTTGACAGCGGGAATGTTGGCATTGGGCAGATCGATTTTATTGATGATGGGAATGATGGTGAGGTTCTGCTTCATGGCCAGATGCACATTGGCCACAGTCTGGGCTTCGACTCCCTGGGCGGCGTCGATGATCAACAACGCACCCTCACAGGCGGAAAGACTGCGCGACACCTCGTAGGAAAAATCCACATGGCCGGGGGTGTCCACGAGGTTGAGACGATAGACCTGGCCGCTCTTGGACTTGTACTGCATGGTGACCGGATGGGCCTTGATGGTGATCCCGCGTTCACGCTCCAGATCCATGGCGTCGAGCATCTGGTCCTGCATATTGCGGGCGGCGACGGTTCCCGTCATCTGCAAGAGGCGATCGGACAGGGTTGTTTTACCGTGGTCGATGTGCGCGATGATGCTGAAATTGCGTGTGAACTCGCTGGACATAATGAAAAATCAACCGGCCGACTTGGCTTCGGTGGCCTTATATCGGAGGTTGGCGATGGCGGCGGCCATATCCTGATGGGAAAAGAGGGAGGTGCCGGCCACCAGCACATTGGCGCCACTGGTCACGGAAGGTCCGGCTGTGATGTCGTTGACTCCGCCATCCACCTCGATTTCCACCTCGAGCTGGTTTTTGGTGATGAATTCGCGTGCCGAGCGGACTTTTTCCAGGACCTCGATGATGAAGGGTTGACCGCCGAAGCCCGGGTTGACGGTCATGCAGAGCAGCAAATCGATGTGCTGGAGCAGTGGATAGACATTTTCGATTTCCGTCAGCGGATTAATGGCCAGACCGGCTTTGCAACCCATGTCACGGATGGTGCGCAGAGTGCGGGTGACATTGTGGTGTGCTTCCAGGTGCACCGTGAGGAGATCCGCTCCACTCTCGATGAAACTGCGCGCATACCGGTCAGGTTGTTCTATCATCAGATGCACATCCAGGGTGATGTCCGGCACCTCCCGGCGCAACATGCGCAGCAGATCCACCCCGAAGGAAATGTTGGGAACAAAATGCCCGTCCATGATGTCCACATGCAGCCAGTCGGCCCCGCCGGTGACAGCACGTTTGGCCTCGGCACCCATGCAGGCCAAGTTGGCGGCCAGAATGGACGGGGCGATGATCAGGGGTCGGTTTTGCATGGGCCAGGAAGGGGCGGTTTTTAACGGGCTTTTTCGATCAGTTCAATCTCGTAGCCCTCGGGAGCGTCCACAAAGGCAATGACAGCGCCGGAACCGGTGGTGGTGGGTCCGTCGGAAAGTGGATAGCCCTTGCTGGCGGCATGCCGGGCAAAGGCCTGCAAATCCTCCACCTCGAAGGCCAGATGGGTCAAATCCGCCTGCACCTGCACCGGACCGCTGGAGGGATAACAGCAAATTTCGATTTCCTCGGCACTGCCCGGAGCCTTGAAGAAGACCAACTCGGAGCCGCGTGGCGATTTGCTCCGGCGGGTTTCGGTCAAACCGAGCACGTCACGGTAAAAGGTCACCGTCTTTTCCAAGTCACTCACGCGATAGCGTGTATGGAGAAGTTTTGTGATCATAGAGCGGGACAATCTACCTACTCCAGCCGGACATGGAAGCTTTCATTTGCCTTCACCCCCGCAAGGTAACGGGTCAGCAATTCCGCAAGACCGTCCAGATCGCCCAGATGGAAGGTTTCCACCGGCGAATGCATATAACGCAAAGGCAATCCTATGGACGCACTGGGGATGCCCCCCCGTTGGTGGAAGATGGCATCGGCATCGGTGCCGGACCAGCGCGGGTCGGTGCCAGTTTGGTAGGCCAGCTTCGCCTTGCGGGCCGTCTTTTCCAGGCCTGCCACCAGCAGCGGGTGGTTGATGCTGCCCCGGCTCAGGATCGGGCCCTTGCCCAGACGCACTTCACCGTCCTTTTTGAAATCACACAACGGCGTGTCGGTGGCATGGCCCACATCGACCACGAGGGCGGCCTGCGCATTGAGCGAATAACCGGCCATGGAGGCGCCATAAAGGCCGTTTTCCTCCTGGATGGTGGCGACGGCGATGACACAGACGTCCACTTTTTTCAGTTCGGAGCAGCGGCGCAGCACTTCCGCTGCCGTCCAGATGCCGATGCGATTGTCCGCGGCGCGCGTGGACCAAATTTTGGGACTGAGCTCCTCCACGCCGTAATTGAATGTGATGGGATCGCCCACCCGGACACGCTTCAAGGCATCGCTTTTGCTGACGGCACCGATATCGACAAACAGCTCGTGCACCTTGGGCAGGCTTTCATCCTTCGGGTCTTTCAAATGTATCGGGCGCAACCCGATGACCCCCGCCACCGGACCCTTATCGCCGTGCACTCGCACGCGCTGGCCACGGGCGATGGCCAGGTCCGAGCCTCCCACCCGGGTGATGTAAAGGTAGCCCTCATCGGAGATATAATTGACCTGGTAACCGATTTCATCGGAATGTCCCACCACCATAATGCGCGGTCCGGCCGTGGGATTGAGCACCGCCCAGGCATTGCCATAGGCATCGCTGCCCGAGTTGTCGGCAAACGGTTTCACATAATCCAGCCAGGCGCGCTGCACCTCCCCTTCCCAGCCCGACGGGCCGTGAACCGAGAGCAGTTGTTTCAAAAAATTGCGTGATAGGTCTTTCATGTTTTTATTCCTCGTCAACTTTACGCACCAGCAGATCGCGCATCCCGTCCATGACCGGCTTGCCCTGATACAAAACCTGATACAATTCTCGCACCACCGGAGCCTTGATTTTTTCCTCGGTGACAATTTCGTAAACAGCGCGCGTGGTGGGCACGCCCTCGGCCGTGCCGCTCATGTGACTGAGAATTTCCTGCAGCTCACGCCCGCGCCCCAGCGCCTCGCCGACCTGATGGTTGCGGCTGGCTCCGCTGTAGGCGGTCAGAATCAGATCCCCCATGCCGCTCAAACCGTACAAGGTTTCCACGCGGGCTCCCTTGGAAACGGCAATGCGCACCATTTCCGCCAGACAACGTGTCATCAGGCCGGCCACACCGTTTTCACCGATGCGCAGTCCCTGGCAGATGCCGCCGGTCAGGGCATAAACATTTTTCAGGGCTCCGCCCAGCTCGACACCCACCAGGTCGTTGCTGCGGTAGGTGCGGAACATCTGCTGGTGTAAAACCTGTTGCATGGACTTGGCCAGCTCCTCGTCCTCGGACGCCACCACCACGGCCGTGGGAGACTGCACCTGTACCTCGGGAGCCAGACTGGGTCCGGAAATGGCGCCGACCCGGTCCTCGCGCCAGACTTCCCGGATCAGCTCGGTGACGCGGAGATGGGATTTGACCTCGATGCCCTTGATCAGGCTGAAAACGGGAACTCCCGGGGCAGGCAGGCTTTCCATGCGCTGGCGCACGGATTGGCAGGGCACGGCCAATAAGACATAGTCACCGGGGGAACCACCGTTCCAGGCGGTGTCGTGACGGTGGATAAAGACGGCTTCGTGGCCGTTGACCTGCAGGACTTTCTTCAGGGCAGAACCCCAGGCCCCCGCTCCGACAATGGTGATTTTCATGCGTTCCCCTTTTTAACAAAACGGTTTTCCGTGCCATTGAGCAGTCGCTGGATGTTGGAACGGTGGCGCCAGATGCCGAGAATACAAAGCACCAGGGCCAGGCCCAGATACCAGTATTGGCCGGGATAGAAATAAAGCGTGGCTGTGGGCACCATGATGGAGGCCATGATGGAGCCTATCGAGACATAGCGGGTGGCAAAAAAAAGTATCCACCAGGTCAGCAGACAGCACACAAAGACCGGCGGCAACAGGGCCAAAAGGAACCCGGCCGAGGAGGACATCCCCTTCCCCCCCTTGAAGCCCAGATAGGGCGTGTAATTATGGCCCACCACAGTGGCTATTCCCACCAGAATGGAGACCAGTTCGGCCGACAAGGGCAGCGGGCCCACCAGATTGCGGGCCAAGGCCCATTTGACAATAAACACCGGCAGAAAGGCCTTCAAAAAATCCAGGGTGAAGACCGCCGAACCCCATTTTTTGCCCATCACCCGGAAGACATTGGTGGCCCCGATGTTGCCACTGCCCTCCTTGCGGATGTCGATTCCCTTGCAGTTGCCGGCAAAATAGCCAAAGGGAATGCCTCCGATCAGATAACTGACCAGCAGGAGCGTGCTGAGAATCCCGACCTCTACAGGCAGGTTCGCCACGGTGAAAAAAAACGTGCTTTGCATAGTCTGAAAAAAACCTGATGTCATTTAGGGAGTGAATTATTATTCACGCAAGCATAATTCAGTATTGCCTATTGGGCAAAACCTTGGCTCCATTTTAGCATTACACAGGTACCCACTATGCCCGATGTCCAACTCAACCCGCAACAACAGGAAACACTCAAGCGCGCCCGGGAAGCTTCCGAGCGCCAAAACTACGATTACGCCATCAACCTCCTCCTGCAATTGGTGCGGGATGTGCCCGATGACATTTTCTCGAGACGCCTGTTGCGGGCCAACGAACTCCTGAAAATCAAGTCCGCTTCCGCCTTCGACAAAGTCAAAATACAACCGCTCGTTCTCAAGGGCAGCAGTTGCCTCAAAAAAGATCCCGCCGAAGCCATGTCCATTGCCGAGGACATTCTGGCCATCGATCCCCGCAGTGAACAGGGTAACAATCTCCTCGCTGAGGCGTCCGAAGCCTTGAACCTGCCGGAGGTCGCCATCCTGGCTCTGGAAACCCTCCGCGATGCCAAGCCGTCCGACGTTGATAACCTCAAGGCTCTGGGCCATCTATATCTCAAATTCCACCAGAACGACAAGGCGCTGAAAATATTCGACGCCGCCCTCAAAATCAAACCCAACGATGGCGCCGCCCTCAAGGGCATGAAAGACGCCAGCGCCCTGCAGGCCTCCAAACAGGGAGCCTGGGAGGAAAACCTGGATTACCGCCAGTCGCTCAAGAGCGGCGACGAATCGGCCGCCATCGAACAGGCGTCCAAGGTCGTCAAGTCGGTCGAAGCCATCGACCAGCAGTTGCTCGCCCTCAGCGAACAATATCAGCAAAACCCGCAGAACCTCAGCGTTGTCATCAAAATAGCCGACCTCTACGAACGCAAGGAGGACCTGGCCGGTGCCCTGCAATGGTTCGAATACGCCTACATCACGTTGACCAAGCAGGCCGATCCGGAACTCGAAAAGCGCATTAACAAAATCAGGACCGTGCAAATGGAGGAAGCCCTCGCAGCCAAGCGGCACGAGATGGCGGCCGCCCCTGCCGATTCCCAACCCGCCCTGCAGTCAGAGCTGACCGTTCTCGAGCAGCAGTTTGCCGCCTACCGTTTCCAGCGCGCCAAGGATCTGGTCGCGCGCTATCCCCAGGAAAAAACCTACCGCTTCGAGCTGGGCCGGGCCTTGGTGGAGGCAGGAGACTTTCGCACGGCCATCCCGGAACTGCAGGAAGGTGCCAAACAGCCCAATGTCCGGCATCAGGCGCTCAACACCCTGGGCACGGCCTTTTGGAGGTTGAAAATGTACGATTTTGCCATCAAACAGTTCCAAACCGCCGAAAGCGAGTTGCCTGTGATGGACAACATCAAAAAAGAGGTCGTGTACAATCTGGGCTGTGTGCTGGAGGATTTCGGGAAGAAGGACGAATCGCTGGTGCAGTTTAAAAAAATCTACGAGTTCGATTCCAAATACCGCGACGTGGAGCGGCGCGTCATGGAATCCTACGGGCATTGAATCGATTCCGAGGCTGAATCGCGTCGTTGAAATTGGCGCCCGCCGACGACTGGCTCAGGACATTAAATCAGATCAAGCATCCGGCGGTTAATATGGCGGCCGATGATTTTCACATGATTCGGGATATTTTTTAATCAAATCTTCCGCCAGACGAACCAGCTCATTTCCACCGCAGGGCGGTGCGTCCAACTTTCGATTAAATTTCATATCCTGAATGGACTTAAAAAACTCTTCGTTAGTATAATCCAATGCAACCAAGTCCTTCTTGTCTATTAGATATTTGTTTCTATAAACAAGCATCAATGCCAGCCATGGTCCGAATAGCCAAATCACTCCGATGTATCGAATCATACTATCTTCCTTTTCTTAAGATACCCTGCATGGATCAGAACTACATTTTCAAAACATCCCTTTCGAGAAGTTTGCCGCCGTCCCTGTGGCCCTGCCATTCCGCAATCACTTTTACGTCTATCCCCTTTTCGATGGCCCGTATGATGAACATGCGCCGGAGCGAGCGGTGCGTGTAATGGCCCAGCTTCAATGCCTTGCAGGCAGTATCCAATGATTTCTTGGCGTCGGCAATGGGAAAGACTTTGCCTTTGGGGTCTTGCCCGTATTTCTTCTGCAGTCGTTCCAGCAGCGGAAGCACCTGCGGATAAATCGGAATGACAAAACCCGTATCTGTCTTGTGACGGTAGAGCCGGATTTGACCCCGCTTGAAACCGACATCTTTCCAACGTAGTGACGATGCCTCTGCATTGCCCACCTCTGCCTTTCCTAGAAATTCCACAAAATCCGCCGCCACCTCTGCTGTGCTCAGCCGACGATAAACATCGTCTGCCCTGTCGCTCTGTTGTGACATAGGATCCAAGCGGTCTAAGGTCTCCCGATGCCGAATCCTCAGCTGGCAGGCAATGTTTGACTTGCATATCTTCCTGCCGGAATCAAGAATGACGCTTTTCCGCAAGCAATCCGCGCGCTTAGCTCAGTGGTAGAGCATCTCGTTTACACCGAGGGGGTCGGGGGTTCGAAACCCTCAGCGCGCAATCACCGTCACCTCCAGAATACACACTCTCTGCCTGGCCCGGCAGCCGCTCTGCCGGTCTTGTTTCCCGACCCCAAGCCGGAATGGATTCAAGGCTATTCCGTTGCTAATCAAGAAGTTGGTTGCTCCCTACTAAATAACATGAATCAAACGGTGATCCTTGGCGTTTAACATTGTGAACTATGAAAACACAAAAACCCCTGATCTTGACGTCCCTCTGCCTCCTCGGCCTCTTTAACCTGCCTTCTGCCCGGGCCGGCGATCACATCGGATTCAGCATCCAGATCGGGAGCGCTCCACCGCCCTGCCCCGTGGTGGTCGAACAACCCTGGACGGCGCCCTCCCCGGAAATGATCTGGGTGGCACCGCATTATGAGTGGAACGGCTACCGCTGGGTCTGGCTGCGCGGTTATTACATGAACCCGCCGCGGCCGACCTGCGATTGGGTGCCGGGTCACTATGAGAATTATCATCATGCCCACTATTGGGTGGAGGGTTTCTGGCGCAATCGCGATCACGACCGGGACGACGACCATGGTCATGACCATCGCCGTTGACAGGTTCTTAAGCCAAATACTTCAGGATATTCCCTGCGGTTTCAGCACCGGAAACAAACACGTCTTCGAGGCGTGACTGCACCACGCTGTCGCCGCAGAGGAATAATCCGGGTTCCAAGGCGGCCAGCGGTGGGGTGGGTGAAATGGCGCGGGCGTAACGCCAGCGATGGGAAAAGGTGGAAAGCAGTTGGGAATTCTGAAGATCCCAACGCTCTTGCAATGGTTTTTGCAGCAGGGGAATGTACGCTTCCGGCATGGCCTCAAGATGGGTGTGACTAAAACTGCTCGATGCCTGCACCACAAACACCGTGCGCCCGGGCTGGATGCGGTCACGCTTATGGTTTTCGCAGGCGCTCCAGGTCAGATCCTCCATCCCGGTCATGTCCTTGATGGCGTACTGTTTTTGGCTTGCTCCCGCCCAGTCGCCTTCATATTCAAATAAAACCGTCAGACAGGGCACGTAATCAGCCAGGCCCGGGTCCTTATCAATCAACGCCGCAGTCTGCGGCCAGGGGGGCGTCAGCACCACCGCATCATAGCTTTCGCCCAGAACCTTCCATTTCGATCCGGCCGGGGCGACGGCTTCCACGGTCTTCTCCGTGAGCACCTTCAAACCCTGCGCCAGATGCAGGCCGATTCTATTATTTCCACCGAGGTGATAGTAACGGTTTCCTCCCTTGGCGCGCAAGGTCTGGCCCCGGGTGTTCACCACTTTCGCGCTCAGCGCACAAATGTCGCCTTCAGGGAGTGTGTTGAGAAAGGACTGAAAGAGCTCCTGGGTGGCGGTAAAATACTGGGCCCCATGATCAATCACGTGACCATTCCAACTCCGCGTGGCGCAACGCCCGCCCAGCGACCTTGATTTTTCCAAAACCACACAGGCCATGCCGTGTTCCTGAAGCAGCCTGGCACAAATTAATCCGGATAGACCGGCCCCAAGGACAGCTACTTTTGGCATGGAATGACCATAACCCAAAGCGCTATAATCTCAAGTTCTTGCGTGGCATAAGTTTAATCGAAAATGCGGTAAAAGGAGTAATCATGAATTTTCCTTTCGCTATGGCGGTACTTCTGTCATCATTAACCCCCTATTATGTATCTTGTTTACAAGGACAACGAACAGCTCGGTCCACTCAGTCAGGCTGAGATTCAGGAACGGCTGGAATGCGGGGTTTTCGTTCCCACGGATCTCTATTGGCACGAGGAAAAGAACGATTGGGTCCCTCTTTCTGAACTCACGGCTGGGGACAATCCCCCTGCCCCTGCCGGGTCCGAGCCTGCCCCGGTCGAGATCCCCAAGCCTTACGCCGACTTTTTATTGGATAAGCAGCCCGAATCTGTCGTCCAAAAGGCCTATGAAACCGCCTGCACCCTGATGGGAACGGGAGAGCAGATCAAATACATTGCCGTCCAAAAAAAGCCCTTCATCAACCTTCATCCGGAAAGTGCCGTACTGACCAGCCAGCGCATTGTGTTATTCCACAGCAGTTTTTTCCGCAGCACCCAGCGCGAGTTCCTTTTGCGCGAAATTCTCGCCCTGAACGTCAAAAAATCATGGTTCCGCTCCGCCTTCACGTTCAAGGATGCCACCGGCATGTCCTTCGGCATTTATTCCCTGCCCAAAACGCAGGGTCAAAAGCTCTTTCAGATTGCCCACAGCCTGCAGAACGATATCCGGGCTGAATTTGTATCCAGCCACGCCCCCGTGGCCGTGGCGCCCGCCAACCGCGTCAAACCCAGGGAAGTCGATGTACATCAGAAACTGGGCACCATCAAAAAAATGCTGGATGAAGGCCTGATCAGCCCGCAGGACTACGAAATCAAAAAGAACGAGTTGCTGCAACAGCTCTAATTTTTCAAGCCCGCCATGTTCCGCATTCTCATGTCCCTGGTCCTGCTGCTCTTTGTCCTCTCCGTGGCCTTGGGCAAACTGATCCGTCTCATCCGCATCGTGAAAATCCCCTCACGGCAATCGATTCAACCCGAACGCTCCCCGTGGGACAATGCCCGTCGGGCCGACGTCATCGAAGTCCAGACTGTCCGGGTCGGCAGCGAGTCCGTCCGCAAAAAAAACTGAATTTATGACCAAAACAGAATCCATCCACCGTCTCCTCAACCCCGGCGTTGTCGCCGTGATCCGTGCCGATTCCTCCGAACAACTTCTCGACATCTGCCAGGCCCTCGCCGACGGCGGACTCACCGGCATGGAAATCACCATGACCACGCCCAATGCCCTGGAAGCCATCCGTGAGGTTACGCGCAAGTTGGGTGATAAAATTTACATGGGGGTGGGCAGCGTACTCGACTCCGAGACGGCGCGGCTCGCTATGCTGGCCGGGGCGGAATTTGTTGTCACACCGGTCTGCAAACTGGACGTCATCCGCACCTGCAATCGCTACGCCAAACCCATCGTCTGCGGCTCCTACACCCCCACGGAAGCATTGCACGCCTTTGAAAACGGGGCGGACTTTGTCAAAATTTTCCCTGCCGACGGTCTGGGACCGAATTACATCAAAGCCCTCAAGGCCCCCATGCCGCAGTTGCAGGTCATTCCCACCGGTGGCGTGGATGTGAACACCTGTGCCGACTTTATCAAGGCCGGTTGTGCGGCCGTGGCTGCCGGCAGCAGCCTGGTGAAAAAGGAATTCATCCAGAAAAAAGACTGGAAGGGACTCAGCCTGCTCGCCTCCCAGTTTGTGGCCAATGTCGCCCAAGCCCGGGCCGAATTGAAAAAATAAACCCGCAGGACTATTACTTGCAAAGGCGCCAAGCCGGAGCATATTCCATCACCATGCCGCTCGACATCAAAGCACTCGTCAATTCCCGTTTGGGCGAAAACTACGACCTGCATGACAAATACGTCAACCGCACCCTCGTCAAAGTGCTCCGCACGGTGGGTTTCGACAAGGTCTATGCCCGCGCCCAGGGAGCCTATCTCTACGACAAGGAGGGAAACGCCTACCTCGATTTTCTGAGCGGTTACGGCGTTTACAACATCGGACGCAATCATCCCGGCGTGCAAAAGGTCATCCGTGACGTGCTCGACATGGATCTGCCCAACATGGTGCAGTTGGATTGCGCCCTGCTCAGCGGGTTGCTGGCTGAGGCGGTGGTCAAGCGCACCGGTCCCAATCTCGACGCCGTGTTTTTCTGCAACTCCGGCACGGAATCTGTGGAAGGCGCCATCAAATTCGCACGCTGCGCCACCGGCCGGACACGTCTTTTGTCGTTGGCCGGCTCCTACCACGGCCTGAGCTACGGTTCCCTTTCCATCACCGGCAACCAGAATTTTCAGAACGGATTCGGTCCCTTCCTGCCCGGAGCTGAACAGGTCAAATACAACGACCTGGCAGATCTGGAGGGCAAGCTGAAGGCGGGTGACGTGGCCTGCTTCATTGCCGAACTGGTGCAAGGCAAAGGCGTCAACATTCCGGCTGAGGACTATTTTCCCAAAGCCCAGGAACTCTGCCGCAAGTACGGCGCGCTGTTCATCTGTGATGAAGTCCAGACCGGCCTGGGTCGCACCGGCAAGCTCTTCGCCTACCAGCATTGGAATCTTGATCCCGACATCATCACCATTGCCAAGGCCCTCAGCGGCGGTTACGTCCCGGCAGCGGCTTTTGTCATGCGACGCGAACTCTACCAGAAGGTCTATTCCTCACTCGACCGCTGTGTGGTGCACTCCACCACCTTCGGCCGCAACAATCTGGCCATGGCCTGCGGTCTCGCCACCCTGCAGATTCTTGACGATGAAAAAATTGTGGAAAACTGCGCCCAACGCGGTGAGCAACTCATCTCCCGGCTGCGCGAATTGCAGAAGAAGCATGACATGATCAAGGAGGTGCGCGGCAAGGGCCTGATGATCGCCATCGAATTCCAGGAGCCCGGTCCGCTGCGCTCGAAGATGGCCTGGAAAGCCATTCATGCCGTGGACAAGGGTCTCTTTCCGCAGATGGTCGTGACCCAGCTTCTTAACAAACACCGCATCCTCGCCCAGGTGGCGGGCCATCACATGGACGTGTTGAAAATCCTGCCCCCGCTCATCATCGGGGACAAGGAGGTCGATCATTTTGTCAATTCCCTCGACGACGTGGTGGAGAACATAGCCAGCTTCTCCGGACCGTTGTGGGAGTTCGGCACGAATCTGGTGAAAGCCGCCGTCAGCTCCGGGTACAACAAAAAAGCCGCTGCGTAAGCAAACAACCGCCACCGCAGAGTCGCGGAGAGCGCAGAGTTTTGCGCCGCCATGTCTTCAAGGCGCGAAGCATCTCTTTTACGGAAAGGTCACGGAGAACAGGGAGTCTTTACTGGCACTAGAAAAAGCTGAGTTTCTAATTTAAGGTTCAGTGCGACTTCGCGTGAGACCTTCCTTCATCCACCGGCCACAACGCGGATGAATTCCATGCGATCGCCGTGCTGAAGTTGCTGGGCGTCCCATTCACTGCGCAGCAGCGCCTTCTGGTTGTGTTCGACCAGAATCATTTTGGGGTCCAGCCGGTGCTGCAGAATCAGGGACAGTATCCCCTCGCCTTCCCTGACCTGGCGGGGCTGGCCATTGATAAAGACAACGACCGGGCTGCTCATGTTTCCGCCAGAGCGTGATCCCAATCCTTCCAGACCGGATCAAAACCCAGTTGTTTGAGCCGGCTCACCACCGCTGCCGCAGGGCGATTGTCTGAAACAGCGAATTGCTCGGTGGCAAACTCGCCCTCCGACTGGATGGTCGGCAGCACTTTTCCTTTTTCCGTGCGATGCAGGTTTTCCCGGCCTGCTCCGGTATAACCGCCGGGCTCGGTGTGGGCCCCGGCGCTCATCAGGGTGATGCCGAGCGGAGCCAGACCGTCGCGCAGCCGGGCCGGTTCACGGGTGGACATGACCAGGCCGATTTGCGGGAAACAAATCCGGAAGGCACAGATCAGGCGCGTGAATTCATGGTCGGTGAGATGCACCTGGGGTTGGAACTCCCCCGCCGCCGGGCGCAGGCGCGGAAAGGAAACTGTGACAAAGGATTTCCAGCAATGCTTGAGGAGATATTCCGTGTGAGCAGCCAGGGCCAGCACCTCCTCCTGCCACGGCGCAAGACCGAGCAGGGCGCCGATGCCGATACGCCGGAATCCGGCGGCGGCGGCGCGTTCGGGGCATTCCAGTCGCCAGGCAAAATCTTTTTTCGGACCGGCGACATGCAATTCCGCATAGGTCGCTGGATGATACGTTTCCTGATACACAATCAATCCATCCGCCCCGGCCTGCACCAGGGGACGGTATTGTTCCGTTTCCATCGGGCCCACTTCCAACGAAACGGACGGCACCAGACGACGCAGGCGTTTGATGCAGTCCTCGAGATAGCTTTCGGAAACAAACTTCGGATGTTCCCCTGCGACAATCAAGATGCTGCGGAACCCTTCTTGCACCAGATAGCGGGCTTCGGCCTCCACCTGGTCCAGGTCCAGCGTCACGCGCAGAATGGGGTTGTCACGCGAGAATCCGCAGTATTTGCAGATGTTGACGCATTCGTTGGAGACATACAAAGGCGCGAAGAGTCGCATGGTATGGCCGAAATGCCGCCGGGTGAGCTGCGCAGCCTCGGCAGCCAGAGTTTCCAGGGGTTGTGCTCCGCTCAGCAGATGCCGGAAGCGGTCCAGCAACGGCGAGCGGTGTTCGGGCAGTTTTTCCAGATGTTGAACAAAGCTCACAATGCGGGTTCCGGTTTGAAATCAACGGTCGAGAAACCCGGTCAGCGGGCTGGTGGCGGAGGCGTGGGCGCGCGGCTGCGGCAAGCCCATTTCATAGGCAGCCCGGCCCGCCTCCACGGCGGCGGCAAAACTGACAGCCATGCGGGACGGATCCTTGGCAATGGCGATGGCGGTATTGACCAACACGGCCGAGGCGCCGAGTTCCAGGGCTTCCGCGGCATGCGCGGGCGAACCCAGGCCGGCATCGATAATCACCGGCACGGTGGCCTGCTCGATGATGATCTGCAGTTGCCCTCGTGTTTCCAGTCCGCGATTGGAGCCGATCGGGGAACCGAGCGGCATGACAACAGCGGCACCGGCTTCCTCCAAACGCTTGGCCAGAACCGGGTCGGCATTGATGTAGGGCAAAATGGTGAAACCCTCCCGGACCAGAATCTCGGTGGCCTTGAGCGTCTCAATCGGGTCGGGCAAAAGGTAGCGTGGATCGGGATGAATCTCGAGTTTGATCCATTTGGGCAGACCTGCGGCGGCAGCCAGTCGGGCCAGGCGCACCGCCTCCTCCGCATTCATCGCTCCGCTGGTATTCGGCACGAGGAGATATTTTTCCTTATCCAGATGGCTGAGAATGTCGGCGGAGGGATCCTCCCTGCCGCTCAAATCGGCGCGACGCAGGGCAACCGTGACCAGTTCGCAGCCGCTGGCGGTCAGGGCGTTTTTCATGTCCAGGGGTGAAGCGAACTTCCCCGTGCCCACGAAAAGTCGCGACTGGAATTTCCGACCGGCGATTTCCCACGGTTGATTTGGCAAAGAAAGTATCGAGCTCATGAGTGCGGTTGGAAAACTTACCGCAGTCCGGCGTGGGACGCAAACGCGCAGGCGTTGGCCCGCGAAAGTTCGTTATGGAAAGACTGCAGGGCCCGATAACGTTTGGCGTTGGCTTTCTGGGGCACGGCCTTGGTGGACGGGTCGAGCTTCACAAATTTGTCCGTGATCTGCTGGATGCGCACACGTTCGCCCCGGCTCAGGGCATAGGACCACTTGGCCTGGAGGGCTCCGCCGTAAGCGGCTCCTTCCGTGGTGGCCAGGCTGATCACTTCCGCGTCGAACACATCGGCCAGAATCTGGCGCCAGACGGGATTTTGTGAGCCACCACCGGTCACGCGGATTTGTTTCGGGCGCAGACCGAGATCCTTCATGCGCTCCAACCCGTAGTTCAGTCCCATGGCCACGCCTTCCATGGTCGCCCGCGCCATGTGGCCGAGGGTGAAGTTTTTCGAGTTGAGTCCGAAGAACAGGGCCGAGGCATCGGGCAGATTGGGAACCCGTTCGCCCTCAAAATAGGGCAAAAGAAAAAGACCGTCCGCACCCGCAGGGACTTTGGCCGCTTCGCGGGACAGTTGGTCGTTGTTCCACCCGAAGGCTTTTTTCAACAGCTCCGTCGCCACCGTCACGTTCATGGTGCAGATCAAGGGCAGCCAGGCTCCCGTGCTGTCGCAAAATGCCGCCACCTCCCCCTGCGGATCCGTGATGGGACGCGAGGAAAAGGCATAAATCGTTCCGGAAGTACCCAGGCTGGCTGTCACCACGCCGGCCTTCGTATTGCCCGTACCGATGGCACCCATCATGTTGTCGCCCCCACCGGCGGAAACCAAGGTGCCGGGGTTCAAACCCAATCGTTTGGCCGCGACCGTGGTCAGGGTCCCGGCGGGTGCCGAGGAAGCCGACTGCACGGCTGGCAGTTTTTCCATCAGTCGGGAGTCTATCGCGCTGACAACCTTCTCCTGCCAGTTGCGGGTCTTGGCATCGAAAAAACCCGTCCCGGAAGCGTCGCCCGCCTCCATGCTCAGTTTCCCGGTCAGATGGTAATTCAAATAATCGTGCGGGAGCAAAACCGTCTGCAACCGTGCATAGTTCTTCGGCTCATTTTGTTTCAGCCAGAGAATTTTCGAAGCAGTGAAGCCGGCGGGAATGCCATTGCCGGTGAGAGAAATCACCTTTTTCAGACCGCCGAGTTTTTTAATCAGCGACTCAGCCTGGGACGCCGTGCTGGTATCGCACCAGAGTTTGGCTGGTCGTATGACCTCGCCGGCTTCATCCAGCGGCACAAAACCGTGCTGCTGTCCGGAAATGCCGATGCCTTTCACGCTGTCGGCGGAGACACCGGCTTTGGCCAGGGCCGTATGGATCGAGGTCTCCATGGCAGCGGTCCAGCTTTTGGGGTGTTGTTCCTTGGCCCCTGCGGGCAAACCGCTGATCAAGCTGTAAGCGCTGCTTGCGGTGGCAACGATTGCGCCGTTTTTTCCATCCATCACCACGGCCTTGGTGCTCTGAGTTCCGCTGTCTATGCCGACGAAGTATTCGCTCATGGAAGATCAAGCATAGCAGACAAAATTCTTCAGATCGAGCGAAAAGCAAAATGAAAACAGGAGCTCATAACAATTCTGTTTTCATCCGGTCAACCGCGCCTATTATACCGCTGCATGGCCGCCGAAACCATTGTCGCCCTCAGCACCCCGCCGGGACCTTCCGCCCTGGCCCTGCTGCGCATGAGCGGCCCGCAGGCACATGCCATCGCCCGTGAACATGTGCGCAACTCCATCGCCCCCGGACGCTCCTTCTACTCCCCATTCCGCAGCAGCGGCGAGGTCATCGATGATGTGGTGGTGACCTGTTGGGCGGCGCCGGCCTCCTACACCGGCGAGGATCTCATTGAAATCAGTTGTCACGGCAACATGCTGATTGCGGAAAAAATCCTGCAGGCCCTCCTGCTCAGCGGTGCCCGGCCTGCCGGACCTGGTGAATTCACCCAGCGCGCCTTTCTCAATGGCAAAATGGATCTGACCCAGGCGGAGGCGGTGATGGATCTCATCCAAGCCCGCAGCGACCGCGCCCTGCGCGCCGCCCGGGCCTTGCAGGAAGGCCGTCTGGGTCAGAAACTCAGCACCCAGCGCGAAAACCTGCTGCAGATCCTGTCGCATCTGGAGGCTTACATTGATTTCCCCGACGAGGACATCTCACCCGAAGTGGGTGCGGAGATGCTCCGGCAAATGGAAGCGGTACGGACTGCCTTCCAACAACTGCTGGATTCCGGCCGGGAAGGACGTCTGCTCCGCAGCGGACTCACCGTCGTACTGGCCGGACCCCCCAACGCCGGAAAATCCAGCCTGCTCAACGCCCTGCTGGAACGCGATCGCGCCATTGTCAGTCCCGTGGCCGGAACCACGCGCGACACCATCGAGGAGGAGATTTTTCTGGAAGGCATCTGTGTGCGGCTGGTGGACAGTGCCGGATGGTGGGAAAGTCCTGATGAAGTGGAAAAATTGGGGTTGGAGCGGACGCGTCGCGCCCTGGAAAGGGCCGATTTGATTTTGCAGTTGGTCGATGGCTCGGAGGCCGGAACTGCGCCGACGGATCTTCCCCTGCCGCCCGGGGTGCCGGTGTTGGTCTGCCGGACCAAAGCCGACCTGCCCGAAAAAAATCCGCGTGAAGGGCTGGCTCTTTCCGCGCTCACCGGCCAGGGCCTGCCGGAATTAAAATTAAAAATTGTACAATTGATGAAATTGCGCGAAACCAGCACCTCCCTCGACGCCGTGGCCGTCAATCTCCGTCATGAAACCCTGCTGCGGGAAGCGGCTTCCGGCATGGAGCGCGCCCTGGTGAGAGCAAGGGAACAAGCCCCCCCCGAGCTGACCAGCGCCGATTTACGACAGACGCTGGCCGCCATCGGCAATCTGGTTGGTCAGGTGAGCAATGAGGATATTCTGGACCGGCTCTTTAAAAACTTCTGTATTGGAAAATAAATGATCTACGAAAAACTACTCCGCCCGTTGTTCTTCAAAACCGATCCGGAATGGATTCATCATGTCGTGCTGGCCGGGCTCGGTTGCGATGCTGCCACCGCCTTGCTGTCGCCCCTGGCCGCCGCCCCGGACAAACCGGTGCAGCTCGGGCGTCTCACTTTCCGCAACCCTCTCGGATTGGCCGCCGGTTTTGACAAGGAAGCCACCGCCATCAAAGCCATGCACCGACTCGGCTTCGGCTTCACCGAAATCGGCACGGTGACCCGTCACGCCCAGCCGGGCAATCCCCGGCCGCGCATCTTCCGCTGCCCTGCCGAACAGGGCCTCATCAACCGCCTCGGGTTTCCCAACAGCGGCGCCGATGCCATCGCCGCCCGCATTGCAGCCCTGCGCAAATCCTGGAACCCCGACTGCTACCCCATCGGCATCAACATCGGCAAATCCAAGATCACTTCCTTGGAGGAGGCTCCCGGCGACTACGACTATTCCTTCCGAAAATTGCATGCCGTCGGCGACTATTTTGTCGTCAATGTCAGTTCACCCAACACCCCGGGCCTGCGCGATCTGCAGAATGTGGAAGCGCTCAAGCCGATCCTTCACACCCTGCAACAAACCAACCGTGAACTCGGACCCAAACCTCTTCTGCTGAAAATCGCCCCGGACCTGAGCGAGGAACAAATCAGCGCCATCCTGCAACTCATTGCCGACGAAAAATTGGACGGCATCGTCGCCACCAACACCACCATCGACCACAGCTCGGTCCGGATACGGGAAGCCGGCGGGCTGAGTGGCAGGCCCCTGCGGGCGCGAAGCACGGAGGTGATCCGGTTCATCGCGCGGCAGAGCGGCGGAAAACTGCCGATCATCGGTGCGGGCGGTGTTTTCAACAAAAGGGACTTTGAGGAAAAACTCGAGGCGGGTGCCAGCCTGGTGCAGGTCTATACGGGATTTATCTATCAGGGACCGTTCCTGGCCCGGCAGATTTTAAAATAAGACTCCACTCCCCGCGCGAGACTCCCTTGGGAGGGCTCTGCATTTTCTTCTGTTTTTTCGCCGGGCCCCGTCTATTTTCAAGTGCCTATGGCCAACGATACCGCGATCAAACCCGTCCGATCCGAAGATTTTCCCGAATGGTACCAGCAGGTGGTGGCCGCCGGTGATCTGGCTGAAAACTCCGACGTGCGCGGTTGCATGATCATCAAGCCCTGGGGCTACGGCCTCTGGGAGCAAATCCAGCGCCCGCTCGACCGCATGTTCAAGGAAACCGGTCACGAAAACGCTTATTTTCCACTCTTCATCCCGCTCAGTTACCTGCAAAAGGAGGCTGAGCATGTGGCCGGTTTTGCCAAGGAATGCGCGGTGGTCACGCATCACCGCCTCGAAGCTGATGCGACCGGAAAGCTCGTTCCCAAGGGCGAACTCACCGAACCGCTGATCGTGCGGCCCACGTCGGAAACCATCATCGGCGCCTCGTTCGCACGCTGGGTGCAGTCTTATCGCGATCTCCCCCTGCTGCTCAACCAGTGGGCCAATGTCGTCCGCTGGGAAATGCGTCCGCGTCTCTTCCTGCGCACGGCCGAGTTTCTCTGGCAGGAAGGCCACACCGCTCATGAAACCGCCCAGGAAGCCTTGGACGAAACCCGCCGCATGCTGGGCGTGTACGAAACTTTCGCCAGAGAGTATCTGGCCCTGCCGGTGCTGACCGGGGAAAAAAGTGAGAGTGAACGCTTCCCCGGAGCGGTCAGTACCTTGTGCATCGAAGCCATGGTGCAGGATCGCAAGGCCGTGCAGGCCGGCACTTCCCACTATCTGGGCCAGAATTTCGCCAAGGCCTCGGGCATCCAGTTCCTCAACCGCAGCAACCAGCAGGAATTTGCCTACACGACCAGTTGGGGTGTCAGCACCCGCCTGATCGGCACCCTGGTCATGGCTCACAGCGATGACAACGGTCTGATACTCCCGCCCCGTGTGGCCCCGAGCCAGATTGTCATTCTGCCCGTCACCCCCAAGGAGGAGAGCAAGGCCGCCGTGCTGGCCGCCTGCGAGGATCTGGCAGCCCGACTCCGCGCCCAAACCTGGCAGGGCGAACCCCTGCGCGTGCGCATTGACGGACGAGACAAGCCGGGCGGAGCAAAAAATTGGGAGTGGATCAAAAAGGGCGTGCCGCTGCGGGTTGAAATCGGCCCGCGCGACCTGGCCTCCGGCAGCGTGTTTGTCGGACGGCGCGATCGCGACGCCAGGGACAAGCAATCGCTGCCCATGACTGATTTTGTGGCGCAGACCCCGGAATGGTTACAGGAAATCCAGCAATCGCTCTACGATCGTGCGCTGCAATTCCGCAACGAACACACCCGCGAGATCAACAGCAAGGAGGAATTCTATGCCTTCTTTACACCGAAAAACCCGGAGAAGCCGGAAGTCCACGGTGGGTTTGCGCTGACCCACTGGTGCGGCTCAGCGGAAGTGGAGGAAATGCTGAAGAACGACTTGAAGGTGACGCTGCGTTGCCTGCCCTTTGAGAAATCGGAGCCGGGCATTTGCCCGTTCACCGGAAAGCCGAGCTCGCAGCGGGCTGTGTTTTCCAAATCGTACTGAAGCCGCGCGCCGGAGCTTTTTAAAAAAGCGACTCGATTATTTGAGGCCGAGGCGCGCCTCGAGATTGGCTTTGGAAGTCATGCCCACGACCTGCTCCTTGACCTGGCCGTTACTGAAAATGATCAGGGTGGGAATGGCACGCACGTTGTATTGCGAAGCGATTTCAGAATTCTTGTCCACATCCACCTTGCCAATGGTGACTTTGCCGGGATTCTCGTCCGCAATCTGATCCAGCAGCGGGGCGATCATTTTACAGGGCCCGCACCATTCCGCCCAGAAGTCCACCAGCACGGTGCCTTTGGATTGCAGAACCTGTTGGCTGAAATTAGCGGTGTTCAACTCGATCACATTCGGACTGGCCATAGGAATAAAAGATGCAATGCACCGCTGAAATTGCAATAGGAAAGGCTCAAAAAAATTCCGGGCGATAGTCTTTCGCCCGGAATTCCTGCAATTAAAAAAGTGCGATGGCCTATAGTATGCCGAGGAAACCCAGCACCAGCACAGTCGTGCTGAGCAAAGCCGCCACAGCTGCCGCAATGGCCAGAACCTCGCCACCACCGCCGGACTGACTCGGCACAGGCAACGGCTTCGGCGTGACTGCAGTTTTTGCGGGGCTCGTCGGAGCCGTCGGCGCAGCCGGCTTGGTTCCAGCAACCTGGGGGGCGGCCTTGACTCCCGCCCCGGGGGCGGACGGCAATCCGGCATTTACTTTTCCGGAGGGCGGTTTGCCCGGGCCGCCAGGCATTTTGATGACACTGGTCTTGGCATTGATTTCCTTGGCGGTCTCGGCTGTAGCTTTCGGTGCCAGGGAGGGGGCAGGTGCTGCTGGAGCAGCCGCTGTAAACTGGGTTTTGCTCAGGCCGGGAGGCGGCATGGGCGGAGCTGCCGGAAGCGGAGCGGCAGGTCTCGACGGACTGCCCATGGGGATGGTTGTGGCCATGGGCGCGGCGGAGGCAGCAGCAGCAGGCG
>Ga0075019_10000486_pt1 | contig 22832 bp, 20 predicted proteins | sample ColStrG_CSR_2013_FD_71473 | JGI IMG/M metagenome (GOLD analysis project Ga0075019, IMG submission 71473) | Freshwater sediment microbial communities in response to fracking from Pennsylvania, USA - Cold Stream Run_MetaG_CSR_2013 | ecosystem: Environmental > Aquatic > Freshwater > Creek >...
GCCTGTAAACCTCCATACAGTCGGAAAAGGTGCGGAGTTGTCGGCCCGAGCCGTCAACTGCCGTCACCGCGCGGCGTGTGCGCTGTGTTTGTGCGAGTGGCTCAAGTTTTTTGATGTAGGCGATGGCTTCACTTTTGAGGCTGGTGTGCAGTGATCTAAATTGCCTCTTGCCTTCCAAAACCAGTCGGGAATAATAAACGCCACTTTTATGACACCAAAGATTGGGGTAATTGCTCTTGCTGAAGACCGGTTTTTCGGTCTTTGTTTTGGCGTGGCCCATGAAAAAGGTCTAAATGCCTGGTCTAAAAACGCAAGTTCAAAGATTACAAGCTTTTATAAGTCATTGATTGTAAGTTAGATTGCCTCGGTAGCTCAATGGTAGAGCAGTTGACTCTTAATCAATTGGTTGAAGGTTCGAGTCCTTCCCGAGGCACCAGATAAGTGCTGTCGATGGAGTAATAGAGTGTAAATTGATGAGCCGGAATTGCTTTCGATTAAATGAACCGGATGTGAGCGCGGAGGATTTCAATAGCGCAATCCTCGCGGTGAATCTTAAAAACGGATATTATCACAGCCTCAGCCAATCGGCCGTCCCCATCTGGCGTTTGTTGATGGAGGGTTGCGATATATCACAAATCGTGCAATGGCTGGCCCCGATTTATGGATGTACTCCGGAAAATCTGACGCCGGATGTACAGAAATTCGTTGCCGGTCTGGAGCAGGCGCAATTGATTGTGCCGGCAGCGGAGACCGTGGCCCCAGCACAGGCTCCCGCATGGCTGTCCGTTCTGACGCCTCCGTATTTCCCGCCGGTGCTGGAAATTTACACCGATATGCAGGAACTTTTGTTGTTGGACCCGATCCATGATGTGGATGTCAGGGGTTGGCCCAATGTGCCCGGACCGGGCCCATCCGGACCGTAGTCCTGGCCTTCGATTCCCCTGACTCCAATGGCTTCACCTCAGACAGCAACAGCATGTTCGGCCCGAGTCACGGTGGTGATGCCCCTCTACAATGCCGCCCCTTTCCTGGCCCAGGCCCTCGAGAGTATCCGCGCCCAGACATGGCCCGTGCAGGAGGTCCTTGTGGTGGATGACGGTTCCACCGATGGCAGCGCCGGGATTGCCGCGTCGTTTCCGTTTGTAACACTGATCCGCAAAGAACACAGTGGTATCAGTCCAACGCTGAATCGAGGTCTGGATAGTGCCACGGGCGACTACCTGGCATTTCTCGATGCCGACGACCGTTGGATGCCGGACAAAAACCGCCTGCAACTCACCGCCCTGTTCGCTGAGCCCGGTCTGGACATGGTGTTTGGAGCGGTCCGCCGCTTCCGCAGCAGCGAGACGGAAGACAAACAGGCAGAGGTGCCATTGGATATAGTACCCGGCCTCTGCAAGGATTGCATGCTGATCCGGCGCTCCTCCTTTGAAAAAGTGGGGGGATTTGCCACGGAGGCCGGAGCACACGATTTTCTCGACTGGTATGGCCGCGCCAAAGAGGCATCGCTTTGCAGCCTGATGTTGAACGAAGTGGTGGCGGAACGACGCATTCATGACGACAATTACGGCTTGCAGAATAAAGGAGCCCAGCGTCAGTCCTATTTTACCACATTAAAAACCATTTTGGACCGCAAACGTGCCGCGCAAAACAGAACGACCACGGAGAACCGTTGAGATGGCTTCCGTGCCGACTGTGAAAAATGGAGAGTGTCGCACGGCGGGAATCGTCCTGCCGCGTCGGAGTTGCTGGCCCGATGAATGGGAGTCCCTGCTTCTGCAGGCCGGTCTTTGTGCCAAGCCCAAAGCTTTGCAATGTTGGACCGATTTTTGCGGCCGCATCGGGAACATCGAAAATCTGGATGAATCCTGTTATCGTCTTTTTCCGCTGGTGGCGGGTAATCTGCAGAGCTGCGACGCTGTCATGCCGCACCGGGACCGGCTGCGGGGAGTGTTCCGGCACGCCTGGGCCAAAAATCAAAAATTGTTCATGGACAGCATCCCCTTGCTGCAAGCCTTGCGCGGGGGAGGGGTGGACCTGCTACTGCTGAAAGGTGCGGCACTGGCCGGTTTGTACCGCGATCAGGGCGGTGTCCGGCCCATGGCTGACATCGACATCCTGATTCATCCCGAGGATGTGCCGCAGGCGCTGGGAATTTTGCAGGCGCTTGGTTGCACTGCCGATAAAACAGTCACGACAGCGCGTTTGATGGAATTGCTGCGCTACCGTCATGAGTTGACTCTGCGCAGTGCCAGTGGCGCGGAATTGGACATTCACTGGCATCTGGTGTCGGACTCGAGGCATCTGGAAATTGAAGATTGTTTCTGGCAGGATGCGGTGCCCTGTCGGCTGGAAAATTTTTCTGCATACACCCTCAATCCGGCCCAACAACTTTTGCACTGCTGTCTGCACGGCGCCCAATGGAATGAAATCCCGCCGGTGCGCTGGCTGGCCGATGCCGTCATGATCATTCGCAGCGGAGTGGATTGGAATCGGTTGGAGAATCAGGCCCGCTCACTGGAACGCATCGAACCCGTGCGGGACACGCTGTTGTTTCTGGACCGGTTGGATGTTGAGTTGCCGCCCGGCATTGTGGCACGCTGGCGGGACATGCCGGTGACAATGTTAGAAAAAATGGAGGGTGGCTATCGCGCTTATCGACCGGACTCCCGCCAACGTACGCGGCAACTGGCCTGGTCGTACTTGAGATGGTACCGGGGCCGGCCTTTGAGCGAAATGCTGGGGCATATTCCGGGTTACATGCGACAGATCCACCATTTCCGGGCTTATTCGCGCCGCATGGCATTTTTGTGGCATCTGCTGCTGTTGTTTTTAAAACCAAATACGTTGCACCGGGGCACGTCATGACCGTGACAGCGGTGGATCAGGAGCTGTCGCAACGGGCGGCGGTGGAAGGGGAGCGGCTGTCCGGGGAACTGGAGCGTTGTGTTGCCACGGCTTTTTCCCGCCAGGGACTGATTGAAAAAAATTATCGCATCCACGGGCAGGGTTTCCGGCTGCGTTTTGCCGGGACGGAGTTGGCGAAAAAGATGACGCGGGCACTGGCCCATCTTGAGGTTGATGGGATCGAAACGGTTTCGCTGACCCTCAACTGCTGGGACGTGGCTGGCAGTGGGGTTGCCTGTCCGCAACCGCGCTGGCCATCCTCGCTGTTTACCGGTCGGGGGGAGATCCGTGGTTTGGACGGGCCGGGAATGCGCATTGCCTATTTTGACTGGTTGAAGCTCTTGAATGTGTATTTTCCGGGAACAGGCCAGGCCTATTATTGTCTGCCGGAGGCGGAGCCGTTTCCGGTTCAGCAATATGGATCGCCGACCCTGACCGTGTTCAGTTGGTGGTGCAACACCCTGGACTGGCAGTTTACCCATGCGGCGGCGGTGGGGACGGAGCGCGGCGCGATATTGATTGTGGGGCAGGGAGGTGCGGGAAAATCAACCCTCGCCTTTTCCACCCTGGGTACGGAACTGTCTTATCTCAGCGATGATTACTGCGTGTTGGCTCCGGGAAAGCCACCGCAGGTTTTGGCTTTGTACAATTCCGGAAAATTGACCGAAGCCTCGCTGGCCCTGCTGCCGCATCTGCGGCCCCGGGCGGCCAATGCCGGTGAGTCCGGACGTGAAAAAGCGGTTTTCTTTTTGCATGAGAAAACCCGGGCTTCAGAAAAAAACCAGTCGCCTCTGCGGGCGGTGGTCCTTTCCTGCTTGAATAGCCGGGAGACGCGCCTGCTGCCAGTGGATGCGCGCGAGATTGTGCAGGTGGTTGGTGACAGTACCCTGCGGCAACTGGCGGGCAGCGGGAGGATGGATTTCTTCCGCATGGCAAGGCTGCTGCGGGACCTGCCGACCTACCGCTTGCTGCATGGACCGGATGCGGCAGCCACACATCAACTCTTGCTCAGCTTATGCGAATCCTGATTTGGACGGATGCCTTTTGGCCGGAAATCGGCGGACTGGAAGTTTTTTGCATACACCTGGTCCGGGGATTGCAGCGGCGAGGTCATGACTGCCTGGTTATTACCGATCGGCAAAATCCAGCCCACCAGGGGTTGAGTTATTTTCATGGAGTGCCGGTGCAAGGGGTTTGTTTCTGGCATGCCTCAATGAAGCGGGATTTGTCGGCCATACGGAAGGAGCATGAAGTTTGCCGGAGTGTGATTGACGATTTTAAGCCGGAAGTCATTCATTTAAACACAAGCACACGCAGCATTCTGGGTTTTGTGCTCGAACAGCGGGGGCGCTGGCATCCCACGCTTTTGACAGCACATGACCACGGCCTCTTTCAAAACCGCCAGGGCATCGGGCAGACGATTTTGGAGAATGTGGATGCCGTCGCGGTCATCTCCGAGTCAGTGAAAATGAGCGCGCTTAATCAGGACATCAAACTGGACGGCAAGCTGCAGACGGTGCTGAATGCCCTGCCCATGCCGGATCTTCCACCCGCTGCATTTCCGTTGCAGCCGCGCCTGCTTTGTTTTGGCCGGTTGGTTGTGGAGAAGGGGTTTGATCTGGCCATCCGTGCCTTTGCCGCAGTGGCCGGACATTTTCCCGCGGCCACATTGACGGTGGCCGGTCATGGAAATCAATATGCCAGGTTGCAACGACTGGCCGATGAAAGCGGGTTTGCAGAACGCATTCATTTCCCCGGCTGGGTGGATCCGGAGGGGATTCCGGCTCTGATCAACCAGCATTCCGTTGTCATTATGCCGTCACGCTGGCAGGAGCCGTTTGGACTGGTGGCGTTGCAGACTGCGCAGATGGGGCGCCCCATCCTTGCGTCACGAGTTGGGGGCATCCCGGAAATTGTACGGGATGGAGAGACGGGGCGATTGTACGAAAATGAAAACCTGCCGGAGCTGCAGGAAGGGTTGAGGTATTTTTTGCAGAATCCGGAGCAAGGCAAGAAAATGGGAGAACAAGCGTTCAAGCATGCGCAGGCCCAATTTGGCTTTGAGGCATTCTTGGATCGGTACGAAAAAATATACACCCAAATAAAGAGGCGGTAAGGTGCCGGGGTATGGGGCCCGGGGATTTGGACAGTCCGGGAATCACGATCAAATCGAAGCCGCGAGGCCTTTTAAGAGATTGTCTTTTTAGCCCGATAGTGGCTAACATAAGCCTGTGGTGGGGAGCGTTTACAAGAGATTGTCGTGGGTAGCCATTCCGTTCGTTCTGGCTGTTTTGCTGCCGGACGGAGCCCGGGCCTTTGTCCTGAACTGGGGGGCCAGTACATGGACGGCCGGTACGCCCACGGCCGCCACGCCGGTATCCCAGATTTTCACCACGTCCAATGCCAGTGTGAATGTGAAAATCACCATTTCCGAGGTTAATGGGGGGAGTGGTGCGCCGACCTGGACCACGGCCACGGTGGCGGGTGTGGCGCCCGGGATTTCCTTTGGTACGACACTCACTCCGGGGGGGTACAACGCCCTGATCACGGCCTTGAGTGCCGATCCCCTCGGCAGTTATGTGAAGGTTGCCGTTTCCTTTGTTTTGTCGAGCAACAACAGCACACTGGTGCCGGTGACCAGTGTCAGCACCAATATTTTTGATGTGGACATGTCCGCCACCGCGCGAGGCAATAATTACACAGATAAGATTTCCAATGTCTTGGGGACCACGTCATCCGGTGGAACGGTGGGTGTTTCCTCGACAACCCACGGCAGTGACAACACCGTCAACGGTACGGGAACGGCCACCACGGATACCGGGACGGTCAACATAGGCGGTGGCGGAGCCAACAATGATGGAAATTCCACCGGTAATTTCGGTTTCAGTTACGGCAATCAGGCCGTGACCGGCTTTTCCTTCCAATGGGCCAATTCGGTGGGTACCACGGGCAATGGCACGAACTACCAGTTCATTGCCTTGGACAACATCAACTTTCTGATTGTGCCGGAAATCGGTCCGGGCATCGCCGCACTGTTGCTTTGTTTCGGCGCCGCGGCCCTGCAATGGTATCGCGTTCGCCGCGCGTAAATTTTCTTGAGAAAAGTCCTCCGCCTCTCCCTTTTAGCACTGCTCGTTGCAGGCGCGGCGTATTTTGCCCATGGGCAATTCCAGTCCTGGTACGGCCAGAGGCTCATGGCGCAGGCCTTGGGCGCGCTGCGCCGGGGGGACAATAACAGTGCCGCACTCATGGCGCGGAGTCTGCTGCAGTGGAATCCGAACCATGCCGGGGCCTGCCGCCTCCTGGCACAAATAGCTGACCGGGATGGTTATCCGGAAGCGATAGTCTGGTGGGCGCGGGCGGCGGATCTGGGCGGGCAAAAATTCGAGGATATTTCCGGTCTGGTGGCTTCGGCTTTGCGTCACGGTGAAGTGGGAGTGGCCGGGGAGGCGTTGCAGCGGATGCGCGAGGCGGATCGAAAACTGGCCGCGGCGCACCTGTTGTGGGGCGCTTATGCCGCCGCCACAGGTCAACAGGTGCTCGCGGAAGAAGAGTTTCACCAAGCAGGACTTTTACGACCGGATGATCAATCAATCCAACTCAGCCTTGCCAGCATCTGTCTGCAGTCGCGCATTCCCGAAACTGTGACGGCGGCAAGGTCCTCGTTGGAGGGGATGAAGAGAGACCCGGTCCTGCGAAGCCCGGCCTTGCGCGCCCTGTTGATGGATGCGAGGTCGCAAGGCAACGCGGTACTGTCCCTGCAGATTGCCGGGGAACTGGCCGGTTCTCCAGACGCCATGTTCGAGGATCAATTGATCTGGCTGGATGAGATCCGGCGCAGTCGTCCGGCGGAATTCGGTGGCCGACTGGCCGCTTTGGAGATGGCGGCCGCAAAAAATCCGGGCCAGGCCGGGACTCTGGCTCATTGGATGAATGCCCGGTCCTTGGCCCAAGAGTCGCTGAACTGGCAACGTCAACTTCCCGCAGCCCTGCAATCTCAGCCGTTGATGCAGTTTTCTGTGGCTGAATCTCTCTCCGTGACGGGGAACTGGGAGGAATTATGGAAATTTCTGGAGACAAAAAACTGGGCGGAGATGGATTGCTTGCGCCGGGCCATACAGTCGCGGGCGGCTCGCGAAACCGGACACCGCCTCGAGGCGACGGGGAAATGGGATGAGGCGCTTACCGTTACGGGTGGGGATTTGCGTTTGTTGTACATGCTGGCCCGGCTGGTCAACGGCTGGGGCTGGCGGCAGGAGAGCGAGCAAGTCTGGTGGCTGATTGCCCGGCATTCCGCCGGGCAGCATGAGGCACTGAAGTCCTTGTACAATCTTTATGCAACCGGAAAAGATACGCTCAAATTGTACCAGGTGATTCAGAGAATTTATGAGGTGGACCCGCAAGATCCGATTGCCATCAACAATCTGGCGGCGGTTTCCCTGTTGCTGGGCAAAAATACCGCGCAGGCCCATGTCCTGGCCGCGAAAAATTACGAGGCACATCGCGATGTGCCCGCGTTTGCTACCACCCGGGCCTATTCCCTGCTGCTGCAGAAAAAAGGTGCGGATGGATTGCGCATTCTGGAGGCGTTACCCGAAGGGGTGCGGCGTCAACCCCAAGCAGCACTTTATTACGGGTTGCTGCTGGCCTCTGCGGGTGAACAGGCCAAGGCACAGGACTATCTCGACATTGCAGAGCAGGGAAGTGAATTTCTGTTAACCGAAGAAAAAAATCTGATCCACACAGCGCGGCGTCCGTGAGCGGATGGGCCGGGAATTTACGCTCTGACTTTTTATTTTATCCACCAGAAATCAAGGCGTCGCCAGAAGGAATGGCGTTTGTTCTGCTGGTTGATCCGCCGCTGCCAGATCACACAAAACCTGTATAAATAGCAGAGTAATACAACTGTCAGGGTCAGCACAAAGGCAGGCGTCAGCCAGATGTTGTTGAGATAAAAATGCCATAGGAAAGCGCCCAGGCCTTGGATAAAGTCCACCACGATCGCCCGGTGCAGGCATTGCCAGGCCCGGTGCAAGCCGCAGAGACCGGCCAGAATTCCGAGTGGAATGGAAAGGGCCGGCCGGTACCAGGACCGGTTTTTCCAGCGCTGCAAAAGTGCCATGACCAAGCCACCCACAGTGAGTTGGGCCAGGCCCAGTCCGAAGCTGGCAGCAAACAAAACCAGTAAAAAACGCCCGGTGGGCCATGGAATGGCCGCGAGTGTTTCATTAAAGCCAATGCCATTTATGAGGCCGAGCAGACCGGTTAAAACCAGTCGTCGCCCGACGGAGGGTGAGGCACAGCGGGTGTTTTCCAAGGCGAGAAAGGTCACGGACAGGGCAATGAGAATCTCCGCCAGCAACATCCAGTTTTCTCCTGAGACGAGCAGGTCAGACATGGCCAGGGCGAGGGCGAGGCAGTGGGTTGCGGAGAAGGCCGCAAATTGCAAAATCAAATCGCGGGGTCGCGTGCTGCCCAGACCCAGCAGCAGGATCAGCAGTAGCAGGCCGGCATTGCTGGTGATCATGTGGCGGAATCCCTGCCCGGCAGCGAGTCCGGCGCTGCGCCACCAGGGATCTAATTTCTCCAGTACCAGTTCAAAGATCGTTTCTTTGGCAGTCGGAAAATGGGTGATCGGGGTGTTGGACTCAAAGGCGCTATGAAGGAAGCCGGTGTGATGCCATGTGGCCCGGACGGGTACATGCCTGGGTGGCGGGCTGTTGTCAGGTGCCCGGGTTTGTGTGGGCAGTGTTGGCAGTACCACTTCATCGGGGCGAAGTTCCCGGCCCATGATTCGCAGGCATATTTTTTCGGCAAATCCCTGACAGATATTATCCTTCTGATCGCGGATTTCGCCCCAGTTGCTTAATAGAATCCGGGCATTCCCCGCCATTTGGTAGAGGTAAATCGTGGGGACTTCCAGTTCCAGGGTGGTGCTGGTATCGTCATGAACTTCCATCTTGCCGCCGACACGGATGAGAGTGTGGGCGCAGGCCAGACCGGGGAGCAGGAGCAGGAGACCTGTGGCCAGTTGTTTTATGGGCAATTTCATTTCGTCAGTATGCGACTCAAGTCGCCAGGGTGGCGGTAGCCCAGGTGAAAGGCGGCGGCTTTTACCTGCCATCCTTCCTGGTTGATCAGGCGGGAGGCCTCCTGCCTCTTGGCCTGGCGGAAATAAGTACCTGGTGCCACGCCGGCTTGTTTCATGAAAAAACGGTGCAGGGTGCTCGGGGACATGCGCAGGTAATCGCACAGCGCCGGGATGGGAGTGTGGATGGAGAGATTGGCGCAGATCCATGAGCGGGCCAGTTCCCAGCGGAAGTCATCCCGCACCTGGGGTGATTGGCTGGCGCGGAGCAGTTCCACTTCCACCAAGCTGCGCAGGGCGGATAAGGCCAGACTGGTTGAGGTATCGGTTCCCGCCACTTCGTCCCGGCAACGCTGGTGCAATTTGGCTATCAGAGGCACACATTCAGCCCGGATGGAAAATTCCCTGAAACCTTTCCGGGGCGGCTTTAAAGCGTCCAATTGCGGCCCGTCGCGCCAGACCCAGACCAGAACTTCCACTGCTTTGGCGCGGCCGTGGTGGATTCCAAACAAGCACTGCTCGTCGATCATACAAACGGCGGGTGCGGTTAAACACCGGTCCTCCTTCAATGTACTGAGCAATAGATCGCCCTGCACCACAAGGTAATAACTGGTTCCAAGATCGTAGTGTTTGGATACGGGGTGCCGGGCAAAATCGCGTTTTCCCCAGCCGAGATAGATCAGGGGCAAATCTCCGCTGCCCATCCAACTCGGACGGCCCGGAGGAGGTTTCAGAGTGGCATGCGGGTAATCAGCCATGGCAGCAGTTTATGTCATGTCGGGTTTTTCTGCTATCTCAATTCTCTTCATGTTTGGGGGGAAAGGGATACGATTTCTGAATCGCCCAGGCCGACAAATATGTGCAGTTTTGCGGTAAAGAAGCAGTTAAATTTCCAAGCCGTACAAAACAATGAAATACTTGGATTCACATCAGCACTTCTGGTCCTACAATCCGGTTGAACACACATGGATGGATGAGCGCATGACTGTGCTCAAGCGCGATTATTTACCATCCGACCTGCAGCCGCTGCTGGTGGCGGAACAATACCAGGGCAGTATCGTTGTGCAGGCCCGGCAAAGTATGGAAGAGACGCAGTGGCTGCTCAATCTCGCCGGCCAGCATGGCTTTATCAAGGGTGTGGTTGGCTGGGTGGATCTGTGTTCTCCGGAATTGCCGGCGCAGCTTGAGGCACTTTCCCGGCAACCCAAGCTTGTCGGGGTCCGTCATGTCCTGCACGACGAGCCAGATGAGAGATTCATGCTCCGGGACGAGTTCCGTCGTGGCATCGCACGGTTGCAGGAATTTAATCTGACCTATGACCTGCTTGTGTTCCCAAAACACCTGCCTCTGGCGACGCAGTTGGTGCGGGAATTTCCCGGACAGAAATTTGTTCTGGATCACCTCGGCAAGCCGCGTATCGGTGAAAAGCTGCTGTCGCCATGGGATGTGGATCTGGCAGTGCTGGCGGGTTGTCCCAATGTTTACTGCAAACTTTCCGGCATGGTTACAGAAGCAGCATGGGGTCAGTGGCAACCAGCGGATTTTCAACCTTATCTCGATGTTGTTTTCAAGGTCTTCGGACCGGAGCGACTCATGATCGGCTCGGACTGGCCGGTTTGCAATTTGTCCGGTGACTATGCCTCAACGATGGGGATGGTGTCCCGTTACCTGGAAAAATTTCCGCTCTCCGTCCGGGAGTTGATTTTGGGTCTGAACTGCGCCCGCTTTTACGGTCTTAAGGCATAAGAGACAAATCATTGAAACGAGTTGCAACGGTATTTTAAAATATGAACACATCCGTAAACCTTATCGATTGGATCATCATTATTGCCTATTTACTCGCCGTCGTCGGACTGGGCGTGGCGGCAGGTTTTTTGCGGCGCAAGGGCGAACGCGGCGGGGAGGGGGGTCATTATTTTCTGGCGGGCAACACACTCGGCTGGCCCATCATCGGACTGGCGATGTTCGCGGCCAACATCTCCACCGTGCATTTGGTCAGTCTGGCTGAGGCCGCTTACAAATACGGACTGGTTTTTGGGAATTTTGAATGGATGGCAGGCTCCACCCTTATCATGCTCTCGCTCTTTTTTGCGCCGCTGTATCTGCGCTCGAAGGTGGCGACGTTGCCGGATTTTTTGGAACGACGCTTCAACCGGGCCTGTCGTGACGTGCTGTCGGTTGTTTCCCTGTTTTCTGCCATTGTCATTCACATGGGCGTTGCGCTTTACACGGCAGCCTGGGTGCTGCGCGGCATTCTCGGACTTGCGCCGGGCGCCACGCTTTTCGGGATGGACGCACTTCTTTTATTCATCGCCGCTCTCGGTTTGCTGACGGGCGTTTATACAATGGTCGGCGGCTTGCTGGCGGTGGTCTGGACGGAAAGTGTCCAAACGATTCTGCTGCTTGTCGGAGCGGTGGTGATCACGGCGGTCGGTTACATGAAAGTCGGCGGATGGGCGGGATTATCGCAGACCCTGGCCGCCCACCCGCATCCGCTGGCCGGCGTGGCGGAGAGCAAGATCACCTGGGGCACGGCGAACTTCCTGCACATGCAGCGCCCGGCGGGCGATCCGTCGGGGCTGGCCTGGTATTCCATGCTGCTCGGGTACCCGGTTCTCGGGATTTGGTATTGGTGCTGCGATCAAACCATCGTGCAGCGGGTCCTGGCGGCAAAGGATGAGCGGCACGCCCGGCTCGGTCCGCTGTTCTGCGCATTCCTGAAAATATTTCCCGTCTTCTTTTTCGTCCTGCCCGGCGTGATTTGTGTGGCATTGGTTCAGCAGAACGCCTTTCACGGGGCGGCACCGAAAACGGCTGCTGACGCCTATACGTTCATGGTCATTAATCTGTTGCCTGTCGGATTGAAGGGGCTCGTCGCTGCCGCAATGCTGGCTGCCGCGATGCAGACCTGTTCCGCAGCGCTGAATTCCACGGCCACACTCGTGGCTTACGACCTGTTCAAGCGCCACAACCCGGACATTGGCGACCATAAGCTTGTGAGCATTGGCAAAGTGACCACGGTGGTGGGCACGATTCTGGCCATAGTCTGCTCGCCGATATTCGGTCATTACACGACCATTTTCGAGGGGATCAACAAGCTGATCTCCTACGTTGCGCCTCCGATCACCTGTGTGTTTGTGCTGGGGGTTTTTTGGAAAGGAGCCTCGGGGCGGTCTGCCTTGATCACGCTGCTTTCGGGAATGGTCCTGGGTTTTGTTGTGTTCTATCTCGACTGGAACAACATTTACCGCGGCGATTTCATGCTCATCGCCTTCTTCCTGCTCGTGGCCTGCGTGGCCATCATGGTGAGCACCAGCCTGCTGCTTCCTGAGCCTTTGAAGGAGAGTGCCAAGCCGTTGATTTGGGAGGACTGGCGCGAGCCATTGCGCGGGGAAGCCGGCGGACGAGGTCTGGGCAATTACCGGGTGCTGACCGTTGTCGTGCTGGTCGTGTTTGTGGCGCTTTACATTATTTTCCGATGAACCAACCCATCTCAATGACATCCCGCGAACGCATCCTCGCCGCGATCGAACATCGTGAACCGGACAAAGTGCCCGTGGATCTCGGCGCCACCCCGAGTTCCGGCATTTCGGCCATCGCCTATGGGAACCTGAAAAAACATCTCGGCCTCACGCAGGGACAAACGCGGGTTTACGACGTTGTTCAGCAACTTGCCCAGCCGGAGGAATTCATCCTGGACCGGTTTGGGATTGATGCGATCAATATCGGTCGCGCCTTCAACACCAGCGATTCCGACTGGCATCCGACAACGCTGATGGATGGCCAGGCCGCCCAGTATCCGGCCTGGTTCCATCCGGAAAAACAGCCGGACGGCTCATTCATCGCGCGAATGAAGGATGGCCTGGATATTGCGCATATGCCAGCCGCCGGCACTTTTTACGACCAGACGTATTTTCCTTATCTTGATGATTATCCGGCAGATTTCCGGGATTTGGACAAGGAAATGGGCCGCATCCTTTGGGCAGCGCTGGCGCATAGTCCGTGGGATCATGCGAACGATCCCGGTTTCTGGGAAACGCTGCGGGCACGGGCGCTGGAACTGCGCCGCACCAGCGACCGGGCCCTGATGCTGGTCATCGGCTGCAATCTTTTCGAATGGGGCACGTTCCTCCGGCGGATGGAAAATTTTCTCATGGATTTGCTTGCGGAACCGGAGCATGTCGAGGCGCTTCTGGACGCGCTGATGGAGCGGCACTTGGCCGTTCTGGAAAAAGCGTGCCGGGCAGTTGGCGACGTGGCGGATGTGATTCGATTCGGGGACGATCTTGGCACAAGCGGCGGGCCGTTCATGTCGCCGAATACCTACCGGCAACTGTTCAAGCCGCGCCACACCCTCCTTTGCGACTACGTCCACAAGCATTCAAAAATGAAAACCTTTCTGCATTCGTGCGGGTCGATTCGCGATCTCATGCCGGATCTCATCGAAGCGGGGTACGACGTCATCAACCCGGTGCAGACAAACTGCCGCGGCATGGAACCCGCCGGATTGAAGGCGGATTTCGGCAGGGACATCTGCTTCTGGGGCGGTGGTTGCGATACGCGCACCGTTCTGCCGCACGGCACCCCTGGCGAGGTGAAGGATCATGTGAAACAGCATCTCGACATTCTTATGCCGGGGGGCGGTTTTGTATTTAACACAGTGCATAACATTCTGCCCGATGTGCAGCCGCAGAATATCGAAGCAATGTTTGAAGCCATTGCGGAATTTAACGCCTAATGAACACACTTATTCTGGAACAACCCGGGGCGCTTATTTGGCGCGAAGTCGCCGAGCCAATTCCCGCTGCAAACGAAGCGCTTGTTCGTGTCCGGCGCTGCGGCGTCTGCGGCACGGATATTCACGCGCTGGCCGGGAAACAACCGTTCTTCAGCTATCCGCGCCGGCTCGGCCACGAGCTTTGCGTGGAAATTGTTTCCGCTCCGGCGGACAGCGGCCTTTCGCCTGGCGATCTTTGCGCGGTGGAAGCCTATTATTTTTGCGGTGACTGCCCGGCCTGCCGCGCTGGGAAAACGAACTGCTGCAAAAATCTGAAGGTGCTCGGTGTCCACATTGATGGCGGGCACGCACCTCTGATGGCGGTGCCAGCGGATAAGCTGCACCGGGCCGTGTCGTTGACCCCGGATCAGATCGCACTCGTGGAACCGCTCGTGATTGGCGCGCACGGCATCGAACGCGCGGCGTTGAAAGCGGATGAGCCAACCGTGATACTCGGCATGGGGCCGATTGGTCTGGCCGCGGCGATTTTTGCGAAGGCGGCCGGTGCGAATCTGGTCTGCGTGGATGTGCAGCCGGATCGTCTGGATTTTGCCTGCAACCGGATGCGACTCGGCGCGCCCATTCTTGCCGGGGCGGATCTGGGTGAGAAATTACAAAAGCATTTTGGTCAACTTCCTTCCGTGGTCATCGATGCGACCGGAAATCCGGCCTCGATGAAAGGGGCGTTCCAACTGGCCGAGCATGGCGGACGCATTGTCTTCATTGGGTTGTTCATTGGAGACATGACCTTTGATGATCCGAACTTTCACCGGCGCGAGCTGACCCTGATGGCGAGCCGCGCCGGACTGACCGGCACATTCCGCGAGGTCATCCGTCTGATGGAGGCCGGGCAGATCGATGTGCTTCCACTCATTACGCACCGGTTTGGCTTTGCCGAGACGGCGGAGCGCTTGCCTGTGCTGCACCACGAAGCGGGTCTGGTCAAGGCCATGATTGATTTCGACGGATTTAACTTACCATGAAAATTACAAAACTTGAACCCATCATCCTGCACGCGCCTGTCACCCGCGGCGGCATCGCCGACTCCACCCATGCACTGACGCACTGGGGCGCGCCCGGCGTCGCGATTCACACCGATACGGACCACGTCGGGTACGGTTTCTCCGGGACGCATGCACATCTGCCCACGGACCGGCTCATTGTGGATTGCATTGTCAACAGTTACGGCCCGTTGCTGATCGGCGAAGATCCGCGTGAAGTCCTTGCCCTTTGGGAGAAGCTGCACAAGCGATCCGAAATTTACTGGGTCGGGCGCGCGGGCCTCACGCATCTTGCGCTGGGTGCGATTGATATTGCCCTCTGGGATTTGAAGGCGAAGGAAGCGGGGCAGCCGCTCTGGAAACTGTTGGGAGGCTCGGCGAAGAAAAAAGTTGAGGCTTACAACACCGACGGTGGCTGGCTCAATTGGTCGTTGGAAACGATGGTGTCCGACTGCAAACGGCTGGTGGAGGAGGAAGGCTATCGCGCCGTAAAACTCAAGGTGGGTGGAGCGAACCCGCGCGAAGATCTGCGCCGGGTCGAGGCCGTCCGGAAGGCGCTCGGACCGGATATTCGGATTATGACGGACGCCAACGGACGCTGGACTTTACCGCAGGCCATCCAGACTGCGGGACAGTTGAAAGATTTCGACATCGCCTGGATTGAAGAGCCGATTTATTTCGACGATGTGGAAGGGCATCGCCGTCTGGCTGAAACCATTGCCACGCCCATTGCGTTGGGCGAACAGCTTTATATGGCGTCGCAGTTCCGCGATTTCATTCATGCCGGGGCGGTGCATTATGTTCAACCGGATGTGGTGCGGTTGGCGGGTGTTACCGAGTTCTGGCAGGTGGCGGACCTGGCGCGCTGCTACAGTCTGCCGGTTGTTCCGCATGTTGGCGACATGTGCCAGGTGCATCAGCATGTTTGTTTCGCGCACTCCGCCTGCGATCTTCTCGAGTACATTCCGTGGTTGCGCGATTGGATGGAAAATCCGGTTCAGATCAGGGAGGGCTATTATGTTGCGCCGCAAGAACCCGGTGCCGGCATGACCCCCAGTCGAAAAGCGCTGGCTGAGATCAACCGGGTTTAAAAACCATCTTTAAAATCCGGATACCATCGTACAAACCATGAATAAACTCCCCTTGATCGCCCTGCTGCTGGCCCCGATGGCCTTGGCCCAAACCGGCGCCCAGCAAAACACTGAAGCGATGAATTCCAGCGTGTCGGAAAAGGTGGACTGGCCGGAATTCGTGAATCGTTCACAACCCATCTGGAAGAAGCTTCCCCTCAAATGGCAGGAGAGTCCGTTTTTGGGCAACGGCTGGATGGGGACGATGATTTTCCGGGGCCGTGACAACAAACACGAACTTTTTATACAGGCCCAGCACGCGGCAGTGACCGATCATCGGCTTTTAGGAACTGGCAAGGGATCGGGGGCCTACGCGCAGGCCCGTTTTCTGATTGGCAACTTCGTTGTCACGACCGTCGGGGAGATGGAGGATTGCGACTGGAAACTGGATCTCTGGAACGCGGAATTGACCGGCACGATTCGTACAACCCGGGGAACAATCTTCCTGCGCGCGCTGGTGCATACGCAAGACATGATCACCCAGGTTGAGATGCAGTGTGCGGGGGGTGAATCAGCCAAAGTGGAGTTCCGCCCGATTGAGGCGCTCAGCCCGCGGGCGCTCGGACGCAAGGACCCGGAGCACACTCCCATTCCGGCGGACTGCCTGCCGCTCAACCCTCCCTGTGATTTTCTTGAACGCGACGGGGTGAAGGTTTGCCATCAGGGATTGATTGCGGGAGGTGAATACGCGACTGCCTGGACGACTGAATCTGCAACAACTGCGGCCGGTGAAAAAACGGTCCTGTGTTTCAGCATTGCGCAAAGTTACCCCGGCCACACAGCCACGGATGAAGCGGTGAAAACCCTCAAACAAATCGCCACGCTCGACCAGGAGAAATGGATCCAGGCGCATCGCGACTGGTGGCATGCCATTTACCAGCGCAGTTTCGTTTCGTTTTCCGATCCTTACTGGGAATCGTTTTACTGGATGCAACGGTATGTCATGGCTTCCTGCACCCGGGCGGATCGCATGTTGATCGACAACGTCGGTCCGTGGTTTGAGCCGACCGGCTGGCCTTATGCGACCTGGAATCTGAATGTGCAGTTGAGTTATTGGCCGTTCAATAGCGCCGGGCTGGACGACCTCGCCCGCTCGCTGCCGATTCATCTCAGCCGTCAAACCGCCAGCCTGATCAATAACGTACCGGAAGAGTATCGAAAGGATTCCGCGGGTATTGGAGTCGGCGCCACCGAATCCCTGGAAGGATCGATTGGTGCGCCAAATCCACTCAAACCGAAGCGGGGGCCGGTCCTTGGGGATCTCACCTGGGCGGTGCACGATGTCTGGCTGCAATACCGCTACAGCATGGATGAAGCGCTCCTGCGGGATCCGATTTTCCCCCTTCTGCGGCGCTCGATCAATTATTACCGGCATTTCCTGACGACTGGCCCGGATGGCCGACTTCACCTGCCGACCAGCAACTCGCCTGAATACGAGGACATGGGGCCTGATACCAACTACGACCTTTCGCTGCTCCGCTGGGGCTGCCAGACGCTGCTCTGGATCAATGATCATCTGCAACTCAACGATCCACTGGTTCCGCAATGGAAAGAAATCCTCGAGAAACTCGTTCCCTATCCTGGCAACGACACGGATGGTTATTTCATCGCGGATGGAGTTCCAGTGACTCATGGACACCGGCACTACTCCCATTTGCTCATGATTTATCCGCTTTATTTGGTCAACATCGATCAACCCGGTGGACGCGGACAAATCGAAAAATGTGTGGAGCATTGGCAATCGTTCAATAGCGGCTTTTTTGGATTCACCTACACCGGGGCCGCGAGCATGTATGCCTCACTCGGCGACGGGGACCGTGCGCTGAAAAGCCTGAATCGCTTTCCGCGCGTTCTGTTGCCCAACGCCCTGTATCAGGCCTCTTGCATTGAATCGCCGCTTTCTGCCGCACAATCGATCCAGGAAATGCTGCTGCAAAGCTGGGGTGAAACCATCCGGGTTTTTCCGGCGCTGCCCACCACCTGGGCCCGGACCAATTTCCGTGATCTACGCACCGAGGGAGCCTTCAGCGTGAGTGCTTCTTCAGTCAACGGCCGGACCGAATGGGTGAGCGTGCGCAGCCTTGCCGGGGAACCGTTTCGCATCCGGCCCGGACTCAAGGGTAAGGTGCAAATTTCAGGTTCTGGTGCGGCGCATGTGAAGGAACTCGAACCGGGTGTCTATGCGCTCAAGCTGGCCAAGGGCGAAGAAGCCGTCTTTTCGTCCGGGTCAGGACCAGGGACAGTCAGTCCGGTGGCTGACCCTGAGCCCTATCATTTCGGATTGCCGTAACCTGAAAACCTTAATAAAGAAATCAAACCACATAAAATGAAACCAATAAAAATCATTACGCTCACCGCCCTCCTGCTGACTCCGCTGGCTTCCGCGCTGACAGCAGAAACTCTGTTGCAAAAAACAACGGCCGACATCGACAAAACCATCGCGCAAGGTCCCTGCAAACCCAACTGGGAGTCCTTGAAAACACACACCGACCCGGAATGGTTCCGGGACGCCAAGTTCGGCATCTACACACACTGGGGTCCCGTGACCGTGGGTACTGTCGGGGGTGGTCCCCAGTGGTATGGAAAGGCCATGTATGAGTCGGGCGCTCCGGGGTTTGAATACCACCGGAAAAATTTTGGCGACCAAAAAACGGTTGGATACAAGGATCTCATTCCCAAGTTGACCGCAGAAAAATTCGATGCCAACGCCTGGGCCGATTTGTTTGTACGCGCCGGAGCCAAATTCGCGGGTCCGGTGGCAGTGCACCATGACAATTTTGCAATGTGGGATTCGCAGTTGACCCGCTGGAACAGCGTCGGCCTGGGGCCGCATCGCGACATCACGGGCGAACTGGAAAAAGCGATCCGTGCGCACGGCATGAAATTCATCACCACGTTCCATCACGGATTTGCGTGGAGATATTTTGAACCCTCCTTCAAATATGACGGGGCCGACCCGAAGAATGTGGATTTGTACACCGAAGTTCACGATCCCAAGGATCCGCCGAGCAGGCATTTTCAAGACCAATGGCTGGCGATGGTCTATGAGGTGATGAACAAATATCACCCCGATCTGATCTGGTTTGATTTTGAATTTTTCAAAGTTATTGATCCGGACTATCAGCAAAAACTTTTTGCCACGGCCTACGACTGGGCGCAGGAAAATGGCCGCACGATCGGGGTTTGCCAGAAGGACAGGAAAATCCATGAGACCACAGGTATTCTCGACTTCGAACGCGGACGGGAGAGCGAAATTAAGACATACCCATGGCTGACGGACTCATGTGTCTCGGATTGGTTTTATTGTAAATCGGCCAAAGCGAAATCAGTGGATCGATTGATTGGCATGCTCGTGGATATTGTTTCAAAGAATGGTTGTCTGCTGCTCGATGTCGGCCCGGATGTGGACGGCACGATCCCGGACAGAGACCGCGAGGCGCTTCTGGGCATGGGCGATTGGTTGAAAGTAAACGGCGAGGCGATCTACAGCACACGTCCCTGGAAAATTTACGGTGAAGGACCGACCCGCCAGGCCAAATCCGGCGGCTTCTCCGAGAATGCCGACAAGCCTTACACGGCGCGCGACATTCGTTTTACCCAATCCAAGGACGGCAAAACGCTTTACGCCACGTCTCTGGGTGTTCCCGACGACGGCAAAATGATCGTGAAATCGCTGGCCACTGCCGCCGGTAAAATTTCCGATGTCATGCTGCTTGGATATTCCGGAAAACCCGAGTGGAAGCAGACAGGTGAAGCTCTTGTCGTCACGCTGCCAGATCCCGGCCAGTACCATCATGCCGTCTCACTCAAGATCCTGGCAGGCGATTTAAAGCCGACACCGGTGGTTTATGAAAGCATCACACAGTCCGATGCAACCGGCACCGTTGTGCTTTCAGCCAGCGACGCTGAAATCCACGGTAAAACGCCACGCCTTACGCAGGACGGTGGCAAGGAACGCCTGGGGTCCTGGTCCAATCCGGATGATTTTGTTTCGTGGAACTTCAAAATGGATCATCCCGGAACGTACGAAGTCGAAATCACCTATTCCTGTGCTGCGCCCGGCAGTGAGTTTAGGGTTGAGATGGGCAGACAAAACCTCGCCGGCAAGACGGAGTCCACGGGGTCATGGGGCAGTTATCGCACAGACACTCTTGGTGTTTTGTATATCGAGAAACCGGATCATTACACGGTGAGCTTAAAACCCCAAGCCGGGCAGAAGTGGAATGACATCGGGCTGAAAGGCCTTACCATCAAACGCGTCGAATAAAGGATGCCGCATTAAAATTTCAAAAACAACGTCATCCTGAAGAGCAAAGGAAATGAAAAAATCACCCTCAAGCACTGTCATCGCCCTGCTCCTGGCGCTTCTGGTAACGCCGGGACTGAGCCAGACTTCGGAAAACCCGCCGCCAAAGCATGTGCTCGACTACAAGCCGAACATAGCGGGAGGACCGGAAGTCACGGTATGGTTCGGGAAACGCACAGCGTTGGTTCTGGATGGGGAAAAACCCGAACAGCGGGACCCGGAGATCATGGCTCGGATCTGTTCCGGACTGGACGGCATTTTTGACGCCTACGACCGGGTGACAACCCGACGACCCAAGCTGGCGTCTCCGTTTGAGGGGCGGATTCGCGTGGAGGTTTCCTCCCAGGTGGGTGGGGGTCTGGCCAGCCATGGAGTGCGCGGGATCGGGGTCGGGGATGGTTTTTTCAAGGGCCTTTATGAGCGTGTGAAGGCGGGAAACAACACCTACGACCAGGTTTTTTTCTACGAAATCGCCCGCAACTATTGGATGGCAGACATGAATCCGGCCATTGACTACCACACATCGGCAGGACCGGAGGATTACGGCTGGTGGACGGTGGGGTTCAACAATGCCATGTCGATCTTCATGCCCAAGGAAGTTCCCGGTATTACTGACATGTATTATTTCGGCGAAAACGGTCAGACATTTTCCGACGGCATGGAGGCCAATCTCAAGGAGTACCTGGCCCATCCGGAAAAGTACAACTGGGACAATGCCTGGTGTGTGCGGCTGGAATCCTGGAAGGCAAACACCAGCCTGAACGACCTGATGACCGGCCTGCTCATCCGGCTTTACCGGGAACAGGGCGGCATTGAATTTATTTCGCGGTTATACCAGGAGATTCCGAAGCAACGTCCCCTGCCCAAGAACCTTTCCGATTATCAGGTGGCGCGCGACAACTTTTACAGCGCTGTCAGTTTTGCGGCTAAAAAAGATCTCTGGGAATTTTTCACCAAGGAATTGCGCTGGGAGATCAGCGATGCAGCACATCAGCGGGTAGTCAACCGGCTTTAAGAATAAAAGCGGAAAATCCCGGGAATCTGACAACACAATATGAATCAGCCATTTGATCTTACCGGACAAACGGCGCTTATCACCGGAGGTGGTACCGGCATTGGTTTGGGCATTGCCTCGTGCATGGTTCGCTCCGGGGCGCGCGTGGTGTTGGTGGGTCGTCGCGAAGATGAATTAAGCAGAGCCTGCCAGGAATTGGGCGCGGGGGCGACCTTTGTCGCCCAGGATATCACGCTCTTTGACGAAATGAATTCGCTGGTGCAGCGCGTGGAGGAGTCGGCTGGCAGTCCGGTTTCCATCCTCGTGAACAACGCGGGTAATCACCTCAAAAAACCGGCGCAAGAAACAACTCCCGCCGAGTTTCAAGTCGTGCTCAACACCCATGTCCTTGCCGCGCATGCCCTGACCCGAGCCTTGATTCCGGGGATGGTGCAGCGCGGTGCGGGGAGCATCCTCTTCACCTCCTCCATGGCAGCGTTCATGGGAGTGCCCCAGGTGGTGGCTTATGCGGCGGCCAAGAGCGCCTATTTCGGCATGGTGGGCACACTTTCAGCGGAACTGGCCGCCAAGGGGGTGCGAGTCAATGCCATCGCACCCGGCTGGATATTCAGCGCCATGACCGAGAAGGCGTTGAACAGTGATCCGGCCCGCAAGGCAAAAGTGATGTCCCGCATCCAGATGGGCCGCATGGGCAGCCCGGAAGACATCGGTTGGGCGGCGGTTTACCTATGCTCGCCCGCCGCTGCTTATGTCACAGGTGTCACCCTGCCGGTGGATGGCGGTGCTGCGAGTGGTTTCTAAAAAAGGAGGACTCTGATGAAGTTGTTAAAAGACAAAGTGATTTTTTTGACCGGTGGCTCAACCGGTATTGGCTGGGATTGTGCCAAGGCCTACGCGGCAGAAGGCGCCAAAGTGGTTCTCGTGGCCCGTGGCCGGGAGGGGGTGACCAAGGCGGCCGGGGAACTGGGCCCGGAGCATCTTGGTTTTTCCTGCGATGTATCCAGCGACAGCGAAGTGAAGGCGGCGATTGAACAGGTGCTGGCCCGCTATGGCAGGCTCGATGCAGTGCACAATAACGCAGGCATCGGTACTCCCTCCAAGGCGCTGCATGAGACCTCGGATGCGGAGTGGGATGCCTTGTTCAACATTAATTTGAAAAGCGTGCTGCATACCACACGACACGCGTTTGCCGCACTCAAGGAAAGCAAGGGAAGCATTCTCAACACTTCATCCATGGTTGGTGTGATCGGCCAGGAAATTCACGCCGCCTACACCGCCACCAAAGGCGGAATGAATACGCTGACCAAATCGATGGCGCTGGATTATGCCGCCCTTGGCATACGGGTCAACGCCGTCTGTCCCGCCGGGACCTGGACGCCCATGCTCCGCAAATGGTGCGCGGAACAGCCAAACCCCGCCTCCATTGAGCGTTATCTCGACGAGATTCATCCGCTGGGTTATTGCCCGGAGGGAGACGCCATTGCGGATGCCTGTGTTTATCTGCTTTCAGACAAGGCACGATTTGTGACCGGGCACATCATGCACGTCAGTGGCGGTGCTGAACTCGGTTATCGGGGCAAATTGTAGGTTGCCTGGTCCGCTGTCCGG
>Ga0075019_10000488_pt1 | contig 22783 bp, 23 predicted proteins | sample ColStrG_CSR_2013_FD_71473 | JGI IMG/M metagenome (GOLD analysis project Ga0075019, IMG submission 71473) | Freshwater sediment microbial communities in response to fracking from Pennsylvania, USA - Cold Stream Run_MetaG_CSR_2013 | ecosystem: Environmental > Aquatic > Freshwater > Creek >...
AGCATAAATTCCCCTTGCGTGAGCACTGGGATGGATGCGCCGCCGTTGCTGCAACGGACGGATCGGCTTGTCCGATCTGGGGTGCAGAATACCCGGGGCGTATGCTACAGCAAACATATAGCACCATTCTTAAGTGGTGAAGCTTTCAACCATTGTGGCTGACGGGTATTGCCAGCGAGGCGATCACGGTTGTCGGAGCTGATTTTCCCCGACCGCGGCGGTCAGGTCGATCCCAGAGCACCCACTGCTTTCAAGACATCCGCAGCCTGTTCCTTGGTCGAGGCTTTCAGATCGCGCCAGACGATTTTTCCGCCCTTGATGAGGAAGGACTGGCGGCTGGTAAAACCCAGGGTGTGAGGCACGCCGAAGGCGTCCGCCACCTTGTGTTCGGTGTCGGCGAGGAGGGTGAAGGGCAGGTGATACTTGTCGGCAAATTTTTTCTGGGACTCGACTTTGTCAGAACTGACGCCGACGACCTGGATGCCTTTTTGGGTCAGTTCAGCGAAGGCATCGCGGAGGCCGCAGGCTTCGGCCGTGCACCCGGGGGTGTCAGCTTTGGGATAGAAATAAACCAGGGTCCAGCCTTTTTGATAAAGGTTGCCGAGCTGAACTTCCGTGCCGGTGGCATCGAGTGCCTTGACATCGGGAGCCGGAGCGCCCAGAGCCAGCGGCTCGGCCGCCGGGGCGCAGGTGGAAAATCCGAAAAAAGCCAGCAGAGCGCACCATTTCATGCGGCAACCATAGCAGTATTTATGATTTTGTCATCTGTCACGACGAGGCGGAATCTTCCTTCGCAGAAGTTGCGTGTTAAAAAACAGCCAAACCGTTCCTTCGTGACTTGGAGTCCGGGCGGTCAACGGAAGCGGAGGGTGAGAATGTTGCCCTCAGGCTGCCCGGCCTCATAGGTCCAGGATTCGCTGAACGATTTCATGAGATGGATGCCCTGGCCCCCGATCCGGGCATCTTCCAGGCTGGCGTCGGCTGGCGGTGGGGCGGCGCTGGTGGGGTCGAAGGGACGGCTGCGATCGGTCATGCGCAGGATGAGCAGCGAAGCCTCGCGGTGCAAGTCAAGTTGTACGGGTTCGGCCGGTTCCACACCGGCGCCGTGCAGGACCAGATTGGCGAACCCTTCCTCGATGCAGAGGTTCAGTTTGAAAAGCAGATCCTCGGTCAGGCCCAGGGATTCTGAACAGCGGTTCAGCCAGTCGGGCACCAGAGAGAGCTCTTCCAAACGAGGTTGCAGGGTCAGCCGACAGGGGGTCGGGACGGCGGTTGAGTGCGGGTTCTCCATAACTGTGGAGAAGCCCCGGATCAGGCGGCGTTTTGCAACAACGCGATGGCGGCGGCGGTATCGCCCACTGAGGGGATAAAAGTGTTCAAGCCGGCGGTTTCCAAAACCTTGGCCACCAGAGGCTGGGCGCCGCAGAGGACCAAGGTGCCGCCCTTGAGCTTCTGGGCTTTGGCCGCGCTGAGCAGGGTGCGCAGGCCGATGGAGGCGATAAACTCGACCTGGCTCAGGTCCACGAGTATCCGGCCCTTGGCGGCGGCGGTGTAGCCGGTGAATTTCAAATCGATCGCTTGGGCTCCGGCCATATCCAAACGCCCGTCCAAAGCGATGCGGCGAATGCCGTTGTCCAATTCTTCCACGTTCATGTTCATAGATGAATGCTCCCCCATTGATACCGGCCAGCCAAGAACAAAGTCTTCATTAGCGTAGAGGGGGCGCTGGGCCAAGTGAATTTCGCGTGACAATTTTGTAACGTTCCCGGACTTGCTTAAAGCACGCGCTTCGGTTGAACTGAGACTGCCCCGAAACATTTCTATGTCTGAAACCCCGCAAATCGAACACAAGGATCTCATCGAATTGATCCGGGAGAATGTGCATGATCTGATTGCCGTCATCAACAGCAACCGCCGCCGGGTCTGGTTTAATGATGCCTACAGCAGCACCCTCGGTTTCACGCGAGAGGAACTGGAATCGGGGGACTCCACGTCCACCCTGCATCCGGACGATATCGAAAAAATCAGAAATTCCTTTGAGGAAGCCATGAGCACCGGACGCGGCCGGGCGCTGGAGTACCGCATGCAGCACAAAAACGGCAGCTGGGTCTGGCTGGAATCGCGCAGCCGTGTCATGTCGGATGTGCCGGGCATCGGCAAATGCCTCATTCTGGTGGCGCGCAACATCACCCAGCGCAAGGAACGGGAAGCCCAGCGGGAAGCGGCTGAGCAACGACTGCAGGCCCAGAAAAAGGCCCTGATCGATTTGACCCACGCGCCCGAACTGCAGGGCAGCGATCTGGAGGCGCTGACCTGGAAGGTGGCCACGGTGGCCCGGAGTACGCTGGCGGGTGCGGAAGTTTCAGTCTGGTGGCTGCAGGGATCGGATTTGCAGCGACAGGGCAGCACGCGCGGCGGGCGGGGTTGGGAGACACGGCCCAAGGGTGTGGCGCTGAGCCCGGAACAGATGTCGGGTTTGGAGCAAACCCGGATTCAAGTGCAAAGCGACGGGGCACGGGATGCCCTGGCTGCCCATTGGCAAAGCACCGGTAGTGCAGCCGCCAATCTGCAGGTGACGCTGCGGCGGGGGGGCTGTTTCTGCGGCCTGCTGGTCTGTGCGGCGGAAGTTCCCGCCCGTACCTGGCATGTGGACGAACAATCTTTTGCCGAATCCCTGGGTGCCATACTCATGCAGAGTTTGGAAGCGCGGGAGCGGCGCCTGGCCTTTGCGGCGTTGAAGGCCAGCCAGGAGAAACTGGCCGCGGAACTGGCGGATGCGGCGGCGTATGTGCAGGCCCTGCTGCCACCCCCCAGCAGCACGGTTCCGGTGACCGACTGGATTTTTGTGCCTTCGACGGAACTGGGGGGCGACGCCTTCGGCTATCATTGGATCGACGAGGATCATTTTGCGATTTATCTGCTCGATGTGTGCGGGCACGGGGTGGGTGCGGCCTTGTTGTCCATTTCCGCACTCAACGTTCTGCGCAGCGCGTCCCTGCCGGGCATTGATTTTCGTTCCCCGGTGCAGGTGATGGAGGGGGTCAACCACACCTTTGACATGGACCGGCAGAACAACATGTATTTCACGCTCTGGTACGGAGTCTGGCATCGTACACGGCAGGAAATCCGTTGCTGTTGCGGGGGGCATCCGCCGGCTCTGCTTTTCCCGCCCGGTGACAAATCAAAGGCCCGGCTTTTGGGCAAACCGGGACTGGTGGTGGGCGCCATGCCGGGGGTTTCCTTTGTGGAAGATTGCGCCGCGGCGGCATCCGGCTCATCCCTGTTGCTTTTCAGCGACGGAGTTTATGAGGTGACCCGGCCTGATGGAACGCTCTGGACCCTGGACGATTTCAACGCGGCCGCGGTGCAGGGCGGGCAAAATCAGGATGCGCCCCTCTCCGGACTGGTGGAGGCGGCCCGCCGGGTGCGAGGCGAGGATTTGCTGGAGGACGACTTTTCACTGCTACGCGTCCGGTTTTGATTCACTTCTACAAGCAGGGCTTTGTTTAAAACCCTGCTAATGACAGACTTTACCATTGCCGGAGAGGCAAAGACGGCTAGTGTCTTAAATCACCTTATGTTTCGCCCCGCGGATTTATATCAACCCGAACGACTTGCACTTACGGGTGCCACCGGAGCCCTTGGTTTTTCGTTTATCAAGCGGATTTTCCAGGACCACCCCCACTTGCAGGCCAATTTGCTGGTGCGACAGGCTTCCAGCTCCTTTCAGTCAGAGGCCTTCCAAAAATGGCTGCAGAATCATCAGGATCGGGTCACTTTGGTGGAGGGCGACGTCCGGCAACTGGCCAAGCATCAGATGGATGCCCTGCTCAAAACCGATGGCGGTCTGTGGCATTTTGCCGCTGTCACGTCCCTGACCGCAGAGTGTGAAAAAACCGCCCGGGAAATCCACGAAGTCAATGCCGCCGGGACGCAACGCCTGGCCGACGCGTGGTCGGAAAGTCCCGGTGACAGCCCCTTTTATCATGTCAGCACGGCCTATGTGGTGGGTCATCGCAGCGGAATCATCCGCGAGACGGAAAGCATGATGAACCAGGAATTCCGCAATCCCTACGAAGCCTCCAAGCTGAAGGCGGAGAACAGCATCAACCGCATTTTCGCGGCGGGTGCCAGGGGAGCCATTTTCCGGCCCAGCGTGGTGGTTGATGAGGGTGGCAGCAGCAGCGGCATCAAGATGGTGGATGCCTGCGCCTATGCCCTGGCTCTGGCTTTGAAGCGTGATGAACCCTTTGTCTTCCGCATGCAGGAAAATGCCTCCATCAACCTGATTCACAGCGACTGGGTCATTGCGGCCATGGTGGATCTGGCCCGACTGCCCTCCGGTTCCAATGTCACCTATCATCTGACGGCGCCGCGCGCCACCTACTTCCGCGACATAGCGGCCATTCTGGAAACCATTGCGTCGAGTTTGAAGGTGAGTTTTGAACCCGGGCTGACCCGTGCTGATCTGCCCAGTGCCTCGAAAATTTTCGACAAGGCGGTGACGGAAATCAAACAATACTGTCATGCGGACATACAGTTCGACCGCACCAACACGGAGCGTGACATCTCGCCGCAGGTCAAGGAATCCGAGATGGATCTGCGCCCCTTTGTGTTGAACCGGCTGAAAACCGAGGTGGCCCACATCGCCAGTCGCAAGCAAAAGCAGCCGGCTTTCGTTTAGAACCTTCCGTTGGTTGAAGCGGAATTTTATTTGCGGCGACGGAGAGCCGTCCTGGCCGCTGCCAGTTCCCTGCGTTTGGCGGTGCTGACTTCGGGGTAACGCAGGTCCAACGATGCCAGGGCATCGATGATGGCTGCGGCCACCACGGCGCGGGTGTACCATTTGTTGTCCGCCGGCACGACATACCACGGCGCATCCGGGGTGGCGGTTTCGCGGATCATGTCCTCATACGCCTTCATGTAGTCCTTCCAGAATCCGCGCTCTTTGGCATCGCTGGCGGAAAACTTCCAGTTTTTGTCCGGATGATCGAGTCGATCGAGAAAGCGTTTTTGCTGCTCCTTTTTGGAAATGTGCAGAAAAAATTTAAGAATGATGGTGCCGTTGCGGTTGAGGTAGCGTTCGAAGGCGCGGATGTCCTGAAAGCGTTCCTTCCAGATGTGTTTGGTCACACATTCGGGCGGCAATTTCTGGGCGGCCAGATATTCCGGATGTACACGCACCACCAGGGTTTCCTCATAATAACTGCGATTGAAAATTCCAATGTGTCCACGGTTCGGGAGGCATTTCATGCAACGCCAGAGATAGTCGTGGTCGAGCTCCTCGGCGGAGGGGGTTTTGAAGGAATAGACCTGGCAGCCCTGGGGGTTGACGCCTGACATGACGTGTTTGATGGTTCCATCCTTGCCAGCGGCATCCATGGCCTGAAAAATGAGCAGTACGGACCAGCGATCCTGCGCATACAACACATCCTGCAGCCGGGTCAAAGCCTGCACTCCCGCTTGCAGAGTCTCCTTGGCCCGGGGCTTGTCCTCCGACTTCAGATCACCGGTGTCACCGGGATCAATATTCTGCAGGCGGAATTTGCTGCCATGAGTGATCCGGTAAGGTTTGGCAAGCCGGGCGGCGTCTTTGAAGACCGGTTTGATTTTCATGGGGGTGTGGGGTGGCGGCCTGACACCCCATCATGTCTGAACAGGTGTGCGGGACTCAAGGGCAAAGTCCACCCTTGCGAAAAAGCGTCCGGTGCGGGTACTGTCTTGGCAGTGGAGATTAAGCGTCAGGGGCGGGCGGTCATCGCCGGGTGTGCCTGCAACTGCGGTGAGTTTTTGCCGACTGTGCTGAAGAATGTCGCGCAACTGGCCACTCTTTTCGAGGCGACCCGGTTTGTGTTTGTGGAAAATAATTCCACGGATCAGACGAGGGTCTTGCTGGAAGAGTGGGTGAGGGAGCGTCCCACCGCCCGTTTGATTACCCTGGGTGATCTGGCCCGGCAAATACCCGCCAAAACCGTCCGTCTGACGGTGGCCCGCAACCGTTATCTGGAGGCCTTGTCAGAGCCGGATGGCGGGGGTGATTACGACTATTTGATTGTTTTGGACCTCGACTCGGTCAATGCGGAAGCTTTTGATTTGGAAAAGTTCCGGCAGGCCCTGGCATTTTTGGAGCGTGAGGAAGACCGGGCGGGTCTCTTTGCCAATGCCCGTCCCTGTTACTATGACATCTGGGCTCTGCGCCACGCGGTCTGGTGTCCGACGGATTGTTGGGGTCTGGCGCGAAAACTGGAGCCGCTGTTCAAAAAGAACTTGGCCTATTTGCTGGCCGTGTATTCCCGGCAGATTCATATTCCGGCCCACAGCGCACCGATTGAGGTCGATTCAGCCTTCGGGGGACTGGCCATTTATAAAATCCCCGCCATTGTCGGCAGTCGCTATTGTGGGACCTCCCCGGAGGGCGGGGAGCTGTGCGAGCATGTGCCTTTTCACAAATCCATCGTAAACCAGGGAAAGAGACTTTATATTTTTCCGGCGCTGGAGGTGGTGGCTCCACCCGGACACCTCTTGAAAAGCGAACGACTTAAAACGGCCAAGGCGATTTTTAGCCGCGTGGTTTTGAACGTACGGCGCGGCTATTACAACTGCCGCATCAACGGATTACGGGGCGGTGCAGGGATTGCAGGGGCATAAAAAAACCGTGGAGGGTTAGGCCCAGCCACGGTTTTTAATTTTCAACCCGGATTTCTCACACCTTTGCTGTGAGAGACAAGCAGGTCAGCCTTTTTCCGGCGGCGTTATTTACAGCAATGACCGCAATGAAGGTAATGCTTGTGGTGGCAGTGTTTTTTGCCGCAACACTGGCTGTGACCGACCGCAGCACGCGGTCCTTTGGTTGTGCAGACATGGCCTGTTCCCGCCTGGAGGGCAGGAGTGGCCAAAACACCCAACAGCAAAACGATTCCCGATAATTTTAGTAAATGTTTCATCGGCGGTGATTCAAGCAATTTCACAGTCCGGCGTCCATGGGAATTTGTGCCTGTTCAAAGCTCCTGCAAATCAGGCCAGGCCTTCAGCAGCTGTGGCCAGTTGGGCGGGTTGTCTCCAGTGGAAGAGAGAATGACCAGCACAGGTTCGGGACCTGACCGACCAAGACTGAGTCGGCGCAGCGCGGTCTTCCACCAGTATTCCAGAGGTCCGGCAAATTGATGCTGTCCATCGGAAAACCAATAGAGGGCTTCGGCCTCATTCTGCTTTTGGCGTAATTTCAAAAGCCGTCCCACCCCTGCCTCCAGCGGCACCGGTTCCTGGGCCGTCACTTCCCAACCCGCGCCCCGGAAGCAAAAAAGCGGATCATGGATGGCGTGTCGGTTCCGCGTGCCGTCCACCACAATCAGAATGACCCGGTCCCGGCCGAAAGCAGCGAGTCTTTTGATTACATGGGTGCCGGAAAAATTAGCTTCTTCCGTCGGTGTCAGGGCCATGTCGCGCGACTCCACCATCAGACCGCGGGGGGTCAATCGTGCCAGGCGAGGCGAGGCATCTGTCAGGGGATAATACTGCCAGAGCAGGCCGAGGGCCACAGTTGGCAGCAACGCAATCCAGATCCATTTGGCGGCTGTGTTCATTTTAAAATCTCTTAACGATCCGCTCCGAAGGGGAGGGCGGCCACGACCAGGCGGATCAGGTTGACGGTCAGTGCGCCCATGAAACTGAGCATCCAGCCCAAAGCCGGCATCCAACTCACGGAGCAAGCGAGCCAGAAAAGGAGCAGAGTCGTGCGGTAGGGAAAGAAACCTCCGCAAGCCAGGGCCAATCCGGCATACTTGACGGCATTCAAATCGAAAATCACTCCGACCAGGGAGACTCCCAGGGCCAGGCCAAACAGATATCCATTGGCCGACCAACGTCCCCGACAACCCTGCAGCAAGATCGGGGCGGTCCAAATGATAAAGGCGATCCAGCCCTGGCGGTCGAAGGGCGAGTGGTGCCAGGCCATCACTAAATCCCGGGCATTCCACGCGGCGTACAGACACACGGCTGATCCAGCCAGGGCAGTCTGCCGGTTTTGCGGTGAAGAATTCACGTTGCGGCCCTGTCGTTGCAGAAATTTCCAAAAAACCACTGGCACAACAGAAACATCACGCACAACACCAGCCAGCCGCCCCATTGGTGAAACCAGCCCATGGCAAACTCGGATCCGAACGAAAGGGCGGCGATGCCAAGTGTGAGAATGCGGGCGGTATTGGCCAGCCAGGCCAGGGGTCCGAGGCAGGCCAGGCAGGACCAGAACCGGATGCCTGCGGGCACTTTGAGGTAAACCACGGCAAAGCCTGCAATCAGCAGAGCCTGCAGGACATTGAGTCCGGAGCACGCCGCGTCCACGGCCAGGGGCAGTCCCTGCACCACCAAAAATGTGCCTTCGCGCTGTACATGAAATCCTGCCGTTGTGAAAAGGGCCTCCGCGGCGGCGGCTCCGGAAAAACGGAACCACCAGCCCAGCGCGGGCAGATCCGTGGAAATCCAGGGGAAAGCCAGCAAGGGCAGGAGCAACAGGCGCCGCTGGAATTTTTCCACGTGGGAGTGCAAAAAGACGTAAAGGAAAAGACACCAGGAAAGCGCCAGCAGCAGGGTCAGATCCAGCACCACACCGGCGAGCAATAAAAACACGGCGAGTTGGGCGGGCCAGTTTTTCCCCGGCAGCGGCTCCCGACGCCAGATCCAGGGCCTGGCCAGCCAGAGATAAAACGGCAGCGCGGCCAGCACTGGAATCGTATCCGCAGCATCCTGCATCAAACCCTGCGCTCGCAGCCAGATAAACGCCGCCAGCACGGCCAGGGAAATGATCCAAAGCAAGCGAATATTTTTCATAGGGCTGAAGCCGCCTTGTCTATTTTCAGGAGAGCTTCCCGGAACGAAAGCTCGTCAGGGAATTGGACCGATAGGGCAAGGGTCAGGCGTCGCGCTTCACCCCATTGACGGGCGGCAAAAGCACGCCGGGCCAGAAAAACCTTGGCCTCAGCGGAATCTTTTTCCATGGCTCGGTATAATTGTACGGCGCGGTTCTCATCACCGGCCATCATGGCGGCCCGGGCGATGTATTCTTTTCCGGCAAGACTCGCGGCCAGTTTGGGTTGGGCGGAAACGAAGGCCACAGCTTCCGCAGGCTTGCGCTGTTGCAGGGCATCACCCGCCAGCAGCCAGGCCGCGCGATAACCGGCGTCGGAATTTTCCGCTGCCACCGTTTTCAACTCGGCAGTGGCGCGTTCACGATTGCCCTCCGCAAGGCATAATTCACCGATGGCCAATCGCAACAGGGAAGTGGGAGGTTGTTTCGTGGCAAAGGCCAGGGCTGCCGCCGGGCTCCGGTTCAGACGCAGGGCCTGCACCAGGCCGTAACGGAACCATTCGGGGGCATCCGGCAGGGCACGATCCGTCGGCACCAGTTGCAATGCCGCCTCCACCCAACCTGAGGCCAGACAGGCCCCGGCAAAAGCATAGGGCCCGGCGGCAAAGGACTGCAGCTCCGTGTTGGCCTGACCGTTGCACCAGGAGGCGATACTGTCAAAAAAGGCATGCCGTTCCTTCAGTTCGGAATCAAAATCCCCGGGTTGCGGTGCCTGCTTGGTTTTGCGGTAGTGGAGAAAAATCAACAGACTGCTTTGCAGTTCGCGATTCCAGGAGTGGGCGCGAAAATGATTTTCCTGCAATTGTTCCAAGGCTTCTTTTTCCCTGCCATCCCGCAGATTTTGCAGAAGGCGTAGCCAGTACACTTCCTGTCGCCCGGCGGCATAGGCCGGGGCTTGGCGGAGTTTGCTGAAGGCGGCCTCATCCCAAAAACGGTCCGGAGGGAGTTTCGCCAGCAGATCGGCCAATGCTTGAAGACTGCCCGGAGGACACGGGCCGGAAACCGGGGTCAGCGGCGATGTCACCCGTCCCCAGAAACGTGCCTTCACCCACAGGGAGTCAAAAGATCCATCCGCCAGATTTTGTCCCAGAGTCTGCACGGCCAGAGGGTAATCGTGCTGCCGCAAATAAAATTCCGCCAGTTGATCGCGCAAGAGGGGATTGGCGGGGTTGGCGGCCTGGGCGGCCACATATTCCACCCGTGCCAATTCCAGTTGCCCGGCGTTTTCCAGAATCTGAGCCCGGAAAGAACGCAGATCCGGATTGTGTGGGTCTGCGGCATAGGCGGCATTGAAATATTTGACGGCTTCGGCAGGCCGATCGGCATTCAGAATGGCGAGGCGGAGCAGCCGTGAGCAGTCAGCCGGACCCGCGAAGGTTGTGGTCGTGAGCAAAGCCCGTGCTTCCTCCGGTTTGCCGCGCCGCAGACATTCGTCGGCATCATAGGCCAGCCAGTCTTCTTTTTTGGTTTCATGACCCCGCCAGGCGGAGCGCAGTTTGGCGGCCTCCAGCGGCTTGCGCAGCGCCAGCAACGCCCGCGCCGCCATGAGGGAGGCTTCCTCATTTTGTTGGAGCAGGCCGGAATCCCTTTCATAAAACAGGATCAGTCGCGGCATGTCCCGCAATTCCCAAGCTGCCTGCAATTCCCATTTTTTCCATTGGGTTTCCTGTTCGGGGGGGAGGGACTCGCCCGCCGTTTCTCGTCGCATCAACTGCAACAAGACCAGGGCTTCACGACCCTGCTGCCGTTCCAACAGGGTTTGTACTTTGAGTTCCGCGCGCTGGCGTTGTTTGTGAATCACATGACCGCGCCATCCCCAAAAAACCGCGCCGCCACCGGTGAGCACGGCGGCGGCAATGAAAACAATCAGCGCGGTCTTTTTCATGAATCGCACAGGCTCAGGCGTTGCGGTTGCGGCGGCGTCCTTGTATAAGCAAGATCCCGCCAAAACCCGCCATGATCAGCCAGGTGGAAGGCTCGGGGGCGGAGACCAGCTTTTGCAGTTTCACGGACCTCAGGTCGATGGCGAAAACCGTATCATTGTAATCGTGGTCCCCGCCTCCATACATGTCTTCAAAGGAAAGCAACAGGTAAGGGCTGTTTGTGCTGCTCAGGGTCACGATGTGCTGGATTTTGTCCGGGTTGCGTGCGGCTTCGTCGGTGAATACCGCCGTGCCGCCATTGGCTCCGTTGGAGATGAGATAAAAATCCAGCAGCGACCCGGCTTTGACGTTGCCCAGATTCACGAAGTCTCCGGGGAGCAGGGGTTCCGATCCGGTGCGGATGATAGTCTTGGCCGGATCATAACTCGACACCGGGCTGGAAGCATCGGGGAAGATCAGCTTGGAATCTCCCTTGATGATCTCGGGGGTTTTGGATGTGGGAAGGGCTGAGCCGGGAGGCAGGATGTTCAAGCCCAGGGTATTGTGGTAGCCGGCGCCCTCGCTCACAAAATAAATCCGCGCTGTCGAATCCGTCAGCACAGTCAGTTTGGAGGGGTCCAGAGCCATGGCCGCCGCATTTTTCAAATAAACGGTTTCCGGGAGATTCTTGCTCACCTGCTTCTGGATGTCCGGCAGGTAAGACAGGAATTCAGCCGCAGCCGCATCAGAGCCCGCTGTTTGCACCAGATTCGCCACCGGCAGGCCAAAGGGATCGGCCTTGGATTGTATCGGAGAGGCCACCGAAGCGTGTTGGGTCTCCGTTTTGCTGGAGTCGCCCGATTTTTGCGAATCACCGGACTGGGCCGAATCTCCGCTTATTTGTGAATCGCTTGATTTTTGGGCGTCTCCGGAGTTTCCGTTGTCGGAACTTGTTCCGTCGCTGTTTTGCGACTGGGGTTGGGATTTGTTTTCGCCATCCGCTCTGCTGAGTGCCGGTTGCAGGAGCAAACCGGACACAACAACACAGCCCAACAGGGTCTTAAGGGTATCGATTTTTGTTTTCATCGATAAGGGATAATGCAATCGACGTGCCAACCACCAAAGAGACGATAATTGAAATGGCTAAAAAAGACAGTATTTTGTTTCGATGACTAAATAAAACAGATTTATTTAATGACACAAAACACTCATTATGTGTGCATTACGAAAACAACAGGGCTGAATTTCGGGATCAGATGGGAAACGACTTCGGCCATTCAAAAAGCTTTAGAGATAATAAATATCCACAGAAAAACCTAATAAAATATTGCATATGCAATGTTTATGAACAGTATATGCAATACATTTATGCAGCCGCTGGTTTTACTTCTTGAGGGTCAGAAGCCGCCGGTGTCGTTGTCCGCTTTGGGTGTCAGCACCCAATTGTTTAATGTCGAAAATCTGCGCGAGCTGAATTCCACCACGGCTCATTGGGTCTGTCTGATCCCCGCTTCGCTTCTCGGCCTGCCCGAGTGGAATCGACTCCGGGTCCGCCTGACCCAGCTCAACCGCTACTTCATCGTGCATGGGGAACCCCACCCCTCTTCCATGATTGTACAAGCCCTGCGCGATGGGGCTTTTGATTTTGTTTATCACAGTGATCCGGTCGAACGTTGGAGCCAGGCGCTGGACAAGGCGGCCGAGTCCCAGCGGATCTGGTTGCAACTGTACGAGAGTCCGGGGTCGGCAGAAACATTGCTGGTGGGAAAATCCGCCGCCATTCAAACCTTGATCCAATCGATCAAACGCATCGGCCCCACACAGGCCAATGTGCTCATCAGCGGCGAATCCGGCACAGGTAAGGAAAAAGTGGCCCTTGCCCTGCACCAGGCCTCCGGCCTGTCGGGTCCCTTTCTGCCGGTGAATTGCGCGGCCATTCCCCGCGACCTCATTGAAGCCGAGCTTTTCGGTGCGGAAAAGGGTTCCTACACCGGTGCCTTGCAGGCCCGCCAGGGGTTGGTCGAACAGGCCGGGGGCGGAACCTTGTTTCTGGATGAGATCGGGGAATTGGACATTTCCCTGCAGCCCAAACTGCTGCGCTTTTTGGAATCACGCCGGGCCCGGCGGGTGGGAGGTAAAACGGAATACGCCGTGGATGCCCGCATCCTGGCCGCCACCAACCGCGATTTGGAATTGCAGATAGACCGCAATCAGTTTCGAGCCGATCTTTTCTACCGCCTTTCAGAGATTTCCATGAAACTGGCGCCATTGCGCAATCACATGGAAGACGTTCCGCTGCTGGCGTGGCATTTTCTCAACGAAGCCAATGAACGGTTCGGTAAAAATTTTGCCAGCTTGGATCCGGATCTGGTGGCTTCCTTGATGGCCTATTCCTGGCCGGGGAATGCGCGGGAACTTCGGGCGGCGATTCATCGCATGGCGATTCTACAGGACGGCCCGGTTTTGCGCGGCACTTGGAAGGAGCCGTCGGCGCGCCTTCCCGAGGCAGAGCTGCGACCTGTTCTGGCAGGGGCTGTGGCGGGCAACCGGCCCCTGAACAAACGCGAAAAATGGGAACGGGCCCGGGAATATCTCAAGGAAAGCGGAAATGATCTGACCTGGACGGCCGCCCAGATGGGCATACATCCGAGCACGCTTTTTCGCTGGATGAAGTCGGGAAAGGTTTGAACGCGGGCCGATGGCCGGGGGACGCCAGGGCTTTCCGGGAGTCAGAGCCAGTATTCTTTTTTGACCAATTTGAGGTCTTTCTCAGCGCTGGCCGGCAGGCGGCTTCTGCGCCAGCGGCGACGGTCTTGCTGGGGGTGGGCATAGCAATACCAGCGACCTCTCAGGACGCGTCGCACCAATTGCATTGAAGCCCAAACAGGTTGCCACCCCTCTGTTTTTTTCACACACCCTCCCGTGTACTCGATAGACGGAGGGGATCCTATAACGGAAACAGGCATTTCACAACCTGGTTTTGAAAAGCAGGTTGATATATAAGCAGATTAAATACCCGCGATGGAATTGATTATGATTAGATCGGGGTCAAGGCGCAAAATCAACGCGCGGAACGGGCGGCTATTTCATCGTTCCACTGCTCTTGGGAGATCACGGATTTGGGTGAACGACCCAGGCTGACCAACTGGCGGTTTTCCTCAGCCATCAGTTCCAGGTACTCCTTGTAGCTGTGGGCGCCGCGGTTGGTGAAATCCCTGGGCTGGGCGGTCGGTGTCTCAGAGACGGCTTCCTGAACCACCTTGCGGATATCCCCTTTGGGAATGGTTTTGCGGGTGACCTGAAAGACCAGATCCTGATCCTCGCGCCGGACTTTGAGTTGGGCCACAGATCCAGGGGCGCCCATGATCTTTTTCAAATCGTCGTCATAGTGGCCGGTTATAGGGCTGCCATCGACTTCCAGAAGTTTGTCGCCGATGCGGATTCCGGCTTCCTGTGCGCCCGAGCCGTTTTCCACGAAAAAGACCACATCGGTGCGCTTGTCCAGAATAAGGCCCAGTCGACCGGTGTTTTTGTCCGGGGCACTTTCCTGCGCCGGGGCGGACAGGGGAAACAATAAAAGGGCCAGGAGCGGCAAAAAAAGCAATCCTTTGACACAGTTGCATGATGATGAAAACTTCATAAATTCAACCTTTCCCGGGCGCATAGGCCTGTGGGAAAGACCTTATATCCTATTTGCAGATGTAAAACAAGTGTCCAGAAGACCTTGGCAAGCGCGGGGTGGCAAGGGTGGGTCCAAACGGAATGTTACGATTCCATGACATTCGATGAAAACGAGTTGCTGATAAAAAAGCGCTCGATTAATTCGGGTGTTAACGTAGAAAGTCTGCATGTCTCATCCCGCAAATGCCTCCAGGATCATAGAGGCCTATGCTTTGAAACTGGCCACGGCGCTCCAGGCCCAGGTTTGGGATTCGGTGGCGCAACTGGCGGATCACCTTGCTGCCGCTTGGGCGGAGGGAGGGCATGTCTTCATTTGTGGCAATGGAGGCAGTGCGGCCAACGCCATCCATTGGGCGAATGACTTCCTTTATGCGATTAATCCCCAGGGCAAAAAGGGATTGCCCATGACAGCTTTACCTGCCAACAGCGCAGTGCTGACCTGCCTGGGCAATGACGTGGGTTACGAAAGAATCTTTTCCACCCAGCTCACCACCCTGGCCCGGAAGGGCGATACCTTGATTGTGCTCTCCGGAAGCGGTAATTCACCGAATATCATCCAGGCCCTGGAAACAGCCAGAGCCATGGGTCTGAAAACCGCCGCCCTGCTGGGTTTTTCCGGGGGAGCGGCCAGGGACAAGGCGGAAATAGTGATTCATTTTCCGATCGATGACATGCAAATTGCCGAGGATCTGCAACTGGTGGCGGGACACATGCTGATGCGTGCCTTGCGTGAAAGAGGGGTTGTTCATGCCTGAAAAAATTGCCGTGATCGGCAGCAACTGTTTTTCCGCAGCTCACTTTGTAGATTATGCCCTGCAGCAGGGTAACGAGGTGCTCGGACTGAGCCGTTCCGCACAACCTGAACCGGTTTTTCTGCCCTACCTGTGGCATGAACAGCTGTCGCCCCATTTTCAGTTCGAGCAACTGGACTTGAATGGGGATGCGGAACGGATAGGCCAACGCTTGGCCGACTACCGGCCTGACTATGTCGTCAACTTTGCCGCTCAGGGCATGGTAGCGGAAAGTTGGCAGCATCCCGATCATTGGTATCAGACCAATGTGGTGGCGAATGTGCGTTTGCACGAACAATTGCGTCGCATGGACTCGCTGAAAAAATATGTTCACGTCTCCACCCCGGAGGTTTATGGCAGTTGCAGTGGACTGATTGCCGAGGATGCGCCCTTCAATCCCAGCACGCCTTACGCTGCCTCCCGTGCGGCCTGCGAACTCCACCTGCGCACCTTTATCAAAAACTACAAATTTCCCGTGGTCTTCACCCGGGCTGCCAACGTGTATGGCCCGGCCCAACAACTCTACCGCATCATCCCCCGCACCATCCTCTACATTCTTCTGGGCAAAAAACTGCCGCTGCATGGCGGAGGTCATTCGGTGCGGTCCTTTATTCACATCCGCGACGTGGCCGACGGCACGTTGAGGGCGGCGCGCGCAGGGGCGATCGGTGAGGCCTTTCATCTTTCAACACCACTCAATATTTCCATCCGTGAGGTGGTGGAAAAAATCTGCCGGGCCCTGGAGGTTGATTTTTCTGATGTGGCTGAAATTACCGACGATCGCCCGGGCAAAGATGCCGCCTATCTCTTGGACAGCGCCAAGGCCGCCCGGGATTTGAACTGGAATCCGGTCATTAATCTGGACGCCGGAATTGCGGAAACCATAGACTGGGTGAAACGCAATTTTGATATACTGAAAAAACAGCCTTTAAATTACATTCACAAACCCTGAACACTCCCATGTCATCAACTCCCATTCTTGTTACAGGCGGTTTCGGCTATGTCGGCAGCCGCCTGACCCCCCATCTTTTACAGCAAGGCCATACGGTTCGCGTTCTGGATCTCTTGCTTTACACCGATTCCGGATTGAAGGCTCTCAAGAGCGATAAGTCGTGGCCGGAATGGGAAAAGCGGTTTTCACTGGTGCAGGGGGATTTGCGTGATCCGGCCGTTGTTGCCGAGGCCCTCAAAGGTATTGAAGTGGTCATTCATCTCGGCGCCATTTCCAATGATCCAACAGGGGAAATCGACCAGGTTTTAACCCGGCAGGTGAATTACGACGCCGTGGGCATGCTGTTGGCCCTGGCCCGCAAGGCCGGAGTAAAACGTTTCATTAATGCCTCTTCCAGCAGCGTCTTCGGGGCCCGCACGGAATCAGAAATCGACGAGCGCCTCGAACCCGAGCCGATCACCCACTATTCCACTTATAAAATGCTGTCGGAATGGCTGGTGGTTTCCGCATCGTCCCCGGATTTTTGCACGGTCAATATCCGCCCCGCCACCATTTGTGGTGTTTCAGCGCGGCAGCGTTTCGACCTCACGGTCAACAAGCTTACCGCCGATGCGGTCACCAAGCGTCTCATTACCGTCCACGGAGGGCAGCAACGGCGGCCCAATGTGGGCATGACCGACATGATCAACCTGTACAACCTGCTCGTCGGCATTGAGGCCGGACTGATCAATGGCCGCACGTTCAATTTCGGTTTTGAAAACCTCAAGGTGATCGAAATTGCCGAGCTCATCCGGTCGGAGCTTTCCGATCTCGGTGTGGAAATCCGCGTCACGGAAACCCAGGACCACCGCGACTACCATATTTCCTCGCGTAAAATCCTCGACTGCCTCGGCTATAAACCGGTCAGCTCCATCAAGCAGGAGGTCCAAGCATTGCGGGCGGCCTTGGAGGCGGGCCGCTACCCCGACATTGACGCCGACGAGCACTACAACATGAAATTCATGAAAATCGGACGCGTCCCCGTCTGTTATAATTTTCTTTCGCGATGACCACGGAGGATAAAGTACTGCCCTTTGCCGCTGCGGGTGCGGTTTTTAACCGGCTGCGTGCCGAAGGTAAAAAAATAGTACAGTGCCACGGCACTTTCGATCTGCTGCACCCCGGTCACATCTACCACCTGGAAGAAGCCCGCTCCCTGGGTGACGTGCTGGTGGCAACCGTCACCACAGAAAAGCATGTTAACAAGGGCCCCGGTCGACCCTTTTTCAATGACCAGTTGCGGACCAAAAGTTTGGCCGCTCTGGAATGTGTGGATTATGTGGTGCTTATCCCGCATCCGGCCGCAGTGGAAGCCATTGATTGCGTTAAGCCAGATATCTACTGCAAAGGCAAGGAATACGAGGATCCGGAAAACGACGTCACCGGCAACATAGGAGAGGATGTCAAAGCCGTTGCCCGTCACGGAGGCAAGGTTCACTACATTGGCTCAGTGGTCTTCAGTTCCACCAAATTGCTCAACAACCATTTCGAGAGCATGTCATCGTCGTTAAAAAGCTACTGCCAAAATCTGGCCGGTGTGTGTTCCCCCGCCAGATTGCGTGAATACGTGGAGAGCTTCTCGGATCTGAAGGTATTGCTGATCGGTGATGTGATTTTTGACCGTTACACCTGCGTCAGGGTGCAGGGTCTGACCTCAAAAAATAAAATTTTATCGGGTCGTTTTCTTGACGAGGAAACCCAGCCGGGAGGGGCACTAGCCATCTACCGCCATCTCAAGCAATTTTGCAAACAGGTTTCCTTTATCAGTCTCACCGGTACGGAGGCATGGGTGGATGCAACCCTGCGTGAAAAAGTTCACCCTGAGGAGGATCTCGTGGTGCGGGCTTCGGAATTCACCACCATCATCAAACAACGCTACGTCGAACCCCTTTCGGCAGGCAAAGAGTTGAGCAAACTTTTTGCGGTCAATTACATGGACGCTGAACCTCCCGGACCGGCTGTGCAAAATGAGATCCAGCAGCGCATTACCTCAAGGATCAAGGATTATGATCTGGTGGTGGTGGCCGACTTCGGCCACGGACTCTTGCAGCCGGAACTCCGGAAGCTGATTCAGGAGTCCGCCCGTTTCCTCAGTCTGAACTGCCAGACCAACAGCAATAATCATGGGTTCAACATCATTTCCAAACAATACCAGCGGGTCGATGCGTTTTCCCTTGATGAACAGGAACTGCTGCTTTCCTGCGCCCGCCGCCCCATCGTCCACATTGAAGAGCTCAAATTGTTGCGCAGTCACCTCAAAGCCCGTTACGCCTGGCTGACCCGCGGGGCGATTGAGACGACCGGTCTGGCGGAAGGTGAGGAGCCCAGCAGTTGCCAGCCTCTCGAAGACAGTGTGGTTGACACTGTTGGGGCCGGCGACGCCTTTTTTGCCGTTGTTTCTCTGGCGGCGGCCAGCAAGGTGCCGGTCAATGTGGCCACGTTCCTGGGCCAGTTGGCTGGAGCCCAGGCGGTCAAGATCATCGGCAACCACGAACCGATTTCCAAACAGCGCCTGCTTAAGAGCGGCATGGCCCTGCTCAACTTCTGATGACTTCCAAATTACAGATTGAAGATCTGGGTCTTGTTGCCAGGGAGTCCCGTGCCCAAGTGGTGCAAATGTCGCATGCGGCCGGCACCCCCCATCTGGGTTCTTCCCTCTCCGTGGTGGACATTCTCGTGGCTGCTTATTGGAATGTTTTAAAAATTGACCCTGCCCATCCGGCGGCGGACACGCGTGATCGATTGATTTTCAGCAAAGGACATGCCGCCACAGCCCTTTATACAATCCTGGCCCGCAAAGGATTTTTCGACAAATCCATGCTCGACCATTTTGCCAAGGAGGGCAGTCCGCTGGCCGAGCAGCCCAGCCCCGGCTGCGCTCCCGGTGTGGAACTTGCCACCGGCTCGCTCGGACACGGGTTACCCGTGGGCATCGGCATGGCCCTCGCTGCCCGCATCAAAAAAATGGATTACCGTGTTTTTGTCGTGATGAGCGATGGCGAATGCAATGAAGGCTCTGTCTGGGAGGGTGCCTTGTTCGCACCTGCGCAAGGCCTGAACCATTTGGGCGTCATCATTGATTACAACAAATGGCAGGCCACCGGTCGCAGTGAAGAGGTCATGCATCTGCCCTCTCTGGTGGAGAAATGGCGGGCCTTCGGCTGGGATGCTGCCGAGGTTGATGGACATGATATCCCGGCACTGAGTGCCGCCATGAACCGCATCGGGAGTTCCAACAGACCGCTTGCCCTCATTGCACACACGGTCAAAGGCAAGGGAGTTTCTTTCATGGAAGACGACAACAACTGGCACTACCGCATTCCCAAAGCGGAGGAAGTGCTGGCGGCGCGCAAGGAGCTGGGTCTGTCATGAGAAACGCCTTTGCCAAAGAAATCACCGCCCTGGCTGTGCAGGACCCGCGCATCGTGCTGTTGTCCGCCGACATCGGTAATCGTCTCTTTGACGACTTCAAGGACAAGTGTCCCGGCCGGTTTTTTAATTGCGGGGTGGCTGAAGCCAACATGATCGGCATGGCCGCCGGTCTGGCCATGTCCGGATTCAGGCCAGTCTGTTACACCATCACCAATTTCATTACCTATCGCTGTCTGGAGCAGATCCGGGTGGATGTCTGCTACCATCACCAACCCGTGGTCATTGTCGGCACCGGTTCCGGACTTTGCTACGCATCGCTTGGTGCCACCCATCAATCCTGCGAGGAAATGGGCATGCTGCGACTGCTTCCCGGTCTTGCGGTGCTGGCTCCGGCTGATTCTGCGGAAGTCAGGGGGGCGTTGCGCGCAGCACTGCAACAGGATCATCCCGTGTACATGCGCATCGGAAAAAAAGGCGAACCGGAAGTGCATACCATCGTACCCGACTTCCAAATTGGCCGGGCCATCACGGTCCGGGAGGGATCTGAAGCCTGTATTCTTGCGGCCGGCATCATCCTTCCCGTGGCTTTGGAGGCTGCGGAACTGCTGGCCAAGCGCGGAAGATCCGTGTGCGTGGCCAGCTTTCACAGCATCAAGCCGCTTGACCTCGATTTTCTCAGAGAAGCCTTTGCCAAGTTTCCGGTTGTGGCTACGGTTGAGGAACACAGCATTCTGGGCGGTTTGGGCGGCAGTGTGGCGGAATGGCTTTCTGAGCAATCCATGCCGCACGGACGCCTGCTTCGCTTTGGTACCCGCGACGAATTTCTTCATGAAACCTGTGAACAGGAATCGGCCCGGAAAATTTTCGGACTAACAGCGGAAAACATTGCCGGAGGCATTGAAAAAACATGGCATTAGTCGATTTCGTTTCCATCATCCACAAATCCACACCGCGGGATTATCTGGCGCGTGTCAACGAGTTTCCCAAGGCGGAGGCGGCCCGTCTGGCCAAGCAATGGGGTTATGACTATTGGGATGGCGACCGCAAAACGGGTTACGGCGGCATGCGCTATGACGGACGCTGGCGGAAAGTGGCCGACGCCATGGTGGCACACTACGGGCTGAAGCCGGGCGATAAGATTCTGGATGTGGGCTGCGGCAAGGGTTTTTTACTGTATGATTTCACCCAGGCCCTGCCCGGCGTGGAAGTGCATGGGTTGGACATATCCGGTTATGCCATCGAACATGCCAAACCCGAGGTGAAGGAATGCCTGGTTGAAGGACACGCGCGCAAACTGCCCTTTGCCGACGGTGAATTCGACTTGGTGGTGTCGATCACCACCCTGCATAATCTTTATTGTTATGAATTGAATGATGCGCTCAAGGAAATCGAGCGTGTCGGCAAGAAAAACAAATACATCTGCGTTGAGTCCTACCGAAACGAAGTTGAAAAGGCGAATCTGCTCTACTGGCAGATGACATGCGAGGCTTTTAACACACCTGAGGAATGGGAGTGGTGGTTCAAGCTCACCGGTTATACCGGGGATCATAGCCTCATCTATTTTGAATGAAAACACCCGCTGCCATTCTGATTGCACAGCACCAGCCTCTGGTTTTGGACGAGGTGGAGGTTCCCGCGCCCGGCCTGGGTCAGGTGTTGGTGGAGGTGAAAACCAGCCGTATCTGTGGTTCCCAGATTGGCGAAATTGACGGCGTCAAGGGTCCCGACCGTTTTCTGCCACATCTGCTTGGACATGAAGGCGGCGGCGTGGTTCTGGAGGCCGGCCCCGAAGTCACGCAGGTCAAGCCCGGGGATCACGTGGTATTGCATTGGCGACCCGGCGCGGGCCTGCAAATCAAACCGGCCCTGTACAAGTGGGGAGCCCGCACTGTCAACAGCGGTTGGGTCACCACCTTCAATCAATTCACCGTGGTGGCGGAAAACCGGCTTACGCCCATTCCCAAGGATCTGGATTTTGAAATTGCCGCGCTGCTGGCCGACACTCTCACCACAGGGTTCGGTGTCATCAATCACGATGCACAGGTTCACATCGGGGAAAGCGTGGTTCTTTTTGGCTGCGGTGGCATTGGCCTTGGAGCGCTCCTCGGCGCCAAGCTTGCGGGTGCTCACCCCATCGTGGCGGTGGATCTCTTCGACCACAAGCTGGCCAAGGCCCGTGAGTACGGGGCCACGCACGCCATCAACGCCAAGTACACAGATCCCGCACAAGCGGTGCGCGAAATCGTCGGTTCAGCGGGAGCGGATGTGGTCATCGACGGCACCGGCCTACCGCAAATCATTGAAACCTGTTACCGCCTGACCCAGAACAAGGGCCGCTGCGTGCTGTTCGGCGTCATGCCCCATGACAAATCGGTTTCATTGCACACGTTGCCACTGCATTTTGGCAAGGTGCTGACCGGATCCGAGGGAGGTGGCAGCCGGCCCCATCTCGACATCCCGCGTCTTGTGCGCATGATGCAGGACGGATGTTTTGATCCCAAAGGATTTGTTTCCCACCGCGTCAAGCTCAGTGAAATCAATGAAACCATAGCCAGGATGCGATCGGGCGAAGTGATCCACGCCCTCATCCATTTTTAAGCTGCAGAAGCCTTGGTTTCCCTGCAAATCCGCGTATGCCCCCCCACAAATTTCATGTCGGTGTGGATCTGGATAACACGATAGTGTGTTACGACTTTCTTTTTCACAAAATTGCCGTGGAACGGAATCTGATCGATCCGGATTTCGCTTCCAGCAAAACCCTGATCCGCAATCATCTGCGCGCCACAGGCCGCGAGTCAGAATGGACGGCAATGCAAGGCGTTGTTTATGGGACGAGAATGCAGGAAGCCTTGCCCTTTCCCGGCGTTAATGATTTTTTTGTATCCTGCCAAATGGCCGGTATTCCCACGGCCATCATCAGTCATCGCACACTGAACCCCATTTCCGGTCCCGCCTGCAACCTTCACACAGCCGCCCGTCAGTGGCTCGATGAAAAAGGATTTTCCGCTCTAGTTCCCAATGGCCACATCTATCTCGAAGAGACCCGTGCCCGAAAGATAGAACGTCTCGCGGAATTGAATTGCACCCATTTTATAGACGATCTCCCGGAATTTCTCACAGAGCCGGCCTTTCCCAAGGACACGGTGCGCATTCATTTCGACCCGGAGCGACTGGGAGCCGCTGGCGTGTCCCTGATCCAGGGCGTTTCCTGGCAAACCATTAC
>Ga0075019_10000490_pt1 | contig 22733 bp, 19 predicted proteins | sample ColStrG_CSR_2013_FD_71473 | JGI IMG/M metagenome (GOLD analysis project Ga0075019, IMG submission 71473) | Freshwater sediment microbial communities in response to fracking from Pennsylvania, USA - Cold Stream Run_MetaG_CSR_2013 | ecosystem: Environmental > Aquatic > Freshwater > Creek >...
GCAAAAAACCCACCCCGTTGCCGGGATGGGTTTCTGCAAATTTCAACTCGGGCCGAAATTATTTTTTGGCGCCGGCCACCACAATCTGCCGCCCCATTAAATCGGTGCGGTGATATTTTTCGGACGCCAACTTGGCGCTTTCCAGCGAGGCCATTTCCACAAAGCCAAAGCCTTTGGACTTGGACTGGCCGTCCCGCACCACTTCAGCGTTCTGTACTTCGCCGATTTTGGAGAAGTGATCAAAAAGATCACTCTCGGAGGTGTCATAGGACAGGTTGCCAATGTAGAGCCGGGGTGTCAGCACCTCGGGTTTTTCATCGGACTGTACACGGGCCGGGCGTTCGCTGCGGGGCGCCGGGCCGGTCTTGCCGTTTTCTTTGAACTTGGATTTGGGTCGGCCCAAACCAAGGATTTTGGTGAAGAAGGCCACCACGGGGTTGACCTTCTTTTCGCGTTTCTGGGGGTAGGGACGTCCTCCCCGTTGGGAGGAGCGGGGACCCCCACGGCGGCGACCGCCTCTGGAGCGTCCGGATCGTTCTGTATTATTCATGCTGTCAATTGTGCCCGGGTGAAACCGGAGACCGCTGTCGGCTGCCACACGAAGCCGTGTTGCTGGTGCGAACCACCGGGATGGAAGATGCCGGGAAGCAAGGGGAATCTCAGAGACTGTTCTGCAACAGCCTGCGATCTTGCGGACCCGCTTCAACAAGCAGGGCCTCAATCAAAAATTCATCCTTCTTCAGCATAGCAAGATTGCCATCAAACCCCGACACACTCAGGGTACTTCAGGTGAAATTCGCACGGAGCGCCACGGGCGCCAAACCTAGCGGCTCAACGGGTACATCGGCATCCACCTCACTCAAAATCATTTGCGACAGGGGCTGCAAGTTGAATCGCGACAGCCAACGTAACGGCTGCTTCGGCAATCCCCTTCGGGAGGTGTAATGCTCGTTCCCTGAGCACATTTCCTTTCTCGGGGGCAAATGCTACAGGCTCTGCCCCGGCGGAGCAATGCCAAAAGTTCAGGAATCAGGCCGGGCAGACTGCAAAGCCGTTTTTTCGTTGATGCTGGAAACGGGAAACGTAAATCCATCTTTTGTATGTTGGTGCGGCACAACAATATAAAACCACAAAACGATGGGTAAAATAACATTGCTCAAAAGAGCCAGCCATCCCGTTACGGTGCGCCAAACCACCACCGAGGCAATGGCCATGATCAGGGACAGGAAAAAGAAAGAGCCCCCCATCCAGATTTTTTGCGGATAGGACAGCATCAAGGCCGATCCCAGAATCAGCAACCCCCAGCAGATCCCCTGCAAAAGACGGCTGGTTTTCTGCAATTCCTCCGGAGACTCCTGAATGAACATTTTTTGCTTGCTGAAAATATCCTCGATCTCAGATCGCAATTCTGCCGACTCTTCGGATTCAGGGATTATGGGAGTCAGAACGGGCGTCACCCGGATGTTGAAATAATCGCTCAGAGAAACGTAATCCGCCATGCCCTGGCGCCAGACCAAATCGGATTCATTCAGAACCCGGTTGGCCCAATGGGTACGCAACTCACGCTCCGTATAGGGACCGACCTGACGGCCGTCCTTATAAACAAAGACTGTTGCCTCCGATTTGTTCATATCCCCGCTTCCCATGTACTTACAATACTAGCCCAAAAACGACTCTATTTAAACGATACCATTACAATCTTTCATGTCTACGTCAAAAAATGTGAATAACCCCTGTTTTGGGGCATTTGCAGAGCGGGATGCCTTGAATAGTGACCTGCCTTCAGCCCGGGAACAAACCCCCAAACCCTAACTGACCGTCAATTTGGAGTCCTGGCGGCGCAGCTCCTCAATCCGTTTTTGCGCTTCAGCGGCCCGGTTCGGCGGATTGTAGTAAAGCGTTGTCACCTTCAGGTAAGCCTCCAAGGCCAGGGCTTTGTCCCCCTTTTTCAGGTAGGCCTCGCCCTTCATAAAATTCAATTCGCTCAAAATCGACATGGTCTTGGCATCCAAAACCGCCGGGGCCTCCACCGTCTTTTCCACATCCGCCAACAGTTTGATCGCCTCATCCGTTTTATCCCGCACCAGAAGGGTGTTGGCCTTGCCGATCATCCCCTTGACCTTGTAATGACTGTTGGGGTAGGCGGCAATGATCTTGTCACAAAGTTGCTCGCTTTCAAAGGTCTTGCCCGATTGGGCCAGGGCTTCCGCCAGGTAACCGGCCGCCTCCGCCACCCACTCCGCATCCAAGCCAAGAAACTTGTCCACCAGCGGCTTCAGGATCTCCACGCCCTTGGCGTAGTCATCCTTCTCCACCGCCGCAACCCCTTCCACGTTTTCCGGGCGCTCAGCCAGCTCAATCCTGTCGATGTTGGCCTTCGGATAAGGCAGGGTTCCCTGGGCCATTTTAATCGTCACCCCTCCCGATGCATCCACCCCCTGAATTTCGCCCTCGACGACTGCCCCTTGTTTGAGGAAGATTTTGTCTTGCGCGGCTTGTGCTGGAACAGCTAACACTAAACCGCTCAATAAAAAAATGGAAAGATAGTACCGCATCTGTAAACCTCAGTTCCCCGGCCGCAAATCCGGACCGGATAACCTCAAATTCTCACACTCATGCTCACTTTTCTCAACCAAAAATTCAAATTCCTTCTTTTCTTCATTCTGGGAGTCGTCGGCGTCTCCTTCATCTTCTTCGGCAACTGGACACCCCGTGGCGCCATCCGCTCCGGTAACGTCGCCGTCATCAATGGACACGAAATCAAAGCCTCCGATTTCGAGGCCTCTCTGCAGGCCACCCGTGTCATGTACATCCTGAGCAGCGGGCGCGATATTCCCAACTCCACCAAGGTCGAACGCTGGTTGACCGGTCAAACCCTGCAGGGACTGGTCATCCTCGATGCCGCCCACCGGGCGGGCCTCACCATCCTTCCCAAGGAAGTCGTCGATAACCTCACCAGTAATCCGCTCTTCCAGGAAAACGGCAAATATTCCCCGACCCGCTTTGATCTTTTCAACAGAACCATCCTGCAGCCCCGCGGCATCAGTACATCCCGATTGCAGGAAATCATCACCGACAGCCTGCTCATCCAGCACATGGTCGAGGCCGTCGGGGCCACCACCGTCGTCATGCCCGTGGAATCCGATGAAACCCTCAACCGCATTTACGGCAAAGCCTCCCTCCAAGCCGTGGAAATCACCGAAGCCTCCATCCGCGAAACCATCAAACCCACCGAACAGGATTTGCAGACCTTCTATCAGGCCAATCCGGGCACCTATGCCGACCCCGAAAAACGCGAGGTTGAATATGTCAAATTCAGCCTCGACCCGAAAGATGCAGCCCTGAAAGACCAGGCCCGCCAACAGGCCCTGCGCCGGCTCTTTGACAAAGCCTACGCCTTCACCAACACTTTCTTTCAAGCCTACGAATCCCGCCAGGCCCTGCCCGATTTCAAACAAAACGCCGCGCTGGCCGGTCTTGAAGTCAAAAGCGCCCCGGTTTTTGCCAAGGGCGACACCCTCATCGATCCGGCTAAGGGCAAGGAACTCGCTGAACTGGCTTTTTCCCTTAATCCTGAACATCCGGTCAGTGACTATCAGGAGGTCAGTGACGGTTTCATTGTCTTGCACCTTCTCCATGTGCAACCCAGCCAGGCCAAACCCCTCGCCGCCGTCCACAAACAGGTGGAGGAGGAATATATAAACTACGTCACCCGCGGCCGACTCGGGGAACAGGCCCAAACCGTCGCCCAAGCCCTCCGCCAAGGCCTCGCTTCCGGCAAAACCTGGGACCAAGCCGTCGCTTCCGTCGGTCTGAAATCCAAGTCCCTTCCCGCCGTTGTTCCCGCCGATGTCAAAGATAACAAAAATCCCGCCGACCAGGCCCTGTATTACTGGGCCAATGAACTGGCCGTGGGCGCCGTCAGCGAACCCACTCCAGGCCCGGGCGGTGCAACCGTTTACCATCTCGCGGCACGTGAGAAACCCGCCGAGTCTCAACGCGCCGAATTGCGCCCGGCCATCCTCAAGCAGATCGAACAAACCCGACGCACCCAGATTTTAAACGATTGGATCTCGTCTCTTTTAAAACAGGAAAAAACCTCCATCCCCTCCAACATCTTCGGCCAGGAATCCCCCAACTCCTGAGCCGACCTCCCCGGCCGGCGGGGCCTTGTGAAATCCCATTTGATCAACCTCACCCGCGGCAACGAGATCGGGGCCAACTCCTACCTCCTCAACCTCGGGGGCTCCCGGGTGGTGCTCGACGCAGGCATGCACCCGCAAAAAACCGGTTGGGAAGCCACGGCCAATTTTAGTCCCCTGGCCCAACAACCGCCCGCCGCCATCTTCCTCACCCACGCCCATCACGATCACACCGGTTCCCTGCCCCTGCTCATGCAGCGTCATCCCGATGCCCGGGTCTTCATGAGCGAACCCACCTACTTCCTCGCCGAACCCCTCCTGCACAATTCCGTCAACGTCATGAAACGGCAGCGCGAGGAACTTTCCATCCGCGAGTATCCGCTCTTCACCCATAACGATCTCCAGTCTCTGACCAAAAAATGGCAGGCCTGCCAGCTCAACCGCCATTGGTCCATCGAGGGGTTTCCCATCAAGCCCAATGACGCCTTCACCTGCCGTTTCCGTCTGCTCCACGCCGGCCACATTCTCGGTTCCACCATGGTGGAATTGGAAACCGCTCAAAAACGGGTGCTCTACACCGGCGACATCTGCCTCCACGACCAAACCCTCATGACCCGGGCCGCACGACCCGAAGGCCCCTACGATCTGCTCATTATTGAAACCACCCGCGGCGCCCAGCCCGGCCCGGTTGGTTATGCCCGGAAACAACTCGAACAGGACTTGATTAAAGCCATTCAAACCACCTTCGAACGGGGCGGGGCGGTCCTGCTGCCCATTTTTGCCATGGGCAAAACCCAGGAGATTCTCACCGTACTCCACCACGCCCAGCGCCGCGGCGAACTGCCCGACAGCACCCTTTTCATCGGTGGACTGGGCAAGGTCTTCGCCCAGATTTATGACCGCACCGCCGGACGTTCCGAACGGGCCTTTCCCAACCTGCAACTCCTCGAGGACATCCGCCCCCAGGTCTTTGACCTGCGCAAGGCCCGCGATTTCAAACCCCAACGCGGTCACATCTATCTCCTGCCCTCCGGCATGATGACCCTGCAAACAACCTCAAACGTCCTCGCTCCCGCTTTTCTCGCGCGTGAAAACGACAGCATTTTCTTCGTCGGCTACACCGATCCCGCCTCCCCCGCCGGCCACCTTCGCCGGACAGAGCGCGGTCAACGCGTCACCATCAACCCGCTGCTCGGCGATCACCCCGTGCGCTGCGAGGTGAAATATTTCGATTTCACCTCTCACGCGCTGCGCGAGGATTTGCTGGAATTTATTCTGGAAGCCAGGCCGAAGAATTGCGCCCTGGTGCACGGCGATACCGCCGCCTTGGAATGGTTCAAACAGGCCGTCCAGGAACGGAATCCAAAAATCAACGTCTTCCTTCCGGAACCCGGCAAGGAAATCGCCTTTTAACCTTACTTCATGCGGTCGAAGGTCTGCTGCAGAAGCTCCAGATCGCTGGCATTCTTGAACTTGGCCCGTGAGGCTTCGATCCATTTCTGCTCCAGAGTGTTTTTGCTCGGACGTTTCACCTCGCGGAACACCCCAAAGACACCGGGAAACGGCAAATCCGCCAGTTGGTAGGCCGCACTCTCATCCGTGACATCATGACGACTTAGATCCTCAGGTGTACCGTCGTGCTTCTTTTCCTCGATCACCTTGAATTCGCCGCCCTTGCGCGGGTTGCCGGAGTCGAAGGCACCCGGGAAAAATTCCACACATTCCGACAGCACCTCCACCACGGCAAATCCTTCGTGCTCCATGGCCCGCTCAATCATGGCATTCATGTGATTGACCTGCGTGTGATGCGTGCGGGCAATAAAGGTCGCCCCGGCACTGATGAGTTTTTTCATCGGATTCACCGGCTGATCGATGGCACCGGTGGGATCGGTCTTGGTCTTGAAGCCGATGGGTGAAGTGGGCGACGTCTGCTTTTTCGTCAGGCCATAGACAAAATTGTCCATAATCACATAGGTCAGGTTGACATTCTTGCGCGCGCCGTGTTCCAGATGATTGCCTCCGATGGAAAACCCGTCCCCGTCCCCGCCAAACACGAAAACCTTCAGGTCCGGGCGGGCCAGGCTGACACCCGAGGCCAGCGGGATGGAGCGCCCATGGATAAAGTGCGCCCCGTGACTGTTGACAAAATAAGGGAAACGCGAGGAGCAGCCGATGCCGGCCAGAGTGACAATGTTTTCCTGGGGTAATTGGCGTTTTTCCAGAATTTTATAGAAGGACGCCAACACCGCGAAATCGCCACAACCCGGACACCACGTCGGGTGATCGGCTGTCAGGGCTTTTTTGGTGAGCTTTTCCGGCTGGTTCACCGGCGCAACGGGAGTTTCAAGGGCTGTGCTCATGATATTTTCAAAACCGCCTCGAGGATTTCTTTGACACGGAAGGTGAGACCATCGGTCTTGGTGAAACTGCGGATGTGCGGATCACCATAGCGGGCCCGGAGAATCGTGGCCAGTTGGCCGTAACCGTAAATTCCCTCGTCGTTCAACTCCGCCACAATCACACGTTTGTAGCGCTTGAAGATTTTGTCCAGCCCTTCAGGCAGCGGGTTCAAGTGCCGCAGATGCAGGGCGGACAGACTTTCACCACTCTCCCGACCCAGTTTCACCGCCTCATGAATCGGACCATAGGTCGATCCCCAGCCCACAATCAAGGCCTCGCCCTCCTCGTCCCCGTAAACTTGCGGGGGGGGCAGTTCCCCGGCCAGTTTCTGGAGTTTGGTGCGACGCTTGGCCGTCATGGCCCGGTGCAGTCGCGGACTGCCGGTGGGATGACCGTGTTCGTCATGCTCCAATCCGGTGACGATGGGGTATTTACCACCCAGCATTTTACTTCCAGGCGGGGCATGTTGCGTGATCTGATCCAGCGGATAGGGGCGGAAATCCACCCCGCGGGGGCTCAGATCCGGCTTCGCCTCCAGCATCAACGATTTCAAGTCAGGCTCATCAAAAGCCTGGATGCGCGTGGCCAGGGCGGAGTCGCTCAGGATAAAGACCGGCGTGCTGTACTGACGCGCGATGCGGGCCGCCTCAAGGGCAATGTAAAAACAATCTTCCACGGTGGAGGGAGCAAGCACCACCCGGGGGCTGTCGCCATGCCCGCCGAAAATAGCCTGATACAAATCGCTCTGTTCCACATTGGTCGGCAGTCCCGTACTCGGTCCGCCGCGCTGCACATTGACAATGATGAGCGGAATTTCCGCCATCGACGCCCAGCCGATGGCTTCGGTTTTCAGCGAAATCCCCGGACCGGAACTGCCGGTGATGGCCAGATGACCCGAGTAGGAAAAACCCAGCGCCATCGAAACAGCCGCCAACTCGTCCTCGCACTGCACAAAAAGCCCGCCGTACTTCGGCAGTTCACTGCGCAGAACCTCCATGATCGATGACCAGGGAGTGATGGGATAGGCCGCTCCATAACGCACCCCTGCGGCAATCAGGCCATAGGCCAGGGCCTGATTTCCATCCATGGTGACCTGCGGACGCCCGCTTTTTTCAAGTTTTTCAAATTGATAACGGTTGTTCAGCACGTTGCCCACCGGATAGGCGTAACCCGCCTGAAAGGCCATGAGTGCCGTGTTCACCAGACTCTCATCCTTGGAGGCAAAACGCTCCCGCATCAAAGCCTTCAACTTGTCCACATCGAGGTGAAAAATGGAGGCCAGCAATCCCAATACAAAAATATTCTTGCCCTTGTCCTTGGCTGTTCCTCCCAGGGCCTCAACCGTCAAACCCGTGATCGGCACCCCCACATATACAAAACGTTTGTCGCTCAAGTCGGGTTGCACATTGTCAGAGTCATAGAGCAGAATGCCCCCCTCCCGCAACGAAACCACATGGTCCTGGTAGCTGTGCTGATAAAAAGCCACGAGAAAATCCGCCTCATCACCCGCCGAAAGAACCTCACCACTGCCGATGCGCACCTGGAAAATGGATGGCCCGCCCGAGATGGTGGAGGGAATGGTCATGTAGGTCATGACCTCCTGTTCGCTGCGCCCGGCCAAGCGCGCCAGAAAACCGCCTATCGACTGGATGCCGTCCTGGGAATTGCCGGCCAGACGGATGATGGCATCGCGGATTTTTTGCGGCCGCAGATCCGCGCGATTTCCGGTTGAAGACGGGCTTTCATCACAAACTGTCGTGGGGGGAAGTAAAGATCTCAAGGTTGAAACTCCTGCAAAAGGTATGGAATATCGCGGCCAATTGTCAATGCATGTCATTAGTTATAATGACACTTTTTTACGGAAACTTATCTGCAATCTCCTTTATCAACCAGCCCAATCGCCCGAAATCTTATTCTTCTAATGAAGAGGATCTAAACGCCGTATTCTCCGGACTTATTACGCGCCTCTGTATTTCAGGCTCGCACTGGCAGCACCACCATTGGCACCCCCCGGAATTGCAACCTGCGTTGCAGCGCCAACGCCATTTCGTTGTGCAACAGTTTTTGATACCATTTTTCTTTCTCGAAAACCAATTTGCCCCCGAAAAAGACCGCCCGCGGAAATTCCCCGGCTATCCCGGCACATAATTTCTCCGCTTCCGCAATCGGATCGGTGCCCGTGCCAAACCGCACGTCCGCCGCCAAATCCATCTTGCGCGCCACGTCCGCATACTTGTTCAGGCTCTGACGCGTCTCCTCTTCCATATGCTCCACATCATCCGCCCCCTTGAAATGTCCGCTGTCAATCACCGCAATGGAAGCGAAAATCACCTGGGTGTAATGTCGCGGAAACATCCGCAAAATCGTCAGCAGCGTGTGCACCCCCAAACCACCATACCCCCCCACCAGCACCACGGCCACCGGCTTGCTCCGGTCGATATCAGACCGCGGCACGTCCTTGGCCACCTGCTGTTCCACTTCGGAAAGGATGGACGACAAACGCGCCAGCAACGCCCCCACCGACCGGTAATGCGCCCGGATCATGTAACAGATCACCACCAGTACGCTCGTTACCAGCACGGTCATCCAGGCGCCCTCACGAAATTTCTGCGCCACCACCACGAAGAGAATGCTCGTACAAAGCAGGGCCGCCACCACGTGCAAGGCCAGTGATTTATACCAGGTCGGATGATCCTTGTCGTTGTGACGCTGCCACCACAAACGGCACATGCCGATCTGGGAAAGTGAAAACGTCACGAACACGTTGATGGAATACATGGTCACCAGCACCGTGATGTCGCCGTGCGTATAAAACAGACTGGCCAGACCGGCCGCGCCCATCAGGAGAATTCCGTAATCCATCGTCAGACGGTCGGACAACGAAGCAAAACGGCGCGGTATCCAGCCATCCAAAGCCATGTTGGCCATGACGCGCGGACCGTCGATGAAACCGGTCTGCGCCGCCACCACCAGTAATCCCGCCTCGGCCAGCAACGCCAGCACCACAAACCACTGCCCGTACCCGAGGCTCTCGATCAAAACCGCATTCAGGGTCTTGCCCTCCTCCAAACCCGGGATTTTCACATCCGCCAGCAAATAGCAGAACAGAATACCCCCGGCCGTAATGGCCAGCGAGAGACTCATGTACAACATGGTTTTCTTGGCTGTATGCACCTTCGGCTCGCGCATGATGGGCACGCCATTGGAAACGGCTTCAATACCGGTGTACGTACCCGCCCCGCGGGCATAGGCCCCGAACAGCAGCGCCATGATTCCGAAAATCCCGATGCTCTTGTAATCCATGTGGGCGGTGTGTGCTGCCGCCGCCGGCAGATGCGCGAGGTTGTGGCCATGCACCACAAAACAGCCCACCAGAATCACCAGGTGGGTCAGCACAAAAAACATGAAGATGGGCGCCACAATGACAACCGATTCCTTGATCCCGCGCAGATTCATGATCACCAGCAGAACAAAAATGATCACCTCCACCCAGAGTTTGTAGGGTTGCCAGACCACGGGCAGAAAACTGAAGGTCTGGTCCATGGCCGCCGCCACCGAAGTGGTGATGGTCAGGACATAATCCACCAGCAAGGCGGAACCTGAAACCACGCCGAAGCCCGGTCCGAGCAACTTGGTTGAAACCAGATAACCCCCGCCGCCGGCCGGAAAATCCTCGATCAATTTGCTGTAGGCATAGGAAATGATCATGACCGTGGCCGTCATGGCCAGCACCAGCAAAACGGCCATTTCCTTGTGGCCCGCCAGGGCACGGTAAGCCTCATCCGGACCGTAGGCCGAGGAACTCAGCCCGTCGGCACCCAGACCCACCCAGGCCAAAAAGGCGATCAGCGATACTTTATGGAAAACGTGCGGGTCATGCACATCACGCGCCTTGCCCAACACCACATCTTTGATCCGGCTCATAACCACTCTCCTCTTTCTTCGTTCTTAAAGGGAAGATGGCCCGCCAAGGTCATTCACCCTTCCAAGTGCCGGCGAAGTTAGCTATCGGGCTCGGTCTTGGAAGTGACCTAGTGGCCGGTTACCCGGCACCATGCGCCCTGTCCCTTTTTAGCAAAGGGAGTTTGGTTCCTCCGCGCCGGAACCTTGCAGTCCCGGCTTAGGCTGTGGCAGGATTTGTTAAGATCCTGTTACAAACGTCACTAGAGACCCGCGGTTTTTGAATCAAGAAAATTTCTGGTGCACCCGCGCTTTACCCTGAAAAATACCCTGAACGGAAATGCGGGAAATCACAACAAATACCGGAAGGCCCCGGTCATTTTTCTGAGAAGGTCAGCAAATCCCCCGCCTGCAACCCCTGCCGGGCGCAGCTTCCCGCTGGAATTTCCAAGACCGACTTGGCCCGCCAGTGCACGGACGAAATGCGCCAGGGCTGTAGCGAGGGATAAACTTTTACAACCCGGTTCTCCCCATCCAAAAAAACCGCGTCGATGGCGAACCCCATGAAAAACATGTGGATGCTGTTGCAGGGCTTGAGCCAGATCCCCTCGCCCTCCGCCAGACTCCTGCGACCCAGCAATCCCTTCATGCGAAACCCGGCCGTATCACCGAATTCACAACGCTCACACAATACCCCGCGATCCGAACGGACTTCGTAATGGATGGATTTCATACGGGCCACAAGCGGCATTGTTACAGCTACAATCACTCGGGGCAATCCAAGATTAATAACGCCTATTATACGTTAGTTTTGTATAAATGAGTTCCTGCTGGCGGCAAGACAATGAAACACCGACGGGAAGGCCGTCGAAGATTCTCCGGCGGCACCTTCACTTGCTCCCCGGCTTATGCGCGGGGATTTTCTGCAAGTCGGCGGGAATCTGATCCGCCGCAAATGTTTCCACTTTCAATTTCAAAAGTGAAATGAACGGCGCTCCAAAATCCGGCGTCTGGTCCCCGCTGCGGTCCACAATGCACAACACCGCCGCCACCACCGCCCCGGCATCGCGCACAATCTGGCACACTTCATTGACCGCACTGCCGGTCGTCACGACATCCTCACAAACCAGAAAACGTGTGCCGGGTTTGATGGCAAAACGGCGCAGCGCCAGCCTGCCCTCGTGTTTCTCGGCAAAAATATGTTTTCGCCCGAAATATCGCGCCACGTCATGCCCGACCAGAATGCCCCCCATGGCCGGCGAAATCACCTCGTCGGCCCCAATCTGTTCCGCCCGGGCCGCCAGCTCGGCGCAGAGCTGCTCCGAAAGGGCCGGATATTGCAGCAAATGCGCACATTGAAAAAACTGGCGGCTGTGCAGGCCGGAGCGCAGGATGAAATGTCCCTCCAAAAGCGCACCGGTTTCCCGGAACTTCTGCAGCACCTCCTCCGGGGTCATCATGAATCCCTGCGACAGGCGATGGCTTCAATTTCCACCTGGGCCCCGCGCGGCAACCCCGCCACCTGGATGGTGGAACGGGCGGGCAGGGATTGACCGACCATTTCCTGGAACACCTTGTTCATTTCCGCAAATTTGCCGAGATCCACCAGAAACACGGTGGTTTTCAAGACGGTCTCAAACGAAGCCCCGGCGGCTTCCAGTACAGCCTGCAGATTTTTCAACACCTGGCGGGTTTGCTCCTCGACGGTAGTCCCCACGATGTCATTGCTGACGGGGTCCAGCGGGATCTGCCCGGCCGTGAAGACCAGATGACCCCAAGCGGTTGCCTGCGAATACGGGCCGACAGCTGCCGGCGCCTTGTCTGTTTTGATGATTTCTTTGTTCATGGATGGTTTTCCATTCCAACAAATTCCAGCCCGCAGGACAAAAGAATTCGTGCGCATTTTCCAATCCCCCCTAATCTGATTTGTTCATGTTGATCGACACCCACAGCCATCTGGACTTCACCGATTTCGACCGGGACCGCGACGCCGTGCTGCAGCGCGCCCGTGAGGCAGGAGTTGAACGACTGGTCAGCATTGGCACCACCCCCGGCTCCAGCCGTGCCGCCCTGGCCCTGGCGGAAAAACATTCCCAAATTTTTGCCGCGGTGGGCATCCATCCCTGCCAGGTGGAACGTCAGTGTGACAGCGCGCTCGACAGCCTCACCCCACTGCTGCAACACCCCCAAACCGTCGCGCTGGGGGAATGCGGACTGGACTTCTACCGGCAACCCGAACGCGCTGAATCGGAATCCGAAACGTACTACCATTCACGCCTGGAGGAGTGGAGGCAGCGCCAGAAATTATTTTTCTCCGGACAGCTCCGGCTGGCCCACGAACACGGTTTGAATGTCGTGGTGCATCAGCGCGAAAGCTGGGATGCCTGCCTGGAGGTCATTGCCCCCTGGCAGGGCAGGCTCCGTGTGGTCTTCCACTGCTTCGGCGGAAGCTACGGCCAGGCCATGACCCTGATCGAACAGGGTCATCTGGTTTCCTTCACCGGCATCGTTTCCTTCAAGAATGCCGTGCAAGTCCAGGATACCGTACGCCGCATCCCGTCCGGATCGTTCATGCTGGAGACCGATTGCCCCTACCTCGCCCCTGTTCCGCACCGGGGCAAACGTTGCGAGCCCGCTTATGTGAAATTGGTGGCGGAAACCGTCGCTGCTTTGCGCGGTGAACCCCTCGAGCAAATCATTACTGAAACCGGCGAAACCGCACAGGCCTTCTTCCGCTTCCCGGCGGATACGCCGTAACCACTACCAACCCGAATGGCTGCCGAAGGAACCGGTCGGCCCCGTGCCGGGAATGCTGTCCTCCTGCATCTTGAGAGCCGAGCTGGGCACCCAGCCCTGCTTCCGGTCCACGGTTTCAACCAGGGTTGAAGCACCGCCACCGTTCAAAATCCGCACCCGCGTGCCCGTAGCCAGATGCTCCTCGGCCGGAGTATCCTGCTGCGGACCCTTCATCATCAGGTTCACATCCTCGGTCAGAAAAAAATTGTAGGCCGTGCCACCATCCGGCGATCCTGCGCAACCCGCCAGTGTCCAAACCAGCAAACCCGTAAATGAAATAAGTCGTCGCATCTTGGAATTAGATCATCCGCCACCGGTCAGGACAAGCCGGTAAAACGGTGCCTTTCAGTCCTGCGTCGGCCGCCACAGCAGCACCAGCCAGCCCGCCATGAGCAGCAGACCCCCCACGGGAGTGACCGCGCCGAGCCATTTGATCTGGGTCAAGGCCAGCGCATAAAGTGTTCCGCTGAAAATGGCGACACCAGCGGAAAAACAAACAAAGGCCGTCCGGCTCCGCACCCGGCCCAGCGCCAGGGCCAGCAAAACCACCGCGTGCGCCAGATGATAGAGGGAGGCTGTTTTCCACAACTCCAATCCCTGCCGCTCCACGAGGAGCGCGTGCACCCCTCCGTGGGCACCCAGGGCTCCCAATAAAACGGCCAAAAACCCGAACCCGGCGGCGAGGCGTGTTTTCATTTTTATTCCAGCAGGCTTTGCAGTTCATCCCAGCTCAGGTTGCGGATGAAGGCTTCTTCACTCACCAGCGTGTTCGCCACCAGCTCGCTTTTTTTCTTCTGCAGGTTGACGATTTTTTCCTCCACGGTGCCGCGGGCAATGAGCTTGTAGGAACTGACAATGCGGCTCTGCCCGATCCGGTGCGCCCGCGCCGTGGCCTGTTCCTCCACCGCCGGATTCCACCACGGATCGAAATGCACCACCATGTCGGCCCCGGTCAGATTGATGCCGGTGCCGCCGGCCTTGAGACTGATGAGGAACAGCGGAATGCCGTCATCCTCCTGGAATTGGCGGATCTGACCTTTGCGGTCCAGCGTGCTGCCGTCGAGGTAACAATAGCGGATGCTGCGGGCTTTGAGCTGTTCCTCGAGCAGTTTGAGCATGCTGACAAACTGGCTGAAGACGAGCATGCGGTGTCCGCCATCGATGGCCTGTTCGTAGAGTTCGAAGAAATAATCCAGCTTGGCGGAAGGCTCCTTCCAAACCTGGTCGGGCAAGCTTGGCAGGAGTCCCAGATGACAGCAGACCTGACGCAGCCGCATCAGGGCGGTCAGCACCGCCAGGCGGCTCTTTTCCTTGCTCTGGCCGTTGTTGGTTGAAAACTCCTGCACATTGCGCCGGCCCTGCTCCAGAATTTTCTGGTACACTTCCTTTTGTTCATCGGTCAATTCGCAGAAGGCCACCTGCTCAAGCTTGGCGGGAAGTTCCTTGGCCACCTCCGATTTGGTGCGGCGGAGAATGAAGGGTTTGACCCGGTCCCGCAGACGGTTCTGTGCCGCCACATCCTGCTGTTTGCTGATGGGGATTTCGTAGCGTTTTTTAAAGTCGGCGGACGGCCCCAGATAACCCGGCATGAGAAAGTCAAAAATCGACCAGAGATCCAGCAGCGAATTCTCGATCGGCGTCCCCGTCAGCACAAAGCGGTATTCCGCCCTGAGCGCCTTGGCGCAGACGGCGTTCTGGCTGGACTTGTTCTTGATGTGCTGGGCCTCATCCAGCACCACCACGGAAAATTCGTGCTGCTTGTACATCTCCACATCGCGGCGCAGCAGCGCGTAGGAAGTCACCACCAGGTCGTGTTCCTTGATTTTTTCAAACGAAGACTGGCGCTTGGCCCCGTGCAAAACCAAAACTTTCAGACCCGGTGTGAAGCGGGCCGCTTCATCCTGCCAGTTCAACACCAGGCTGGTGGGTGAAACAATCAGGACCGGCCCCTTGTTCAATTGTTTTTCCTTCCGGTAATTCAAATAAGACAAGGCCTGGAAGGTTTTACCCAAACCCATCTCATCGGCCAGAATGCCGCACATGGAGTTACGCGCCAGATGATGCAGCCAGTTGATGCCGGTCTTCTGGTAGGGGCGCAGTTTCTCCTCCTGCGCCGGGTCCAGATTCAAGGTGTCAAATTCGGTCAGTTGGTCCGGCGACCGCCATTGCGAACGCCCTGTCAGTTGCCAGCCGTTGGCTTCCAGCACATTGCCCAGATAGGCGCTGTAACGGCTGCTGATTTTCATGCCGTTGCCGGTCTGCTCCACCTGACAGTCCTGGATCACCTGCTGGAATTCCTGCACCGACTGCGTGGGCAGCAGCGCGATGCGTCCGCTGGCCATGCGCTGGTGGCTCACGCCCATGTTCAGGAGGCGCTGCACTTCCGCGTGGGACAAGGCCGATTTTCCGGAGGATTCACGGAAATCAATGTCCACCGCCAGCCAGTCCTGGCCCGAATTGGAAATGGTCACTTCCGGCTCGATCCGGTCGCACTTTTGAATCAGCTCCTGCAGGCGCGGTGTGAAGCTGATTTGCCAGTCGGAGGACCAGCGTGGCAGGAGGTTGGCCAGAAAAAAGCCCACCCGGCCCTCGCCGGTCAGGGTGTACAATTCCGGCTGGCGCTGACCGGGTAGGAATCCGGCCGCCAGCACATGCTGGATCACCTCAAACTCCGCATCCCGGTCCCGGATGAAATAGGCCAGCGGATCTTTCGCATCCGGCCGCCACTCCTCCCGCGCCACGGTGGCTTTGCTGCCGTTGCCGTTCAACACCACCTTTTCCTCGCCGTAACCGGCCTCTATCTTGCAACTGAGACCGGACAACATGCCGTCGAGGGTGATGTGCACTTTCGGCGGGCTTTTGCTGAATTGGATGCTCTGACACTCCGGACTCATCACCAAATCGGTCTGCAATTCCAAATGCGGTACTTCATGCTGGAAAAACCGGCCCAGGGCACCGCGCGCAATGGTCATGTCCTTGCTGCGCAGGGACAGATAGCTGACCGGCAATCCATTCAAATATTCCAAACCGCTTCCGGAATAGCGCCATTGCCCGTGCGTCGATTGCAATACCGTGCCCTCGTTGCCCGCCGGTTCCTCCAGATGCAGATTCAAGTCGCCACTCGACATCAGTGAAAGCAGCAGGCGCGTACGTTGCGGCGCCCGCAATACCGTAAAGGGACCCGTTTTGCCCAGGCTGACACGACGGTGCCCCGCCAGGCTCAGGAAAAAATCGGCAAACTTTTTGGCCGGCAACAACCACATGCCGTAGATCTGACCCTGGTTGATGCGGCGCATGGTATCGAGCAGTTGGGCGTCGGCATCGGAAACACGGAAGGTTCCCCTATCCTGACCCAGCAGTTGTTCCAAGGGAACCGGTGTTTTGCGGTCCACCGAGGCCTCGCAGATGATGCGCATTTCACCGGCATTCCAGGCATCAAGAAACTTGAGCGGCAACAATACGGAAATTTCCAGATGATGGGCGTTGTCGGGCGCCTCCGACAACGGCAGATAGCGCAGGGCGGCGGGAGCGGGTTTTTCCGGGGCAGGAATGCCCGCTGTCGGTTGACCATTCATTTTGCCGTTTTTGGGGGTGAGATGCTCCAAACCCAGGGCTATGACATGGGAACAGACGGTGCCGTATTCACGGGCCTGGCGGCAGGAGCAGAGATTCTCCACATCGGCCAGCCGGTTGCCGAGATGCAGGCGGGCCTTGACCGAACTGGTGCCGGTCTGAACGGTGCCGTAAAGCAAAGGAGGCTCATAGGCTGACTCCTGTACTTTTCCGCTCTCCCACAACGAAAACCCTTCCTTCATTGCCCTCCAACCGCCAATTTCAAGAAGGAGTTCCTTTGTGATCTTCAATGGACCACCAGAAACCAAACTGGGCATCCTGACAATTATCCAGTTTTAGAACATGAGATCAAGCGCGATTCAGCCCGCACCGGGGCGTTTGCAGGAATGGCCGGAGACCGGACCTGGGCCTCAGGCTCCCGCAGACGGCGCCTTGACTCCCGGCACATAGGGCAAAAAGGCCTTCAAAACCTCCTCGGGCAGATCGATCAGACGCGAATCCTTGGAAGACACAAAAATAAGCTGCTGCTGGCCTTTCCCGAGCAGATTGTGGGCGGAATCAAAAACCTGGTGTTCCAGGGTCACAATCTTGCGGTTGTAATCGGCCACCCGGATTTTGACGCTGATACGCTCAAACTCCCGGGTTTCCCGGACATACTTATGCTCAAAACTCCGGGTCAGGATGAAATAGGGCGTGGTTTTCAGATCAAAGCCCGGCAGTACATAGTTGAAAAAAAGTTCGCGGGCCTTGCCCACCCAGATGCCATACATTCCGAAATAAACGTTCCCCACCGAATTGGTGTCGAAGTAGGTCGAAACAAAACTGTGCACGAACCATTTGTCCTCGAAATGGCTGCCCGTGGTCACCTCGACCGGCACCCCGCCGGAAACCATGTGCGTCACCCGGGAAATGGCCTTCAACCCCGGAATTTCCGCCGCCGCATCGATCACCTCCTCGGCCTTTTCCGTCACCACACGCAACAGATCGGTGTTGAACACCAGCCAGAGCACATAAACGATCGGGAGCAGCGCCGCCAGAATCATCAGGGCGGGTTGGTCAAAAAAGTAGCCGTAGGAAAACAGCACCACCGCCAGACAGCCCATGGAAAACATCTTGATCTGGGGAATGGGATGCTGGGAGTTGGGCACAAAACAGCGGGCAATGGCCAGGCCGCTGTAGCCCACAAAAAACGAGGCGTAAAACACCATATAGTACTCGAGTTGCAGACGGACAAAGCAGGCCGCAATGGTGAAAATGCCGGCAAACACATAGCTCGGGATGGGCGAGGAAATGATGCCCTGCGGCACAAAGGAAAAAATCGGATTCTGACTGGCATTGACACTGTCCGACAAAAACCATTTCAGCGCCACATAACCGCTGTCCAGGGTGGTCAGAATGCAGACCGCAATGAAGGTGTAATAGGCGATGGCCACGACATAGGACACGCTCTCCCAGCGGTTGTGCATGAACTGCACAATGATGTCGTGGGCATAGGGCATATTGGCCACCAGATCCAGATGGTAGGAGTCCTGGTAATTGCGCATTACAAACAGGGCCAGCACCCCGTGGAAAATCAGCAGCAGAAAAAACTGCACGCTGCCCCAGAAATAACTTGCCGCCACACTGGTGCTTTCCTTGTGAATCTGGATGGCCCGCTGCCATTGCTGGAGATCCAGCCAGGGCCCGACCAGAAATCCGACAAAAATCGGTATCAGATAACCCCAGAAACGGAACTGCCCCAATGGCGACAGCGACAGCGCCGGCTGCGCACCAAAATGAAAAGGCTGCAAGCCCACCAGCACCACACCGATCACCACCACCAGAATCGCCAGTTGAGCCATGTGTCCGAGTTTGATCGAGCGGATGTTGAATTCCTCACCGAACAGACAGGCGGCCGACAGCACCACCAGCACCGTCAGAGTCAGAAAAAGCAGGTAAATCATCAACCCATCCTCGCGGACGGGCAGGATCAGGGGCTCGAAAAGATACCGGATCACCGCAAACACCGTCAGGGTGATGGCCAGAATCTGGTACAGATAAAAAACCAGCCGGAAGGGCCGCGACCATTTTTTGAAGAAACGCAGCAGGGAATCCTCCCCCACGTCGCGCCGGGCGATTTTTTCCGTGTAAAAGCCGAACAAAAAGAGGCCGATGGCATTGGGCACGGCGAAACAGAGCAGTCCGGTCAGCCCGTACAAAAATGTGATTTGGACGGAGAAAAAAAGTCCCAGGCCCCAGAGCCAGGAAAGTGCCACCGAATTGCCCCAGAAAATCGCGTTGAGCCAGCGGAATTGTTTCATGGTGAAAGTTTTAGATAACCAGTTTAAACCTCGCGCGGCAAGCGAAGCTTTCCCTTCAATACATGGGCATGCCCGGATCCACTTCCTCCGCCCAGCCTTCAATACCGCCCTCCAGGGCCTTGAGCCTGGAAAATCCCGCCTGTTGCAAAATGCGGAAGGCCTGCCCGGTGCGGATCTCCCCCTTGCAATAAATCACAATGTCCCGGGCCGAATCCAGCTCATGCATGCGCTTGGGCAGATCCCCCACGGGAATGGAAACCGACCCCGGGATGGTGCAAATCTTCACCTCGTGCGGCTCGCGCACATCCAGCAGAATGAAATCCTCCCCCTGATCCAGACGGGCTTTCACCGCAACGGGACTGATTTCGGGCAGCGAGAGATGCTTGCGCGCGGGTGCATCCACCGCCGCCGTGCCGCAAAACTGGTCGTAATCCACCAGAGCGTGAATGCTGCGATGAGGTCCGCAAATCGGACAGGTCGGATCCTTGCGGATTTTCAATTCCTTCATCTTGAGCTTCAGGGCGTCAAAAAGAATCAGACGACCCACCGCCAGATCGCCGATGCCAACAATCAGTTTCACCGTTTCGATGGCCTGCAACACCCCGATGATGCCGGGCAGCACTCCCAGCACACCGCCTTCCGCACAGGTCGGAACCATGCCCGGATCGGGAGGCTCCGGATACAAACAACGGTAGCAGGGGCCTTTTTCACCCCAGAACACCGTCACCTGGCCGTCAAAACGGAAAATGCTTCCATACACGTTCGGCTTGCCCAACAACACACAGGCATCGTTGGTCAGGTAACGCGTGGCAAAATTGTCCGTGCCATCCACCACAATGTCGTACTCCCTGAAGAGCTCCATGGTGTTGTCGGAGCGCAAGGCCATTTCATAGGTCCGCACCTCCACATGCGGATTGATGTCGTTCATGGCCTCGCACGCGGATTGGACCTTCGGCTTTCCGACACTGGAGGTTTTGTGCAGAATCTGCCGCTGCAAATTGGAGTAATCCACCCGGTCAAAATCCACTATGCCGATCCGCCCCACCCCCGCGGCGGTCAGATAGGCCAGCAAGGGCGACCCCAGACCGCCGGTGCCGACCACCAGAACCCGGGCCGCCTTGAGGCATTTCTGTCCTTCCAGGGTGACTTCGGGCATGATCAGATGTCGGCTGTACCGTTTGATTTCCTCGTGGGAGAGTTCAAGCCCCTGGGCGCGGGCCGCGATTTCTGGAATGTAACTCATTTCGCTTTCGTAAGATTAGAGCCCTAAACCTAGACGCTCCGGGCACGCGGTCAAATCTGATATTCCATGCCCTGCCCCGTGGCAGCCCGCCGGGCCTGCACCTGCTGCAACACATCGGCCAGGCTCGTATTGCGCAAAACCTCCTGCGCCGCCGTCTGGGCTTGCACGGCAATTTTATGAAAAACCTCCACCGCCGGGTTGGAGGGATTGGCCGAAGGCACCTCCAACTGCACCGCCCCGTCCAGCAAGGCCACCACCTGGTCCATCCGTATTTCCCCGGGGGGCAGGTTGAGGGCGTAGCCGCCTTCAATGCCACGCCGACTCTTGAGCAAGCCCCCGTTTTTCAAAGCCAGAAGGATTTGCTCGAGAAATTTTTCCGGGATGCGCGTGGCTTCCGCCACCTGCGAGATCTGGTGCCAGCCCACCCCGCTTTGCGAACGCAGGGCTATTTCGACAAGGGCTCCGACGCCATATTCGCTTTTCTTGGAAAATTTCACCCCTCCACCTTGCCGGACACCCCCCCGACCGTCAACGCCGGTGCCGCAGGAGATTTTATCCTCCTCCCGCTGCACACTTGTTGCATTTTGCATGGGGCCGCAGTATCTTGAGTCTGCAAACTGACACGAATCATGGCCACCACAGTAAAAGAACAGGAGCTGCCCGCAGTGCCCGGCGATGGGATCGTCATGAGCAGCCGCGTGCGCCTGGCCCGCAACATCAAGGACAAGCCCTTTCCCGGCTGGCTGAAAAAAAACCAGCGCGAGGAACTCTTTTCCCTGCTGCAGCCCGCCATCAAGAGCCTGCCCGAAATGTCGCGGCCGTCCATCTCCTCGGCCATGGACAGTTTTTCCCCCTTGGAAAAACAAATGCTGGTGGAACAACACCTCATCAGCCGCGAACACGCCGCCAAGAATTCCGGGAGCGGCCTGGTGGTGAATGCGGAAAAAACCCTCAGCGTCATGATCAATGAGGAGGACCACCTCCGCCTGCAGGCCATCCTGCCCGGCTTCCAGTTGGAAAACGCCTGGAAAGCCGTCGATACCGCGGACTCGGAATTGGAAAGCTCCCTGAATTTCGCCTTCTCCCCCTCCCTCGGCTACCTCACCGCCTGCCCGACCAATGTCGGCACCGGCATGCGCGCCTCCGTCATGCTGCATCTCCCGGGCCTGGTACTGAGCGAGCAGATCAATCAGGTGATCAAATCCGTCAACCAAATCGGCCTGGCCGTGCGCGGCCTCTACGGCGAGGGCACCGAGGCTCTGGGCAACCTTTTCCAGGTTTCCAACCAAATGACCCTCGGCGAAAGCGAGCGCGACATCCTCAACCGCCTGCTCAAGGTCATCCACCACCTCATCGACCACGAACAAAACGCGCGCCAAAAACTTTTGCAGGAAAAAAGCCGCATGGTGGCGGACCAGTTGGGCCGCTCCTACGGCATCATGCTGCACTCCTATTCCATCTCCTCCAAGGAGGCGCTCAACCTGCTTTCACTGCTCATTCTGGGAGTTGATCTGGGACTCTGGCCCAACAGCCTGCGCACCAAGATTGACGACCTGTTCATCCACACCCAGCCCGCCCACCTGCAAAAGGCGGCCGAGAAAAAGCTGGGCGCAGAGGAACGGGACGCCTTCCGGGCCGACCTGCTCCGGGACAAGCTCAAATCCATTCCCGCACCCAACATCAAAAAACTGAAGATCGCCTGATGGCCGGAGAAGAACCCATGAATAATTTCACGCCCAGAGCCCAGCAGGTGCTGGCTCTGGCCCGCAAGGAAGCCGACCGCTTCAATCATAACTACGTCGGCACCGAGCATTTGCTGCTGGGCCTCATCAAACTCGGACAGGGTGTGGCTGTCAATGTGCTGCAAAAAATGGGCCTCGACCTCGAGACCGTCCGTATGGAGGTCGAAAAACAGGTCGGTTCGGGACCCGATACGAAAATCTCCGGCAACATTCCCTACACCCCGCGCGTGAAAAAAGTCCTCGCCCTCGCCGGCAAGGAAGCCAAGGCCCTGCACCACAGCTATGTCGGAACCGAACACATTCTTCTCGGCCTGCTCCGCGAAGGCGACGGCGTGGCCGCCCGCGTCCTGAAAACGCTCGACGTGGATCTCGACCGCGCCCGCAACGAGGTCTTGAAAGAGCTCGACCCGAATTTTGAATCCCCGGAAGGGGAGGAGGATTTTTCCTCCGGCAGCTCCGAGCAAAACCCCACCGGCGCGTCCTCTGGAAAAAAAGAGGTCAAAACCCCCGCCCTCAAAGCTTTCGGGCGTGACCTCACCGAACTGGCCGCCAAAGCCGAGCTCGACCCCGTCATCGGACGCAAGGGCGAAATCGAACGCGTCGTCCAGATTCTCTGCCGCCGCACCAAAAACAACCC
>Ga0075019_10000491_pt1 | contig 22717 bp, 25 predicted proteins | sample ColStrG_CSR_2013_FD_71473 | JGI IMG/M metagenome (GOLD analysis project Ga0075019, IMG submission 71473) | Freshwater sediment microbial communities in response to fracking from Pennsylvania, USA - Cold Stream Run_MetaG_CSR_2013 | ecosystem: Environmental > Aquatic > Freshwater > Creek >...
GCCGGCGCGATCAGGGAGGCGGCCCGGGCGTGTCCCAGCTTGAGGGTGGAGGACGGGTTCATGTTGACGAACACCTCCTCCACCGCCGCTTCGTCCGGCGCATGTTCGGCGATCACGGCGGTGACGGCCTCGAACAGGAACAGCAGACGGTCCGCGAAGTCGGCCGTCTTGGGCGGGGCGATCTCCCCGTGCGCGACATGGCCCAGACGCGAGCCCTCGCAGAGGATCACGCCCCAGCCAGTACGGACCAGTCCCGGATCCAGCCCGAGGATGCAAAGCCGATTCGCGTTCTTCATGTGTTCCGCACTTTCCACCGCATCGGCCCCTAGGGGAAGCCGGGTTTTCGGTTAATGGCGGGTTAAATCCGGCGCGCCCCACATCCGGCGGCGCTGGCGCCGGCGGAGCGGCGGCGCTAGATGTTCCGGCGCCAAGGGAGAACCATCGCATGTCCGAGATCATCCGCCTGTCCGCCCCCCATGACGACTTCAGCTTCACCGCCCTTCACGCCCAGGCGCAGGGCGCGCGGCGCGGCGGGGTGATCATCATCCAGGAGATCTTCGGCCTCGACCGCTATGTGCGTGAAGACGTGGCCCGCTGGTCGGCGCTGGGCTTCGAGGCCCTGGCGCCCTCCATGTTCGACCGGCAGGAGCCGGGCTACACCGCCGGCCATGACCCGGACGGCTTCCAGACCGGGGTCAAGTACGCCACCGCCAACGGACCGGACAACGCCATGGGGGACATCACCGCCTGCGTGGCGCATCTGGCGCCCCGGGGTCCGGTGTTCATTGTCGGCTACTGCTACGGCGGCACCATGGCCTGGCTGGCGGCGGGCCGGGTTCCAGGTCTGGCCGCCGCCTCCAGCTATTACGGCGGGGGCGTGGCGGGCATGGCCGGACTGCCGCTGAGCTGCCCGGTCATCGTCCATCTGGGCCGCAAGGACGCCCATATTCCCGCGGACGAGGTGAAGGCCAAGGTCGTCGCGGCCCATCCCGATGTCGCGGTCCATATCTACGAAGGCTCGGGCCACGGCTTCAACAATGACGGGGTCGAGGCGCAGGACCCGGCGGACGCCGCCCTCGCGCGGCAGCGAACCCTCGACCTGTTCAAGGCCAACGGCGCCCTTTGATGGAGGCGACGGTTCGCCTCGCCAGCCGCCTGGACGGTTTCCAGTTCGACGCCTTCCATGTCCGCCCGCCGGAGGCCCGGCGCGGCGGACTGGTCCTGATCCAGGAGATCTTCGGCGTGACCGACGCCATTCGCGATCTGGCGCGAGGGTTCGCCGCGGATGGCTATGAGGTGCTGGCGCCCGCCCTGTTCGACCGGCAGGTCCGAGGCTTTGCCGCCGGTTATGACGCCGAAGGGGTGGCGCGGGGCCGCGCCCTGTCCGAGGTCGCGCCGTGGTCGGAGGTGGAAGGTGATCTCCGGGCCTGCGTCGCCGCTCTCGCCCCGCCGGTGTTCGTGGTCGGCTATTGCTGGGGCGGGACCGCGGCCTGGCTGGCCGCCGCGCGGATCGGGGGCGTCGCCGCGGCCTCATCCTATTATGGACGCCGGATTCCGGAGGTGATCGACGAAGCGCCGGCCTGTCCGCTGATCTGCCATTTCGGTCGGACGGACCCTTCGATCCCGGCAGAGACCGTGCAGCTGGTCCGCGACCGGTTCCCCGACCTGGCCGTCCATGTCTATGACGCCGGGCACGGCTTCGCGTCGGACCGTCGGTCGGATCACGTGGTCGACGCGGCGCGGCTGGCGCGGCTGCGGACCCTGCAGCTGTTTCATCGCAACGCGGGACTGCGGTCGGACGACCCCTAGCCAGGCCGACGGGCTCAGGGGGCCGGGGGCGGCGGCGTCACCCGGGCCGGAACCTCCAGGTCGCAGACGGAGAAATCGGCGCCTCGCTGCAGCCGGGCCCGCTCGACGACGGACCGGAAGCCCGGGCCGGCGGTGTCGACCACCTCCACCGTCGGTCGTTCCGGCGCCGGAATGTCGGCCAGCACCCGGACCCGCACCATCCGGTCAGGGGCGGCGGGGGGCTCTCCCACCGCCAGGCCGCGGATGATCTCCAGCCCGGACAGGACCCGGCCCACGGGGCTGTAACTGCGGTCCAGCCGCCGGGTGGGGTCGCGCATGAAGAAGATCTCGCTGTTGCCGCTGTCTGGGCTGGCGTCCCGCCCCATGCCCATGACGCCGGCGCAAAAGGCGCCCCAGGCGGTGATCCGATGATCGGGGGAGCCAGCCATCCGGTCCTCGGCCACCGATTCATAGGGCAGGGTCTGCAGCAGACCCGTCGCGCCTCCGGCCGGGCGGGCGGCGACCACATGGGGCATGTCGGCGCCCAGACGGAAGGTGAACTCCGGCGGAAGGTTGGGCTCGGCGCTCTTGCCGCCGTCATGATTGTTCGGGTTGCCGGTCTGGGCGACGAAGCCGTCGATCACCCGATGGAACAGCAGACCGTCATAGATCCCGAGGCGGGCGAGGCGCTTGACCCGCTCCACCGACTGGGGAGCGACGGCGGGCGCCAGGGCCACGATCACGGTCCCGCGGCTGGTTTCGATGACGAGGGTGTTGTCCGGATCGGCGGTCCGCCATTCCGGAGCGGGCTCGGGGGCGGGCGGCGCCGCGGCGGCGGCCGGCGCGACAGCTGCGGCGGCGGCCGCCGCCGGGCGATGTCTGCGCGGTCGCCTCGGCGGCCCGGGGTGGCCCGAGGGCGCTGCTGCGTCGGCAGACTTCGGAGCCTGCGCGCCCTCCGCCGGTCCGGCCTGGCCTGGATCGGAAAAGCTCTCCACCGCGCCAGAGCTACGGGGGGCGGCGGCCGGCGGCGGTTCCGCACGGGCCGCGACGGCGACCAGCACAAGGACCTGTGCGACCATCAGGGTGCGGACTCGAATCATGCCGACGGCTCCCGTTCATCGGTGGCTTAGGGCGAAGAGGGTAAACGCCCCGTGAGCGCCGCTCGCCGGGCCACGAAAAAGCCCCCGCCGGAAAACCTGCGGGGGCCTTGTGTCGTCGCGTCCCGGCCGAACAGGTCGGCCGGCGGGCGTCAGTGGGCGATATTCCGCCAGATCCGCCGATAGGAGAGGTAGGTCAGCAGGGTGAAGACGAACAGGAACAGCATCACCGCGATGCCCGTCTGCTTGCGCTCCACCTGGTGCGGATCAGCGGCCCAGGCCAGGAAGGTCGCCACGGCGTGGGCCTCGTTGGCCGAGGTGGACGGGGTCTTGTCATCGAACTGGACCCGGTCATCCACGATCTGGCGGGCCATGGAGATGAAGCCGCCTTCCGGCACCTTGTCCTTCGGGCCTTTCCAGTAGGAGCTCATGTCCCCGGCCATGTAGGGATTGTAGTACTTCCCGTCCGGGACGGTCAGGTTGGCCGGAGCGTCCTCGTAGCCGAGCAGCAGGCTGTAGATGTAGGCCGGACCGCCTTCGCGGGCGCGGGCGATCACCGACAGATCCGGCGGCAGAGCCCCGCCATTGGCGGCGCGGGCGGCGTATTCATTGGCGAAGGGCGCCTTGAAGTGGTCCGCCGCCGTGGCCGTCCGCTGGATCACGTCCCCGGTGTCCGGGTCGATGTCGGGCACCTTGTACTGGGCGGCGATGGCCTTGGCGTAGGGGCTCTCCGCCGGCGCCAGGTTCGGGTGCTTCGGATCCCAGAAGGGTCCGCCCGGCTGCGCCAGGTCGCGATAGGACAACAGGTTCATGGAATGGCAGGCCGAGCAGACCTCCGCATAGACCTTGAAGCCCCGCTGAAGCTCCGCCTGATCGAAGCGGCCGAACGGCCCTTCGAAGGTGAAGCTGACCTCCTGCGGCTCCTTGGCGTTGGTCTTGGCCTGGGCGACGCCACCGCCCAGGTTGGCCGCGGCGAAGGCCAGGACGGCGAGGGCCAGCACGCGCAGGCCCGTGACGCCGGAACGCCCCATCGTGGAAGAGATCATGGGGATCAGCCCTTCTTTTCCGGCGACGCCGTGGCGCCGCTCAACATGGCCGCGCCGCCCTTGGGAAGCACGGGAGTCGAAATCGTCTCGGGAACGGGCAGGGTCTTTTCCAGCAGACCCAGCGCCGGGAGCACCACGAGGAAGTAGGCGAAGTAATAGATCGCCAGCACCCGGGACATCATCACCACCGTGAAGCCGGTGGCCTCGCCGGTGACGGCGTCATGCCCAATCGGGATGACCACGTCGTCCGGCAGCTTGCCGCCGCACCAGCCCAGACCGATGGTCGCGGCGATGAAGAGGAAGAAGAACCACCGGGCCATCGGACGGTAGCGCATGGACCGCACCTTGGAGGTGTCGAGCCAAGGCAGGATGAACAGCATGGCGATGGAGCCGAACATGCCCAGCACGCCCAGCAGCTTGTCCGGCACCGCCCGCAGGATCGCGTAGAACGGCAGGAAGTACCATTCCGGCACGATGTGGGAGGGGGTGGCGAGGGGGTTGGCGGGAACCTGGTTGTCCGCGTGACCCAGGGCTTCCGGCGCAAAGAACACGAACCAGGCGAACAGGATCATGAAGACCAGGATCGCGAAGCCGTCCTTCACCGTGTAGTACGGATGGAACGGAACCGTGTCCTGCTTGGACTTCACGTCCACGCCGACCGGGTTGTTGTTGCCCGGGACGTGCAGCGCCCAGATGTGCAGGCCGACGACGCCGGCGATCATGAAGGGCAGCAGGTAGTGGAGGGAGAAGAAGCGGTTCAGCGTGGCGTTGTCCACGGCGAAGCCGCCCCAGAGCCAGGTGGTGATGGCCGTGCCCACGCCCGGGATCACGTTGTCGAAGGCGGAGAACAGGTTGGTGATCACCACCGCGCCGTAATAGCTCATCTGGCCCCAGGGCAGCACATAGCCCATGAAGGCGGTGGCCATCATCAGCAGGTAGATCACGCAGCCCAGCAGCCACAGGATTTCCCGCGGCGCCTTGTACGAGCCGTAGTAGAGGCCGCGGGCGATGTGGACATAGACGGCGAGGAAGAACATCGAGGCGCCGTTGGCGTGGATGTACCGGATCATCCAGCCGTGGTTCACGTCGCGCATGATGTGCTCGACGCTGTTGAAGGCGAGGCCGGCGTTGGCGACATAGTGCATCGCCAGCACGACGCCGGTGATGATCTGGATCACCAGACACACCGCCAGGATGCCGCCGAAGGTCCACCAGTAGTTGAGGTTCTTCGGCGTGGGGAAATCGATGGCCGTATCATAGGCCATGCGCACGATGGGAAGACGGACGTCGAGCCAACGCTCGAAGCCGGTCTTGGGTTCGTAGTTCGAATGTCCGCTCATGGGTCGTTCGCGCCTTAGCCGATCTTGACCTTGGTGGGTCCGGTGAATTCATAGGTGGGCAGGTCCAGGTTCCGCGGCGCCGGACCCTTGCGGATGCGGCCGGCGGTGTCATAGACCGAGCCGTGGCAGGGGCAGAACCAGCCGCCGTAGTCGCCGGTGCCGAAGTTCGGCACGCAGCCCAGATGGGTGCAGACGCCGATGACGATCAGCCACTCCTGCTTGCCCGGCTTGGTGCGGGAAGCGTCGGTGGCGGGATCGCGCATCTCGGCGTGGTCGTCCTTCACGGACGCGGCAATCTCGGCGGCCGTGCGGTGGCGCACGAACACCGGCTTGCCCCGCCACTTGACCACCAGCTGCTGGCCCTCGACCACCTTCGAGATGTCCTGCTCGATGGAGGCCAGCGCCAGGGTGTCCCCGGACGGGTTCATGGAATCGATCAGCGGCCAGGCCACGGCGGCCGCGCCGACGGCGCCGGTCGCCAGGGCGGCGATATGGATGAAGTCCCGACGGTTGGGATCTGCCCCTTGCGTCTCGTGCGCGTTCACGGTTTCGGCCACGTCGTTACCCTTTGTCGGTCCGGCCCCCCGGTCGGCGGCGCGGAGCCTCGTGTTGTTCCATCCGGTCGGCCTCAGCCGTCGCAACGGCGCCGGGCCTCCGAGGTCAGCGTCTCATAGGCCGGTCGGGGCGCTTGTCGCAAGGGCGACGGCGCAGCTATGGCCCATCCACACCGCAATGAGGGAGCGATTAGAATGCGGCTGGCACTTTTTCAACCCGACATTCCGCAAAACGTGGGCGCCGCCATACGTTTGAGCGCGTGTTTCGGCATTCCGCTCGAGATTATTGAGCCCTGTGCGTTTCCGGTGTCCAATTCAAGCCTGAAGCGCGCCGCCCTCGACTATGGGCCGCAGGCCGTGATCGTTCGCCATGACTCCTGGGACGCATTCCTCGACTCGCCGCCCCGCCGTGACGGTCGCCTGCTGCTGTTCACCACCCGGGGCGCCGAGCGGCTGGACCGCTTCCCCTTCGCCGCCGGCGACACGCTTTTGTTCGGGCAGGAAAGCTGCGGCGCGCCCGACCATGTCCACGCCCGGGCCGACGCCCGCGTGCTGATCCCCATCCGGGCCGAGACCCGGTCGCTCAACCTGTCTGTCTCCGCCGGCGTGGCGGTCTACACCGCCCTCGGCGTCACGGGCGGGCTGCCCTGACAGGGCGGCGACGGACCCAAGGTCTCCGGACAAATCGCGCCCCCCCTCTTGCGACGGACCCGGCGAACGCGGAACATGGGGCGGAAAGAGGCCGTGCGCTGCGGGCGCGGGCCGTCAGGGACCCAGGCGATGCAATCCGAACCGGCCACGGACACCTTAACTTCTCCGGACACCGCGACGATCGACGGGCGCAAGACCGCCGCGGCGACCTGGTTCGCCTTGCTGCGCGACCGCATCTGCGCCGCCTTCGAGGCCCTGGAGGACACGGCCCCCGCATCCCTCTATCCCGGGGCGGCGGGACGGTTCGAGCGGACGCCCTGGACTCGGCCGGCGGGCGGCGGCGGGGTCATGTCGGTCATGCGCGGCCGGCTGTTCGAGAAGGTCGGGGTCCATGTCTCCACGGTTCACGGGGAGTTCCAGCCGGACTTCGCCAAGAGCATTCCGGGCGCGGAGGAGGATCCCAACTTCTTCGCCACGGGGATCAGCCTGATCGCGCACCTGACCAATCCGCGGATCCCGGCCGTCCACATGAACACCCGCTTCATCGTCACCTCGAAGTCATGGTTCGGCGGCGGCGGCGACCTGACGCCGCTGCTGGACGACCAGCGCCACCAGGACGCGCCGGACAGCGCGGCCTTCCACGCCGCCATGAAGGACGCCTGCGACCGCTTCGACCCGGCCTGGTACCCCAAGTACAAGGCCTGGTGCGACGAATACTTCCACCTCGCCCACCGCAACGAGCCCCGCGGCGTGGGCGGCATCTTCTACGATCACCACAACACCGGCGACTGGGAGCGGGACTTCGCCTTCACCCGCGGCGTGGGCGAGGCCTTCCTCGACATCTATCCGAAGATCGTCGCGAGCCGGATGGTCGAGCCCTGGACCGAGGACGAGCGGGAGGAGCAGCTGGTCCGCCGGGGCCGCTATGTGGAGTTCAACCTGCTCTATGACCGGGGCACCCTGTTCGGCCTCAAGACCGGCGGCAATGTCGCCTCGATCCTCAGCTCGATGCCGCCGGTGGTGAAGTGGCCGTAAGGCGCGCCGCTACTGGCCGGACGCCAGCGCCTTCATCAGCCGGTAGGTGAATTCCACCTCCTCGTCGAACACCTGCACGCCGATCCGCTCGTCCTGGCCGTGGGCGCGGCCGTCGTCCAGATCATCCCAGCTGGCGTCGACGCCATAGCTGGGCATGCCGCCGAGACGGGTGAAGGCGCTGTCGGTGGCGCCCGCGGACATGATCGGCAGCAGCACCGGTTCGGGCCACATGGTGTTCTTCACCGCCTCGATGGTCTTCAGCAGCCGGGGCGCCGGAGGTGATTCCGGGCTGGCGTCGCCGGGATAGACGTCGCTCACCCGGATCGCGGGATCGTCCAGCACCTTGACCAGCTGGGCCTTGATCCCGTCCAGCGGTTCGCCCGGGATGACCCGGCACTGGATCGTCGCCCGCGCCCGCTGGGGCAGGGCGCTCTCCGCATGGCCGCCGGAAATCTCCGTCGCCGTGCAGGTGGTGCGGAACAGGATGTTGGTCTCAACGATGTCGGACAGTCGGGCCACCGCGGCGGGATCGGGTGACGGGCCGGACATCGAGACCATGTCAGCGGCCATCTGGCCGCTCTCCAGCTTCGCGCGACCGGCGAAATAGAGCTTGACCGTATCGGTCACATGCACCGGAAAGCGATAGGCGCCGAGCCGGGCCAGGGCGCCGGACAGGTGGAAGATCGGATTGGCCGGCGTCGGCCGGGACGAGTGCCCGCCCTTGTCCGTCACCTCGAGCCGATAGGTGACGTAGATCTTCTCGCTGGTCTGGACGCCCAGATAGAGCTTCCTGCCGTGCTTGACCCCGGCCTCGCCCCCGTCCGGATTGATCACCAGGCCCGCGTCCACCAGGTCCCGGTGGGTCTTGACCAGCCATTCGACGCCGTTGGCGTCGCCGCCCGCCTCCTCGTCAGCGGTGAAGGCGACGATGATGTCGCCCTTCGGCTTGAAACCCTCTCGCTTGAGGCGGATCAGGCTTTCGAGGGTCGCGGCGTCCTGCGACTTCATGTCGATGGTTCCCCGGCCGTAATACCAGCCGTCCTTCTCCACCAGCTTGAAGGGGTCGGTGGTCCAGTCCTCCCGCCGGGCGTTCACCACGTCGAGATGGCAGATGTAGAGGATCGGACGGGCCTTGCCCTGGCCGTGCAGCCGGACGACCACATTGCCCTTGGTCGGATGATCCGCGGGCGCCAGCACGGCGATGTCCGACCCGGCGAACCCCGCCGCCCGCAGCCGGGCGGCCACGGCGTTCGCCGCGCCGGTCGAGCCCTTGTCGTGCTGGGTGTCGGTCTCGATCAGTTCCTTGAGCAGCGCCCGCCCCAGCGCCTGGTCCGCCGGGGGCGGAACGAGGCTGGCGGTGGGCGCCGCGCCGGCGGCCAGGGCCGTCACCGACAGGGCGGAGGCGGCGACGAGGGCGGGAACTCGGCGGGAGAGGGACATTCAGTCTCCGTCGGCCAGCGGCCGCAAGGGGGTTTCGGTGCGCCAGTGTCGCCCGGAAGGGTCTGCGTGGACAAGCCCTAGCCGCTCGGCGTAGAACCCCGGCCAACCTGCTGCGCTCGGCGCGGCGCTCCCTGCACACAATCTCAGAGCCCAAACATGGCCGGCCATTCCAAATTCAAGAACATCCAGTTCCGCAAGGGCGCCCAGGACAAGAAGCGTTCGAAGCTGTTCTCCAAGCTGTCCCGGGACATCACCATCGCCGCCAAGACCGGCACGCCGGACCCCGGCTCCAACGCCCGGCTGCGGCTGGCCATCGCCAACGCCCGGGCGGAATCCATGCCCAAGGACAATATCGACCGCGCCATCAAGAAGGCGCAGGGCGGCGAGGCGGACACCTATGAGGACATCCGCTACGAGGGCTTCGGTCCCGGCGGCATCGGCCTGATCGTCGAGGTGCTGACCGACAACCGCAACCGGACCGCGGCCAATGTCCGGTCCACCTTCTCCAAGAACGGCGGCAACATGGGCGAGAGCGGGTCGGTGGCCTTCATGTTCGACCGCCTCGGCCAGATCACCTATCCGCCGGCGGCCGGGTCCGAGGATGCGATCATGGAGGCGGCGATCGAGGCGGGCGCCGAGGACGCCGAAACCGACGCGGACGGGCACACCATCTACACCGCCTTCGAGGATCTCGGCGCGGTGATCGAGACCCTCGAGGCCCGCCTGGGCCCGGCCCGCTCGACCGCCATCATCTGGCGCCCCAAGACCCTGACGCCGATCGCCGGCGACGACTGCGGCACGTTGATGAAGCTGATCAACGCCCTCGATGACGACGACGACGTCCAGAACGTCTGGGCCAATTTCGGCATGAGCGAGGAAGACCTCGGCAAGTACGCGTCCTGATCGCGGGCGCCGCCGCCTCCCTCCGCGAACCGGCGAGAAATCGCCCCGCATCCGGAGGGATACGGGGCGTTCAAGTCGTTGCGGAGAGGATGGGCCCGAGGGCCAGCGGACGATCCCGCCGGTGAGGGTCTAGCGACCGGTGTTCGGATCGCCGGCGGGGGCGCCGGAGCGGGCGAGGCCCCCCGGCAGATAGGCCGGGCAGCTCGCCTGCAGCTCCGCCTCGGCCCGGGCGCGCCAGTAGGCGCCGTGGCGCGCGGCGCCCACGGCTTCGGCATGGGCCGACTGGGCCATGGCGAGGGCCAGGGGCTCCCGCTGGGCGCTGCCCACGCCCATCGCCCGGTCATAGGCCGCAGCCTGCTGGTTCAGGCCCTGCGCCAGGCCCGCGCAGCGGGCCGAGTTGATGAAGCCGACATCGGTCAGCCGGGTGTCCGCGGCATTGGCCTGGGTTGCGGCGAGAACACCGGCGGTCAGCAGGGTCGCAGCGAACAGAAGCGGGGCGGCGGCGGTGGGGATGTTCATGATGGATGTCCTTGTGTTTGAGGTCTGTGGGGTTACGCATCCGTCGGAGCCCTGAGGGCCTGTCCGCCGGACAAATTCAACGACTTCCTTTTCCCAAACATCTCGAACATTTTGAAGTTAAATCGAGTTCATATTGATCAATTACACTGACGCAATCTGAATCATTACATGCTGTTCAGAAAATGAAAGCTCTGTAATATTCAATCGAGAACAGACGTAGCGGCGCCTGCAGGGATTTGCTAAGAGGCGTCATGTCCATCTCCGCACCCCAACCTGTCGCCACGCCCTGCATCAAGGTGTGCATGGTCGATGGGGAGAGCGGATTGTGCCTGGGTTGCTATCGCACCCTGCCCGAGATTGCCGGCTGGGCGCGGCTCGCGCCGGACGTCCGCGCCGCCGTGATGCGCAGCCTGCCCGGCCGCCGCAGCCGGATCTCTCCGGACAAGCTCGGCCTCATCTGATCCGGCGACGGAAAAACGTCACAAGACGCCGTTTGATTCACTGGATGCAAAGGACACCGCCGTAGTCTGCAGGCGCAAACAAGGGGCCGGGACCAGGGCATGGCGAATTCGGTAGGCGTAGTGGCGACGGCGACGATCTGCGCCGTTCTGGTCGGCGAGGTGGTGCTGCACGTCAAGCCGCTGGGCCGGCTGAACATCCAGTGGACGCCGTCCGAGACGACCCAGGCGGACGTCGCCGTATCTCCGGCGACACGGGATGCGACCGTCCGGGACGGTCATCCTCCCGCGGCCTATGTCGGCAAGGGCAAGGACGGCCACTACTGGGCCTGGGCCCAGATCGACGGTCACCCGGTGCGGGTGCTCATCGACACCGGCGCCTCGGCGGTGGCCCTGACGCCCGAGGACGCCCGGCGCGCAGGCGTCGATCTGGAGCTTCTCGTCTACAACCGCGATGTGAACACCGCCCAGGGCGTCACCCACGCCGCCGCGGTCACCCTCGATCACGTGTCGGTCGCCGGCGCCGAGGTGAACGGCGTGGAGGCGCTGGTCGTGCCGCGGGGCCTGTCCGCTTCGCTGCTCGGCATGAGCTACCTTGGTCGCCTCGAGGGGTTCGAGGCGACGCGGTCAGGCCTGATCCTGCACCCGTGACGCCACAGGGGCTCAGCCGGCGGACTTGATCGAGACCAGCTCCACCCGGAAGATCAGGTCCGCATTCGGCGGAATCGGCCCGACGCCCTTTTCCCCATAGGCCAGATAGGCGGGAATCTGGATCAGCCATTCATCGCCGGGCCGCATCAGCTGCAGGACCGCGACCCAGCCGGGGATCAGCTTGCCCAGGGGAAAGGTCGCCGTGCCGCTCTTGTCGCTGGCGGAACTGTCGAACACCTTGCCGTTGGTCAGACGCCCCTCGTAGCGCACCACGATCTCGTCGGAGCGTCGCGGATGGGCCCCCGTCGCCGGCCCGGTCTTCAGGACCTTGTAGCGCAGTCCCGCCAGCGACACGACGCCGGGCGCCCCGGCCGACAGCGGGTCCGACGATCCCGACGACAGGGTTGCGCCGGTCTCGGCGCAGGCGCTGACGGCCAGGCTCATCAAAAGGGGTGCGGCGATCCGCCAACGGATATTTGCCGGCGCGCGGCGGTCGGGTCTGTGCATGGCGTCACGGTCCTTGGAGGCCGGCCGGCCGGCCGGATCGACGAAAGCCCCGCCCTCGGAGAAAGGGCCGGAGGGGTTCAGATAGCATCAACAGATACGGCTAAACACCGCAAACCGTCCTCGCCCGGGGTCAGCCGGCGGCTTCGTCCGGCGACCGCACCCGCAGGGAGAGGGCGTGCACCGGGCCCGCCAGTTCCTCGGCCAGGACGGTGTTCACCTGCCTCTGCCGCTGCACCCGGGACTGCCCGCGAAAGGCTTCGGCAACCACAGTGACGGTAAAGTGGCTCTCGCCTCCCTCCCGGGCGCCGGAATGTCCCTGATGATGATCGCTGTCGTCCACCACCTCGAGCGCCGTCGGAGCGAACGCCGCCGTGAGCTTCGTGATGATCCGGTCGCGCACCTGACCCACTGCCGTCTCCCTTTTATCGCCGTTGTCGGCCCAAAGCGGGTTTCGACCCGCAATTCTGCGCCGTCAATTCTTGAATGTGAAAACTTCGACCGCATACTGGTCGCATGAGTGGCGCTTTCCGATACACCCCCCGATTTGTCGACATCCGCGTTCGCCCGCCCAAACCGGACGAGGAGGCGATCGCCGAGGATGTCCTGAAACTGAAGCCCGGGGAAAAGCCGTGCGAGTGGCCGGGCTGCCGCGTGGCCGGCGCGGCCAAGGCCCCCAAGTCCCGGGACATCCCCAACGAGCACTACTGGTTCTGCGTGCCCCACGCCGGGGAGTACAACCGCAACTGGGACTATTTCGCGGGCATGAGCGAGGGCGAGATCCGCAAGGCCCAGGAAGCGCGCCTCACCGGCGACCGGCCGACCTGGGAGTTCAAGGCTTCCCGCTTCAGCCGCGAGGCGGCCAGCTTTTCCGCCAAGGCCGGAACAGGTCAGGGCTATTCCGACCCGTTCGGCGTGTTCGGCGCCGCCAAGGCCCGGGCGACGGCGGAGGCCGAAGCCTCGGACCGGTTCCGACGCATGGGCAAGCTGGAGCGAAAGGCCCTGTCCGAACTGGACCTGCAGGACACGGCGGACTCCGCCGCCATCCGGACCCGCTATCTCGAACTGGTCAAACGCTGCCATCCGGACACCAATGGCGGCGACCGGTCCACCGAGGCCAAGCTCCAGCGGGTGCTCAAGGCCTACAAGACGCTGAAGTCCGCCGGCCTCGCCCCCTGACCGCCGCTCCGACGGAACGTGTTTCCGTTGCGGCGCCGGTTTCCAACCCGTCCAATCCGCGCTAATCGGAAAGCATGACCAGCGAACTTATCACCGATCCGTTGCTCTCCGCCGCGCCCGACCACAAGGTGTCGGTGCGCGAGGCGTTTGGCGTCGAGTCCGACATGATGGTGCCGGCGTTCAAGACGCCCGACTCCCATGTGCCGGAGGTCGATCCGTCGTATCGCTTCGATCCGCAGACGACCCTGGCCATCTGCGCCGGCTTCGCCTTCGACCGGCGGGTGATGATCCAGGGCTATCACGGCACCGGCAAGTCGACGCACATCGAACAGGTGGCGGCCCGCCTCAACTGGCCGCTGGTCCGCGTCAACCTGGACAGCCACGTCAGCCGGATCGATCTGGTCGGCAAGGACGCCATCGTCCTGAAGGACGGCAAGCAGGTCACCGAGTTCCGCGAGGGCATGCTGCCCTGGGCGCTGCAGCGTCCGATCGCGCTGGTGTTCGACGAATACGACGCCGGGCGTCCTGACGTGATGTTCGTGATCCAGCGGGTGCTGGAGGTGCAGGGCAAGCTGACCCTGCTCGACCAGAACCGGGTGATCCGGCCGAACCCGTTCTTCCGCCTTTTCGCCACCACCAACACCATCGGGCTGGGCGACACCACCGGCCTCTATCACGGCACCCAGCAGATCAATCAGGGCCAAATGGACCGCTGGTCCATCGTGACCACCCTCAACTATCTCGCGCATGACGCGGAGGCCGAGATCGTGCTGGCCAAGTCCCCCAGCTATGACTCGGTGGAGGGACGCCGCACCCTGAACGCCATGGTCCGGGTGGCGGACATGACCCGCAACGCCTTCATGAACGGCGACATCTCCACGGTCATGAGCCCTCGGACCGTGATCACCTGGGCGCAGAACGCCGAGATCTTCGGCGATGTGGGCCTGGGCTTCCGTCTCACCTTCCTGAACAAATGCGACGAACTCGAGCGTCCCACCGTGGCGGAGTTCTACCAGCGCGCCTTCGGGACCGACCTGCCCGAGAGCGCCGCCCGGGTGAAGGTGGCCTGACCCGCCGCCCCGGGCGTCCGGCTCACGAAGGCCCGTCTCAGCGCGGCGCGGCCTCTGCAGCGGCGGCCAGCACGGGATAGGCCTTCGGCGTGTCGCGAATCCGGTCCCCGCTCCAGCCCGGCTGGCGCTTGAGCCATTCCGCGTCCGGCGCAAAGCTTCTCGCGGCGTGGCTCAGGGCCTCGACGGCGATGCTGCGACGATCTGTCTGGGCGATCAGGCCGCCCACCACCCTCACATCCCAGACCTCGAACGGGCCGCGGCTGTCGAGTCCCGTGGCGGCGAACACATAGGCCTCAGCCGGCTGGCCCCGATACTGGCAGGAAAACCGCGTCTCCCCGGCCTTGACGAGGGTCCGCGCCGGGGGCGGACCGTCCGCGCCCGCCAGGGCGGCGGAGGCGTCGGGCAGGGACTGGCCGCCCGTGGGCGTCACCTGATCGCAATGTCCGCCAAGCTTGCCCCGCCCCCATTCGGCGGCGAAGGCCTGTCCCTCGTGATACGGCGACACGGTCAGGGCGCGCCCCTCTCCGGGCATGTAGACGCGCCCCTCCGTCAGTCCGGCGTCGGCCAGCGCGGTGGTCGGCGGCGTGAAGTCCGGAATGTCCGGGTCCCCGATGAAGATCTCCGCCGAACCGTCGGGCGCCGAGGCGCGGAGCCACGGCCGCACCTCGCCGGTGGTCAGCCGCCGAAGGCCGCCCTGAGCGGGCCAGCCCTCGGGCAGCTCCACGGTGAAGGCGTGCTCCGTCGGCTCGGCATAGGGCGCCCAGTGCGCCGGGTCCGTCGCCGGATGCTGGACCGGGGACGACGCTCCGCCCTGTCCGCCGTCCTCCTGACGGGAACATCCCGTCAGAGCCAGAAGGACCGCCAGGCCGAGGCGCAGGCCTGCCGCCCCCTTGATCGGCGTCCCCCGCCCGCTCGTGACCGCGTCCATGGCCGTGCCCCCCGTCTCGTCCGGATTAAGGCCCCCCGGCCGCGCCAGCGCAAGGCCCGCGACGACGCGGCGTCTTGCCTGGACCGTGTGAACGGCCTACCGTCAACGGGAAGTTCTCCGGGGGGCCGCGCGCAAGCGGCTGAGAGGCGGGTAGTCCCGCGACCCGCGAACCTGATCCGGGTCATGCCGGCGGAGGGAGGGAACAGCAAGGCGCACCGCCAGACGCGGGCCGGGCCTTCGTGTTTCCAACGGTCGCGGCTGATCCTCTGTCCTGTCCGAGAGGCTGACCATGAACGCCCCCGTCAATCCGACCGTGATCCCCGTCGGCGAAGTCCCCACCGGTCCGATCCCGGGCAGCCGCAAGATCCATGTTCCCGGCGTCCTCCATCCGGAGCTGCGGGTCCCCTTCCGCGAGGTCTGCGTGCACGAAAGCGCCGGCGAGCCGCCGGTGACCATCTATGACCCCTCTGGTCCCTATACCGATCCGGACGCGACCATCGACCTGCAGCAGGGCCTGCCCCGCGCCCGGGAAGCCTGGGTCCGCGCCCGCGGCGATGTGGAGGAGATCTCCGCCCGCCAGATCCGGCCCGAGGACAACGGCCGCGTGTCGGACGCCCTTCGCGTGCCCGAGTTCCCGACCCACCGCCCGGTCCTGCGGGCCATCGGCGGCGCGGCCGTCACCCAGCTGGACTACGCCCGCCGGGGCCTCATCACGGCGGAGATGGAATACGTGGCCATCCGCGAGAACCTGCGCCGGGAGATGATCCGCGAGCAGATCCGCGACGGGGAAAGCTTCGGCGCGGAGATCCCCGAGGTGGTGACCCCGGAATTCGTCCGCGACGAGATCGCCCGCGGCCGGGCCATCATTCCCGCGAACATCAACCACGGCGAGCTGGAGCCCATGGCCATCGGCCGCAACTTCCTCGTCAAGATCAACGCCAATATCGGCAACTCCGCCGTCACCTCGTCCGTGGGCGAGGAGGTGGAGAAGATGGTCTGGGCGATCCGCTGGGGCGCGGACAACGTCATGGACCTGTCCACCGGCCGCAACATCCACAACATCCGCGAGTGGATCGTCCGCAACAGCCCGGTGCCCATCGGCACGGTGCCCATCTACCAGGCCCTGGAAAAGGTCGGCGGCGTCGCCGAGGACCTGACCTGGGAGGTCTATCGCGACACCCTGATCGAGCAGGCGGAGCAGGGGGTGGACTATTTCACCATCCACGCCGGGGTGCGCCTGCCCTACATCCCCCTCACCGCCAGGCGGGTCACGGGCATCGTCTCCCGCGGCGGGTCGATCATGGCCAAGTGGTGCCTCGCCCATCACAAGGAGAGCTTCCTGTATGAGCGCTTCGACGACATCTGCGACATCATGCGCGCCTATGACGTGTCGTTCAGCCTCGGCGACGGTCTGCGCCCCGGCTCCATCGCCGACGCCAACGACGCCGCCCAGTTCGCCGAGCTGGAGACCCTGGGCGAGCTGACCCACCGGGCCTGGGCCAAGGGCTGCCAGGTGATGATCGAGGGGCCCGGCCACGTGCCGATGCACAAGATCAAGGCCAACATGGACAAGCAGCTGAAGGTCTGCGGGGAGGCGCCGTTCTACACCCTCGGGCCCCTCACCACCGACATCGCCCCGGGCTATGACCACATCACCTCGGCCATCGGCGCGGCCATGATCGGCTGGTTCGGCACGGCCATGCTCTGCTACGTCACGCCCAAGGAGCATCTGGGCCTGCCGGACCGCAACGACGTGAAGCAGGGGGTGATCGCCTACAAGATCGCGGCCCACGCCGCCGACCTCGCCAAGGGCCATCCCGCCGCCCGCGCCTGGGACGACGCCCTCTCCCGCGCCCGGTTCGAATTCCGCTGGGAAGACCAGTTCAATCTCGGCCTCGATCCTGAGACGGCCCGGGAATATCACGACGAGACCCTGCCCAAGGAGGCGCACAAGACCGCGCACTTCTGCTCCATGTGCGGACCGAAATTCTGCTCCATGAAGATCAGCCAGGAGATCCGCGACGCCGCCAAGGGGCAGAACGACGTGGCCGAAGCTGGGATGGCGGAGATGTCGGAGAAGTTCAAGGCCACCGGGGGCGAGATCTATGTCCCGACCCGGCCGGCCGGGACCTGACAGCCGGGGGCGGGCGATTGCCCTTCGACGTGCAACGCGCTAAGCCCGCCCCTCGCCTTTCATCCAGAGCCCGCACATGTCCGACACGCTGCCCGACCGCCTGAGCGTCAATCCCAGGAGCCCGTACTATGACGAGGCCGTGCTGGCCCGCGGGGTCGGCATCCGCTTCAAGGGCGAGGAAAAGACCAATGTGGACGAGTACTGCGTGTCCGAGGGCTGGGTGCGCCTGACCGTCGGCAAGCAGGTGGACCGCAAGGGCAACCCGCTGACAGTGAAGCTGAGCGGCGAGGTGACGCCCTACTTCCTCACCGAGGCCGACACCGAAACCGCCGAATAGGCGGCCCTAGCCCGCCGCGTGCAGCGATGTCCCATGGGCCTTCAGCCAGGCGCGGGACGTCTTCAGCGCCGGATGCAGCCGGGCGTTGATCGTCCAGAACCCCGGCCCGTGATTGGCCTCGATCAGGTGTGCGCATTCGTGCGCGGCCACATAGTCCAGCACCGCCGGCGGGGCCAGGATCAGCCGCCAGCTGTAGCGGATCTGCGCCGGCTGACCCCGGTGCGCCTGCTTGCACGATCCCCAGCGGGACTTGGCGTCGGTGAGGCTGATTTGCGGCAGGGGTTGGCCCAGCGCCGCCGCGTGGACCGCCGTGCGCGCCGCCAATCGCTCCGTCGCGAGGACCTTCAGGCCACGGACCACCGCCCGGGCGAAGGCGTCCCCCTCCCCATAGGCCAGCAGACGGGCGGGCTCGTCCGCCGTCGCGGGCTTGAAGGTCGGCCGGATGCGCATGGCCGCCCGCTCCAGCCGGCAGGGCTGGCCCTCCACCTGGATCATCCGACCGGGGGTGAAGCGAACGGGATCCGGCAGCCGGGCCAGCTGGGCGGCGATCCAGGCCTGGCGCTGGCGGGCGAAGGCGACGGCGTCGGACAGCCGCGCCCGGTCGGGGGCCGTGGCCACCACGATCCGCTCCCGACTGTCCAGGCGCAGGCTGATCCGGCGGGCGCCCGCATGCACCCGCAGGCGCAGGGGCAGGCCGTCGATCTCGATCTGGTCCCCGTGGTCCAGCCGGGGCTTTGGGGTCAAGAGGGCGCGCAACGACATGGCCCCAGCCTAGAGCAGTTTTCGCCGCCTGGCTCTAGTCCGCGAGGGACAGCATCATGCGGATGTCGCAACGGGCGTAGGGCGACGGGTGGCCTTCTCCCTCCGCCAGTTCACGGAACCCGAGACTGCGGTAGAGACGGATCGCCGGGGTCAGCTTGCGGCCGCTTTCCAGATAGACCCGATTGGCGCCGAGTTCCCGGCAACGGGTGATCGCCGCGTCGAGCAGGGCGCGGCCGAGGCCGGTCCCGCGATGTGGGACGTCCACGGTCATCTTACAGACCTCCAGGGTCTGGGCGTCATGCCACAGCAGGGCCACGCAGCCCACCGGGCGGCCGTCGACCACAGCCATCAGCACGTCCCCGCCGGTCTCCACGAACACGCCCCGGGGATTGTCGAGCACGCGCCGGTCCTCGTCCTCGAGGCTGAACTCCCGGGAGATCCAGGCCTCGTTCAGGGCGCGGAACGGATGTTCATCTCCCGGCTGGAAGCTGCGGATGACCACCGCGGCCGGGCTGTCGCGCATGTCAGACGGCTTCGTGGGTGGTGATGAATGAGCGGACGCGGGGATAGATCTCCTCGCGGAACCGGCGGCCATTGAACACGCCGTAATGGCCCACGCCGGGCTGGACGTAGAGCAGCCGCTTGTCGTCGGGGATCTCGCTGCACAGGACGTGGGCCGCCTGGGTCTGGCCGACGCCGGAAATGTCGTCGAGCTCTCCCTCCACGGTCATCAGGGCGATGTCCTTCACCGCCGCCGGGCGCACGTCCCGCCCGCGATGGGTCAGCAGTCCCCGCGGCAGCAGGTACTGCTGGAACACGATGTCGATGGTCTGGAGGTAGAACTCCTCCGTCAGGTCGAGGACCGACAGATACTCGTCATAGAATTCCAGATGCTTGGCGGCCTGGTCGCCGTCGCCCTGGACCAGATGCTCGAAATAGGCCTTGTGAGCGTCCTGGTGCCGCTGGGCGTTCATGCTCATGAAGCTGTAGAGCTGGACAAAGCCCGGATATACCCGCCGGCCGACCCCCGGATGGGGCGGCGGCACGGTGTAGATCATGTTCGACTTGAACCAGGCGAAGGGCCGCTCCTCCGCCAGCTTGTTCGGCGCGGTCGGAGACAGGCGGGCGTCGATGGGGGAGCCCATGAAGGTCATGCTGGCCGGGCGGGACGGGTCCCCGTCCTCGGCCATCAGGGTGGCGGCTGCCAGCACCGGCGGACCCGGCTGGCAGACGGCCACCACGTGGGGGCGCGGTCCCAGCACGCGCAGCATGTCCTGGATGTGGTCCACATAGTCGTGGAAGTCGAAGCGGCCTTCCAGCACGCTGACCTGCCGGGCGTTGACCCAGTCGGTGATGTAGACGTCGTGGTCGGGAAGGAACGCCTCCACCGTGCCGCGAAGCAGGGTGGCGTAGTGGCCAGACAGGGGGGCCACGATCAGGACGGCGGGATCGAGCGTGCGGCGTCCGGCCTTGCGCAGGTCCGCCGATTCCCGGCTGAAATGCACCAGATTGACCCAGGGTGTGGACCAGACCGTGTGGGTGCTGACCCGCACCGGCTGTCCGTTGATCACCGTCTGGTCGATCATCCAGTCCGGCTTGCCATAGCGGCGGGTGACCGTGGCGAACAGGTCGTTGGCTGCGGACAGATTGCGGATGGCCGGCAGTTCGGACGCGGGATTGTACGGCGCGCTCCAGAAATCCCGGGCCGCGCGGGCCAGGGTCCGCATGGGGGTTCCGGCGTGATAACCCATCTCGTTCAGGGCGTAGAGCATGGCGACCTGTCGCCTCCGCGTTTCATCAACTGCAGCCAGTCGGTATCATGCTGCACTTGCGAAATAGGTAATGTCGACGGGATTCCCCAGACAAATTCCCTGGGCGTCGCACATTTTTCGGTGATCTAGCCGCCGCGCATCGCCTTGCGGATGTCGTCCGCCAGCTTCTGCGGGCCCTGCTCGTAGGACAGGGGAACGGAAAACTGTCCGTTCGGATCCATCAGATAGATGGCCGCGCTGTGCGCCACCTGATAGTCTTTCGCCTTGTTTTCCTTGGCATAGTAGACCCGATAGGCCCGCGCGACGGCGGCGATCTCGGCGGGTGAGCCGGTCAGCGCCACCACCCGCTTCGGAAACCCGGGCTGGTCCACCCAGGCCTTCAGCTGGGCCGGCGTGTCCCGCTCGGGATCCACGGAGACGAACACGGCCTGCAGCCGGTCGCCGTCCGGTCCGAGCTTGGCCTGGGCCGACCCCAAGGTCTGCATCGTCGCCGGGCAGATGTCGGGACAGGACACATAGCCGAAGAACACCGCGCTCCAGCGGCCTTTCAGCAGCGCCTCGCTGACCCGGTGGCCGGTCTGGTCCGTCAGCACGAACGGTCCGCCGATCGCCGAGTCTCCGGACGAGGGCTTCGACGCCGGCTGGGTCAGCAACAGCCAGCCCACCAGTCCGAGGACCACCACGCCGACGGTCATCAGGAACAAGACCGCCGGGCTGGTCAGCGGCATGCGCGACGGACCCGAGCGCCGGGTTTCCATGCCGTCGGGTCCGGAGTAACGTTTCATAACAGGCTCCCAGGCGAGACTGAGTCATGTCCATGACCCGATCCTTCAGCCGCCTCCGGTCGCCGGGACCGTCCCGCAGCGGGAAGACCGTTAAGCCGGGATTGTCCCTGCGACAAGAGCTGGGTCCGGTGGACGAGAACGGTCTGCCCATGGGCGCCGCGGAAGGCCGGCTGTGGGACTGGGCCTATGCCCGGCGGGGACTGCGGCTGCGCACGCTGGTCGTGCTGCGCTGGGTGTCCATCCTGGCCCAGCTGACGACGGTCCTGTGGATGGCGCTGGGCCTGCATTTCACCCTGCCGCTGGGCCCGTGCCTCATGGTGATCGCCCTTACCGCCTGGATGAACCTGACGATGGAGCTGGCGCTGCCCGGCGGGCGGCTGACGGGACGCTGGGAGGCGGTGTTCCAGCTGAGCTTCGACCTGGTGGAGATGTCGGTCCTGATCGGGTTGACCGGCGGTCTGTCCAATCCCTTCATCCTGATGCTGGTGGCGCCGGTGACGGTGGCGGCGGCGACCCTGCCGGCGCGCAACGCCGCAGCCCTCGGCCTGTTGTCGGCGGTGTGCGTCACCCTGCTGTTCTTCTTCGCCCTGCCGCTGCCCTGGTTCCCCGGACACAGCTTCGAGACCCCCTGGCTCTATCGCTTCGGCATGTGGGGCGCGGCCATCTCCGGCATTGGATTCAACGCCGCCTATGCCTGGCAGGCCTCCGCCGAGGCCTCGCGCATGGAGCTGGCCCTGGCCACCACCCAGGCGGTGCTGGCGCGGGAGCAGCGCCTGTCGGCCCTGGGCGGGCTGGCCGCCGCTGCGGCCCATGAACTCGGCACGCCCCTGGCCACGATCCAGGTGGTCACGCGGGAGCTGCTGCGGGAGCATGACGGCGCATCGTCCCTGCGGGACGACCTGCAGCTGCTGTCGGACCAGTCCCAGCGGTGTCGCGAGATCCTGATGCGCCTGTCCCGCTCGCCGGACGCCGAGGACGCGCATCACGCCCGCCTGGCCGTGGCGCATCTGCTGGATGAGGTGGTCGAGCCTTACCGCAACGCCGCCGTGCGGATCACCTGCGCCGCCGACGGAACGCCCCCCCTCGACATCCGCCGCATGCCGGAGATTCTGCACGGCCTGTCCTCCATCGTCGAGAACGCCGTCGACTTCGCCCGCAGCAGGGTGGAGGTCCGCGCCACCTATGACGCGGACGCCCTGTGGATCGAGGTCCGCGACGACGGGCCCGGCTTCGCCCCGGACGTGCTCCCGCGGCTGGGAGAGCCCTATGTCACCACCCGCAGCCACGGGGAAAACTCCCGCAGCCACCATCAGGGAATGGGGCTGGGCTTCTTCATCGCCAAGACCCTCCTGGAACGCTCCGGCGCCGGGGTGGAGTTCGGCAACCTGCGACCGGAGGGCGCCCAGGTGACCGCCCGGTGGCCGCGGGTCCGGATCGAGGCGGGGCCGGCCCAGGGTTGAGCGCGGGCCGCTACAGTCCGCGACGGCGCGCGCGGCCGGCGATGTTCAGAGCCAGACGCTCGGCGATCAGGCCGTCCGGATAGCCGGTGGTCTTGCACTGCCGGTCCGCCTCCAGCACGTCCGGCTGCAGCACGTCCAGGTCCGCCAGCCGCCAGGCGCGCATCTGCCGCAGGAATTCCCGCTCCTGCTTCCAGAACACGCCGACGGCCTTGGCCGCTTCGGACGGGCCCATGCCTCCGCCGACCAGGGTCAGGGCCCGGCGAAGGCGCATCAGGTGCTGGCCCATGGCGCGCACGGCCGCCGG
>Ga0075019_10000492_pt1 | contig 22702 bp, 11 predicted proteins | sample ColStrG_CSR_2013_FD_71473 | JGI IMG/M metagenome (GOLD analysis project Ga0075019, IMG submission 71473) | Freshwater sediment microbial communities in response to fracking from Pennsylvania, USA - Cold Stream Run_MetaG_CSR_2013 | ecosystem: Environmental > Aquatic > Freshwater > Creek >...
CGTTGGTGATTTTAACGGCGATGGGTTGCAAGACCTTGTATTTACCGGTAACATGGTGAGGAATGGACTGTTTATAAACAAGGGTCATTTTGAATTTGAGGATGTAACTGAAAAATCGGGAATAGCGAGTAAGGGTGGCTGGTGCACTGGGGTTACCGTCGTTGATATCAACGGCGATGGCTGGCAGGACATTTACATTTGCAGATCAGCGCGCCCATTGGCAGAAAGCCGAAAAAACTTATTATTTGTAAATAACGGTGATCTGACTTTCAAAGAAAGCGCTGCAGAATATGGTTTAGATGATTCAGGACACTCGACCCAGGCATCTTTTTTCGATTATGATAAAGACGGTGACCTGGATATGTTTTTGATCAATCAATCTGATCCAAAATTCTCGCGAGGCAATCTAGATTATATTCAAAACCGATTTCAGAAAAGTGACCGTGCTTTGGCTAATAAACTTTATCGAAACGATAACGGGCATTTTATCAATGTTTCGGAAAAGGCTGGTATCACCTCCACCATATTTACTTACAGCTTAGGCCTGAGCACATCGGATGTCAATCAAGATGGTTGGCCGGATATCTATATAGGAAATGATTTTGAAGAACCAGATTATATGTACATCAATAAAGGTGATGGCACTTTTATTGATGAGTTGGCAAAACGCTTAGATCATACGTCACTTTTTTCGATGGGTATAGATGTGGCGGATTATAACAACGATTTACTGCCCGATATTTTGCAAATGGATATGCTTCCCCAGGGTAACTATGCTCAAAAAATGCATTTGGCACAAGATAATTATAACCGTTACAATCAACAGTTTCTTCATGGAATGTTTCCTCAGTACATGAAGAATTCATTGCAAAAAAATAACGGTGATGGCACCTTCAGTGAATACGGGCAGTTGGCTGGACTTTCAAACACGGATTGGAGTTGGTCGCCTTTGATTACGGACTTGGACAATGACGGAAAGAAAGATGTATTCATTACCAACGGCTATCAGCGAGATAATACTGACATGCAGTTTGTAGTCTATGCCATGGCACAATCCCAACGAATTCAAAAAGGGGAGAAGCCACCTAGTGTTCAGGAGTACATTTCGCATATGCCTGGAATTCGGCTTCCAAATTATATTTTTAGAAATGAGGGAAATAATCATTTTGAAAATAGAGTAAAGGATTGGGGTTTTGATCAGAGCACTTTTTCACATGGTGCCGCTTATGTTGATCTTGACAATGACGGCGACTTGGACTTGGTAATCAATAACACGGGCGAAAGTGCTGGCATCTATCAAAATAATTGCGAGCGATTGTTGAAGCACAATTTCTTGAAGATAAAATTAGAGGGATCAGCCAAAAACAAAGATGCCATTGGTGCGAAAGTCTATGTGTATGCTCAGGGGGAAAAATTTTATGTTGAACAAAATCCGGTGCGTGGGTATCAGTCGTCGGTAGACAATATTTTGCACTTTGGCCTGGGTGTGCACCAACGTGTCGACTCGGTGCGAATAGTATGGCCCAATGACTTAAGTCAGCTGTTGAAGAACGTGAACGTTAATCATACGATAGCGCTCCGAATTCAAGATGGCGTCAATCGCCACGAATGCAAGACTGCTGATAAACTATTGGAAGAGAAATCAATAATCGATTTTGTTCATCAAGAAAATGACGTGAATGATTTCGCCAGGCAATTTTTGTTACCTCACTCCTTCTCGCACAGCGGTCCATGCATGGCCAAAGGAGATGTCAACGGAGATGGATTTCAAGATGTTTTTGTTGGTGGCACTAAGGGGCACGGGGGCTCAATCTTCCTTCAAGGAAGCAATCGTACATTTCAGCCGTCTCAATTTTTTTCTTCGCAAGGTAATGTCGAGAGTAAAGATACCGATGCCGTTTTTTTTGATGCAGACGGTGACGATGATTTGGACCTCTACGTTGTAAGCGGCGGCTATGAGTTTGTAGAAAACTCACCTTTGTTTCAAGACCGGTTATTCCTAAATAACGGTCAGGGAGTCTTCGCAAAAACATCGGGTCTATTAGAGCAGAACTTTTCCAACAAGAAATGCGTGCGGCCGGTGGACTTTGACGGAGACGGAGACCTGGATTTGTTTATTGGTGGAAACGTAGTGCCGGGAAGGTTCCCCACAGCCTCACCGAGTAAGATTTACTTCAATAACGGGAAAGGAAATTTCATACAGAGCAAGCCCGCCAATGCCCAACTTGGAATTGTGAATGATGCCTTATGGATTGATCTTGATCATGATGGAAGAAAGGATTTAATCGTTGCCAGCGAGTGGATGCCCTTGAGGGCTTATCGAGCGCAAGGCTCTTTATTCACTGATGTTTCAAACAAATGGTTCCCTTTTGCCTGCAGTGGTTGGTGGAATTGTATAGGGGCGGGAGATTTTGATAACGATGGTGATCTCGATTTAATAGCGGGAAATCTTGGAATAAATTCGCAATTAAAAGTTGATGAGAATCACCCCATGCAATTATATTACCTGGATGTTGATACCAACGGATCAATTGATCCAATTATCACCTATTACAATGGGGACGATAACGTACCCCTTGCACTCCGTGATGATCTTATCGGGCAAATTCCATTGATGAAAAAGAAATTCAATGACTATTCCTCATATGCCAAGGCAGGAATTAGTGACCTCTTATCGGTTGATCAACTCGCCAAGGCGCCGGTGCTTAAAACCAACATGCTAAAGACCCTTTATCTTGAGAATACGGGGACAAGTTTTATTTCTCATGAGTTGCCAATCGAGTCGCAGTCCGCGCCGGTTTTTGCCATTGCCGTTTTAGACATCAATAAAGATGGCAATCTTGATTTTGTATTAGCGGGAAATAATGCTAAGAACAGGATATATTTAGGTCGGGATGATGCCAACCATGGATTGGTGATGATGGGTGACGGAAAGGGGAATTTCAGGTATTTACCGCAACAGGAATCAGGGTTGAATTTGAGAGGTGATGTACGCAGTATTATCGTAGACGGAAAGTCGCTAATATTCGGCGTTAACAACTCGGCGGTGAAGTCGTATTTAATTAAATAAAGGCCGCCAACTAGTCTTTGCCGGAAGAAGACAGCACATTAAAATCTTTTGGATGGCAATGAAACATCTCATTAAAGGACTTATAAAAATAGGATCGGCTGTTGAACCCGGTTTCATAAATCACTTCGGAAACACTCATCGATGAACTCTTCAGTAAGTCGGCCGCCTTTTTTAATCGGTATTGTTTGATCAAACCATGTGGAGTCAATCCTGTAATTGTTTTTACCTTTTTATACAAGGACGCTTTGCTCATTCCGACCTCCTCTCCAATATCATCGGCATTGAATTCCGGTTCACTTAAATGCTTTTGAATACATTGCGTTATTTTGGAGAAGAAGGTATCGTCTCTTTCGCTAATCCCGGGTGACAGGTGCGAGAGTTCAATTTCAGCAAAATTTTGAAATTTTTTCCTTATCAATTCCATTCGTTCAATCAATTTTTCGATACGAATAAAAAGATGTTCAGGATGAAATGGTTTAGGGATGTAAGAATCAGCCCCGACTTGCAACCCATGGATTCTGTCCTCAATTTCCGCCTTCGCTGTTAACAAAATAACAGGAATATGACTAGTCTGAATATTTTCTTTTATCTTCTTACAGAGCTCTAATCCATCCATATCAGGCATGAGAATATCACTAATGGTCAAATCGATATGTTCTTCTTCTAAAATAGCCAAGGCCTTCTTGCCATTGTGCGCTTTATAAATCGAATATTTATTGGAGAGAATGTTCTCCAGTAAAGAGGTGATCTGGGTATTATCATCAACTACTAAAAGGGAATAAGGATGTTTGCCTTGAACGCCAGTGGCAGCTTTGGCTGATGGATCGATTAAGTAATGATCGACTTCAAACTCCAGAGAAATCTTTTCGCTTAAGTTCAATGCGGGCAAAATGGGGGGGCCTTCCTGAATATCTTTATAAGACTCTTTTGTGATTGGAATGGAGACAAAGAATGTGCTTCCTTTTCCTAATTTACTTTGGACTTTTATATCTCCGCGATGGATCATGACCAGGCTATTGGTAAGAGACAGACCAATGCCTGTACTTTTCGCAAGACCATTGCTATCGATCAGTTGAGATTCGTTTTGGTAGAAACTTTCAAAAATCTTCTGCATATTTTCTTCGGCAATACCAATACCTTCATCACGAATGATGAACATCGCCTTTTGAAATTCTCGTTTTAAGATGACGCTGACAATGCCCTCCCTGGGGCTGTACTTGATCGCGTTGGAAATCAGATTTATTAATATTTTTTCAATTTTTTTTGCGTCAACCAATGCAGAAAGAAATTCTGGTTCCGGGTGAAACTCCAGGTGAATATCACGTTCTGTCGCGTATCCCTGAAACGACTCTACAATTTGTTGAGTAAAGGGGACCAAATCAGTTGAAGAAATTTCAAGGGTATCTTTTCCACTTTCAATCTTTCTAAATTGAATCAGTTCCTCGATTAGTTTTTGAAGTCGTAAAGAATTGCTGCGTATCGTATTCAGTTGATTTCTGGCATCCACATCTTTAACTTTATTGAGAAGGGAAGTTACCGGCCCGAGGATCAACGTAAGCGGCGTGCGAAACTCGTGAGCGATGTTGGTGAAGAACTGTAGCTTATAATCGTTCAATTCTTTCAACTGTTGTGCCTTAAACCGATCAATGGCAAGTGCCTTTTTGGTTCGGGACCTCCACCGCACGTAAAGAATAATTCCAACTTGCACACTTAATGCCAATGTCACATATAGGAAATAAGCCCAAGAAGTTTTCCAAAACGGAGGACTGATCGTTATCGAAAAGGTTCTAGGAACAGAATTCCATATTCCGTTTTCATTTGTGTAACTGATGTTTAATTTGTAGTGACCAGGTGGGATATTGGTAAGGCTTAAGGACTGCTGCTGGCCAATGTAGTTCCAGTCCTTGTCAAAATTTTCAAGAAAATATTTATATTCACTTTTCTGGTTATTCCAATAATCGAGGGTCGTAAAGGAGAAACTGATGAAATTCTGATCGTACTTGAGGAAGATTTCATCGGTAAAATCGATATTGTTGGTAAGCAAACCGTCGGCCTGACCTGGCAGGATGATCACATTGCGGACAAGGAACTCTTTAATGGTAAGCCTCGGAAAATAATTTAGCGTATTGATTTTAGAGGGGTAGGCGATGTCTACACCATCAATGCCGCCAAAGTAAAGTCGTTCCGAAACTCTTGATTGGTAGAAGGCACCGTCTGTAAATTCATTGTTTTGCAACCCATCGTTATTGTCGAAATTTTTAAACGTACTTTTTATGCGATCATACATGGACAATCCACGATTGGTGGACACCCAAATATTGGATTTGGCGTCTTCGAGTATGCCGTGAATTGTATTGTTGGGTAAGCCTTCGTGAAGTGTATAGTTACTTATCCGATAAGGTTTGCTTTCTAGCGATAACCGATTTAGACCTCCGCTGGTTCCAATCCATAGTTGTTCTTGTTTATCGATATACAAACTTAGAACATCGTTGTTGCACAACCGGTTTTTTTTGCTGGGATCAGCTTGGACATGATCTTCAATCTTTTTTGTTAGGGCATTGTAGCGGTAAATGCCCATACCGCGGGTGCCAATCCAGAGAATATTTGGCCGCTCCTCGACGATGGCATAAACGATATTGCTGCGAATGGAGATATTCTCTTTGTCTTTTGAATGTTGAAGTTGATCGGAGTCAGTGAGACGGTACCTGCCGTTAGGTGATTTTACTACTTTCATGTGAATGACACCGTACCCGCTAGTTCCCAGCCAAATGTCGTTGAAGGCATCTATGCAGATGGCGTATACGGAGCTGAATGATAGGTCGTTGGAATTCTCAAAGTCGCGAGGGAAATGAAATATTTTGTTTGTTTTTGCTTCTATCATGTCAATCCCTTCGCCATCGAGCCCTACCCACAGGTTTCCCTGCTGATCCTTATTTAAAGCCAGCACGGCATTGTTGCTTAGACCTGATTTCGTGTTGAGCACTTTTGTTTTGCCTGGAACCGCCGCCAAGATATTAAGTCCGCCACCACGTGTGCCAATATAAAGGGCACCATTCGGGTCTTCAAAGACTGAACGAATAATGCTATGTGAAAGCTGGCCATCGGTTAGTTGACCCGCAGAAATGGAATAAAACATTTTTGGAAGAGTGAGAAACTTGTAAACACCATCCCCATCAGTGGCCACCCAAATCAAATCTTGGTTTGTTTCGGTAATAGTCAAAATCTTGATCCCATTATTTGAAAAAGTTGGGAGGTATGCGTCCATCGACTTTGTTTCAAATTTATGATTGATAAGTGTGGATTTGAAAATCATGCCTGATTCGGTACCAATCCAAACGGCACTTTGATTTAGGTTTTCATTTAAGGACGTTACGGTAACTTTTCCTAGCTGTATGGGGTCCTGGATTTTTCCAATATCAGAGAGGTCGTAAAAATAGAGTTGGCCAACTCGGGTCGCGATGGCAATAAAATAATGCTGGCCAACGCGAAGAAATTTATGAAACACAAGTTGGCTGGGATTAACGACTTGCTTGGAATAGACCACACCGTGATTTAACGTGCAGATGATTTTCCCATCGTTCCCAAGCATGTAAAACAACCCTTTATCAGTCCCTAAGTCAATGACTGAAGACAGCCATTGATTATCGATGCCCTCGAAGTTTACCTTAATGAAAGCGTCCTTTTGTTCCGAATATCGACTTATACCCTTTCCGATCAGGCTTGTCCAAATCATAGAGTCCGGACCAACGCAGGCCCTGATATTGTATTCCTGAAACGGTATGTCGTAAAGGCTGTCAAGATAAGTATGAAATGAGTCGGTTTGCCGATCGTATTTATTAATTCCCTGGTGGGTCACCACCCAAAGATTGCCATCTCCGTCTTCCAGAAATTTTCTCATCACATTGTTGCTAATTGACCCTTTAATAAATGGATCAGGTTTGTAGACCTTGATGGAGCTACCATCATACCTATCCAAGCCGTCCCAAGTTCCCAGCCAGACATAATCATATTGGTCCATGTAAACGGAGGTAATTGCGCTGTTGGACAGCATTGCTTTTTTGTCAACATGCTGGTAAGGCCATGCAGTGGCAGTATCGCCCTGAGCCATGCTGAAAAAGGAGAGAACCAATAGAAAACACGCCATGATTGATACTAATTTACTTCTATAGTGCCATTGCAAATCTAGAGATTGTATGGGTGGGACATCAAGTAAAAGTTGTCCACCCTGTCCTTTTCTGTCCTCTTAGTTCTGTTTTACCATAATTTTTATAACTGAGCGTACTTCTTAGAAATAATGACGGACAAAAAAGGGCCTTTTTTTGCCCAAAATTGCACTGCAATCGAATGCTGAAATTTTTATAGGAATTTTTATGAAGCAAGTTATTAATGAAGGAATGGCGAGGCGAATTGATCAAAATCCATTGCTAAGGCCAACGGATATAAGATCAAGCAGTCCTTCAATGAAGATAGAATGCTTGCTAAATCCTGGTGTTTTTGTATACAACGATAAGGTTTGGATGTTGTTGAGGGTCGCCGAAAGACCAGATCAAGATGTTGCTCGGGTGAGTTTTCCTTTATATAATGAACGGGGGCAAATAGAGGTACTGAGTTTTGATAAATCGGACCCTAATCTTGACTTTACTGACCCACGTGTAATCCGATACAAAGGCAGGGATTATCTCACCACGTTGAGTCATTTGCGCCTGGTTTGCAGTGATGATGGAATAAAATTCTTTGAACCAGATGGGTACAACCCCATTCTCGGGGTGGACAAATTGGAGGCTTATGGAATTGAAGATTGCCGCGTCATTGAAATGGAAGGGGTCTATCATCTCACCTACACGATGGTGTCGCATTATGGGGTCGGCGTGGGATTGATCAAAACAACAGACTGGAAAAACTTCAAAAGGGAAGGGATGATCTTTCCACCTCATAACAAGGATTGCGCAATTTTCGGTGAAAAGATAAATGGTAAATATTACGCTCTTCACCGACCAAGCAGTCCTCAATTGGGCGGCAATTATATTTGGCTAGCGGAATCTCTAGACCTTCTCCACTGGGGCAAACATCAATGTTTGGCGACTACACGTCAGGGGATGTGGGACAGCGCCCGTATAGGGTCGGGCGCTGCGCCCATCAAAACTGAAAAAGGATGGTTAGAAATCTACCACGGTGCTGATAAGGCTAATCGCTATTGCCTGGGGGCGTTGTTACTTGATCTAAATGATCCTTCTAAAGTAATTGCTCGGAGTCAAGAACCGATTATGGAGCCTACTGCCCTCTATGAACAAGTTGGTTTTTTCGGCAATGTCATTTTCACCAATGGACATTACCTAGACGGTGACACGATTCACATGTATTACGGCGCCAGCGATGAAGTTATTTGTGGAGTAAATTTTTCGATTAAAGAAATACTTAATTCTCTTAATTAAACCAACGCCATGTCTGTAGCTGCATTATTACGGAAGCCGAATGAAGAATACGCCTACTTTCTTTTATTACCAAGGCCTACGCGCGTACTGCTCGTTACTAACATGATCTATGCATTTGTGCTGCCAGTGATAGAAATATTTGTTGGTGCTTATATCATGCGTAGTTCCAATGACCCATCGATCGTTGCGGTGTACCAGCTCACGGTGTACACAGGCATTCCAATTACATTTTATGTAAATGGTTTTTTACTCAATCACATAAAAATTTCACACCTATATAGTTTCGGGATGCTCTTGAGCGGCATCTCGATGCTGGTGATGATGAGTCTTCAAAACCTTTCGGTTGCTGGCGTGGGGATTGCCGGTTTATTGATGGGATGTTCATTTGGTTTTTTCTGGGCGAATCGTGATTTTCTTGCCCTCAATACCACCAATGACTCCACGAGGAATTACTATTATGGGTTAGAGACATTTTTTTACACCATCACCTATATTATTGTGCCTGTGGTGGTCGGCTCATTTTTAGCGAACACCGAAACCAACGGATGGTTTGATGGAAGCATCAATACCGCTTACCGAATTGTAACGGTAGTCGTTTTTCTATTGACTATACTTTCCAGCATCGTTATTCATCGGGCTAAATTCAATAACCCTGAGCAAAAAAAATTTCTGTTCTTTAATTTCCATGTTCTTTGGAAAAAAATGATGGTCCTTGCCGGTCTCAAAGGATTGGCTCAGGGCTATTTGGTCACCGCCCCGGCGATTTTGATCATGCGCCTGGTTGGGAATGAGGGATCCTTGGGGTTAGTTCAGGGAATAAGTGGAGTAGCCACGGCCTTCATGCTTTATATTTTAGGCAGAACAACCAAGCCATCTGACCGGATTTATATTTTTTCAGTCGGCCTCTTTATTTTTTTGGCGGGAACACTATTCAATGGGATTCTTTTTTCGGCAATTGGCGTGATGATTTTTGTTTTGTGTAAAGTTCTCTTTGCTCCACTCCACGACATCGCCTATTTCCCAACGGAGATGCGCGTGATTGATGTAGTGTCCCGGATCGAAAAGAGGAGTGAGTTTGCCTACATATTTAATCATGAATTCGGATTGTACGTTGGTCGTTTTTTGGGACTAATGCTATTTATTGTCTTGGCTACATATGTTTCCGAAATGTTCGCTCTAAAATATGCTTTGATCATTATTGCATTACTTCAGTTAGCATCCATCCCAGTTGCCCGCCACATTATTAATGAAGCAAATAAACTAAGTCCATTATGATAGCGATGATTAGAAGATGCATGCACCTTATTTTTATACTGATGGCCGTTGGCGGATCACTTTTTCTTGTTTCGCTCGTGAGTGTATTTGTACTGGGTTTATTGATTGTCTTGTCATTATGTTTTTTCCTGTTAAGACAATATTCCCAAATTATTGAAACTATTAAATGATCGTATCGTGATGACTGCCAAATCTTGCATCGGTTCCTTGCTTATCGCTTGTCTATTAGGTTTGCTTTGTTCCTGCACCAAGGACATAAATAAAGTGGACCAGGTTATGATTAACCGAATTGCGCTCATGCCGGATCAGCCTATGCCGTACAAAATGACGGACTGGTATGAGAAAGCGAAGAATTTTGACCAGTACGTTTTCAATGTTGATTTAAAGGGTGAATACCTGCCATTCATCTGGACGGATGACTCCAAGCGAAACATTCCGCAAAATACATTTGGCATGTTTACCGCCATCGGCGATATACGGCAAGGGCCAAAAGGAAGCAAGGAATTTCATGAAGCACTTTGTTCGATGGGTTCATTACTTGGCGCAGGCCTGGTAGGAATCGACAAGACCAATCAAAATGGATCAAACTACGTTAAGATGGTTCAAAATTATTTCAACGCGGCCAATGGATGGAACATTATGATGGATAATACCAATAAAGAGGTGGCTGCGCTGGGTGGAGGGTACGGTCGCGATTGGTGGTATGATGTATTTCCAAATGTGTTGTATTATGGCCTATGTGAATTATTCCCCCATGTTTCAGGAGCCGACAGTCTTCAGCATATCATCGCTGAAAAGTTCTTTAAGGCCGATTCGTCATTGAATGGAAATTACGATTACTCCTTTTTTGATTACCAGCAGCTGAAAGGTGTTTCCAACAACATTCCTCATCAGCAAGATGCCGCTGCCGGGCACGCTTATGTTCTGCTATGCGCTTATGAGAAATTTAAGGACGAGCGATACCTGCAAGGCGCAAAAGCAGCGATGAATGCATTCGAAAGTCAGAAAGAGAGCAGGTTCTACGAGGTGCTCATGCCCTTTGGTGCATTAGTGGCAGCCCGACTAAATGCCGAGCATGGAACCAATTATGAAGTAAAGAAAATTCTGGATTGGACATTTGATGGCTGCAAAGCCGCTGATGGCCGCACGGGATGGGGAGTCATTGCGGAGCGGTGGGGCGAGTACGACGTGCATGGGCTGCAAGGGAGTATTACGGATGGCGGTGGCTATGCTTTTTTGATGAACTCATTTGATTTAGCCTGGCCACTGGTACCCATGGTGCGCTATGATAATCACTACGCAAATGCAATTGGTAAGTGGATGTTGAATGTCACGAATGCGGCGCGTTTATTTTATCCTTATGAGATCGATGACCAGCATCAATGGTTGCCTGAGAAAAAGGAGATTACAAAAAATGTTATCGCCTATGAGGGCCTCCGTAAAGAAGATTATTTTTATAAAAAAGCATCGTTGCGTGGCGTGAGTCCGGTTGCTATTGGTGATGGCCCTCAGTGGGCAAAAGGCCAGCCGGAAGTCTCCATGTTCAGCTTGTATAGTTCAGCCCAAGTAGGAATTTTCGGAGCCCTGGTAAAGAAGACCAACATAGAGAAAATCCTGCAGCTCAATTGCAACGCTACCGATTTCTATCAAACTAACTCCTTCCCGACTTACCTGTATTACAATCCTTATGACACATTGAAATCAGTCTGCTATTACAATACTCAAAAATCAAAAATCGACTTGTACGATGCCCTTGCCCATGAGTATTTGAACAAGGAAGTCAATGAGGAAGCATGCTTTGAAATTCCGCCCAAGTCTTCAAGACTCCTTGTGTTGCTTCCTTCCGGAAGCCAAGTGCGGTTGAAAGATGGCAATTACATGGTTGGGTCCAAGGTAGTGGCTTTTAATCAAGACAAAATCAGATAACAATTAAGCCTATGAAAAAACCAGTACGCTGTTTTTATCTTTTCCTGGCAACAATTGCCATCTCGACATCGGCGATTGCTCAAACCGTCGTGTCAGGAACAGTTAAGACAAAATCAAACGAGGTTCTTCCTGGTGTCAATATTCAACTAAAGAATACGGGCACGGGGACGGTTACGGACGGTGATGGGGTTTTCAAATTAGAGATTCCACAGAATGAATCCAGCACCGGCATTTTGATTTTCTCCTCCATCGGGTTCACTGCCCAGGAAATTCTAATTAGTAATCGATCGATTATTGATGTCATTTTGATCGAGGATACAAAATCGCTGGAAGAGGTAGTTGTTACTGGTTATCAGACTGAAGAAAGAAAAAAAATAATGGGGGCGGTCAGCACGGTCAGCTCTGAATTGATAGCGAAGATTCCGGTTTCAGGAATTGATCAAGCAATTCAAGGTAGAGTCCCCGGCGTGGTCGTGACACAAAACACCGGTGCACCCGGTGAGGGAGTGATTGTTCGGATTCGTGGAGTTGGGTCGCTGAATAGCAACAACCAGCCATTATATGTAATCGATGGAATTCCGACCTTGGATGCAACATCGATCGCACCGCAAGACATTCAAACCCTTACCGTTCTGAAGGATGCCAGTGCCGCCGCCCTTTATGGTGCTCGGGCGGCAAACGGTGTCATTCTCATTACCACTAAAAGTGGCGCTAGCAATAAACTTACTATAACTTACAGTGGACAGGTGGGAACGCAGTCGCCGACGCGCTTGGTTCCGATGGCTAGCACAAGCCAGTATGTTTCGATTTATAATGAGGCCGCTAAAAACGATAACCCTGATCTGCCAAGTTTTTTGCAGCGACCATTAATTACGCCAGAATATGCCAGCACACTTGGCAACGTCGATCAGGTGAAAGCCATCATGAGGCCTTCGGCAATTCTTCAAACTCATAATCTTACTTTTTCCGGCAGTGAGGGAAAAACTCGGTATTTAATTTCCGGCAGCTATTACAAGCAGGATGGAATTATCAATGCCAGTGACTATACCCGTTTGACCGGGAGGGTAAATGTAGAGTCGGAAATAAAGAAGTGGTTGAAGGCTGGAGTCAACATGAATCTCTCTGACGCCGCAACGGACCTAGTGGGAAGTTCCGGTGATGGGGCGGGGGGTAATGGGGGGAGCGTGGTCCGGTACGCCTATTTCCGCTCGCCGGCCATTCCGATTTATGACTCTACTGGAAATTTTGTAGACAAGCCTGACCGTTACGATCTTTTTGGTGACGGTTATAACCCAGTGGGGATGCTGGCCTATAACCAGAACAAGAGAATCACGGATCGTCTCTTTGGAAAATTCTATGTTATCCTCAAGCCGATCGAAGGACTAACAATTACTTCCAATCTGGGGGTAGATTTCACGAGCCAAAATCAAAGGCGTTTTGATCGAAACTGGGGAACCTCTAACAGAATCAACAACCCTAATCGACTCACAGTAACGGACGATCGCAATCATACCATCACCTTCAGCAACTTTGCTACCTACACGAAGACTTTTGGTAATCACGGCTTAACTATTCTGGCGGGTACGGAAGCCATCAAAACCGAATTGTATGAAATTTTGGGCACCGATACGCAATTTGCCAATCAAACTCCCACGCTGACCTATCTTGGTAATGGTCTTGGGCAAAAGACAGTAGCAGAAACAAGATCCGGAAATTCACTGTTGTCTTTCTTTGGAAAAGTCAGTTATGATTTTAACGAAAAATACCTTGCGTCGGCAACGATAAGGAGAGACGGGTCGTCACGATTCGGTGCAGGCAACCGCTATGGAAATTTTTATGCGGGATCTTTAGGATGGAGAATTGATAAGGAATCCTTCCTGATGAATAACACTTGGATAGACAAATTAATGTTACGGGCAGGATATGGTGTCATTGGCAATCAAGAAATTCCAAACTATGCATTCTCGGATGCCTATGGGGTAAACTACAATTACCCGTTCGGAGGTGCAAAAAGTGTGGGTTATGCGGTATCACAACTTGGCAATGCTAACATTAAATGGGAATCAAGCAATCAGCTGAATACGGGAGTTGACCTGGTGGTTTTGAATGGAAAGCTTTCTGTGTCGCTGGATTATTTCAATAAGATCACCTCTGATTTACTGAACAACCAACCCATTGCCACTTCGGCAGGCTTGGCATCGCCACCGATTGTTAACAACGGGAAAATTTTGAACCGGGGTATCGAACTTGCACTTAACTATTCCAACAAAATTGGTGAATTGCATTACACCATCAGCCCGAATGCCGGCCTTGTTCATAATGAAGTGCTGGCGGTAAATTCACCGATCTCCGGAGGGCTATATGGTTCACAATATGTTACCCGCACTGAAAAGGGCTATCAAGTGGGTTCGTTTTACATGTATGAAATGGAAGGAATTTTTCAAAATTCAACAGACATTTTCACTCATGCAGTCCAAAATCCAGTCACCACTGGGCCTTCGAGGATTCAACCTGGTGATGTAAAATTCAAGGATCAAAATGGCGATGGTATTATTGATGGGAATGACAGGGCCCATCTTGGCAGTGCGATCCCCAAAGTTTCCGGTGGTGTTAATTTAATGCTAAACTATAAGGGCTTCGACTTGTCAGTTTTTTTTCAAGGGGCCTATGGGCAAAAAATTCTTTCGGTATTGAACAGGGACATCGAAGGCTTTTACAGACCGTTTAACGTGACGGAGCGATACTTTAAAAATCATTGGACTGGCGAAGGCTCCACCAATCAGTATCCGCGAGCTTCATGGGACGCTTCTGGAAACAATACACAAATTTCTTCGCGGTTTCTGGAATCCGGATCTTATACGCGCTTGAAAAATGTACAGATCGGTTATACACTACCAAAAGCCGTAGCCGGTAAATATGGTTTGTCGAGCATGCGCATCTATTTTTCGGGAACCAATCTGTTCACCTGGACAAAGTACTCGGGCATGGATCCTGAAATGTCGGTAAGTAACAACTCCACTTCCGATGGTGACAAGGCAAACGGAATCGACTGGGGTACCTACCCAGCTGCGAAATCTTATAACGTGGGAGTAAATATCAGCTTTTAATTACAATAGCATGAAGACGAAAAAAATAACCGCCATCTTTTTCATCCTCCTAAGTAGTGGCTGCCACAATTTTTTACAAGAGGATTTACAAGGAACGTTTTCGAGTGCCACATTCCCCAAGACCGAGAGTGACGCTTTAGTGGCGCTCACGGGTGTTTACAACTCGACAGCCTTTGTTAACACCATGAACCAGTTATGGGTATTTGGTGATGTAGCCTCCGATGACGCTGTAAAAGGAGGATTGGCCGGAGATCAAATTGATGTGCAATACATCGATCAGTTTAACTACGTGAGAACGAACACGGTGCTGGCGAATGTTTGGCAATATTATTACGAAGGCATATCGAGAGCGAATTACGTGCTGTACTATGTTCCATCAATTAGCATGAATGCTTCTTTGAAAAACCGCATCCTGGGCGAAGCTAAATTTCTACGAGCCTATTTCTATTTTAATCTTGTCAATATCTATGGAGAAATTCCGCTGAAACTATCCCCACCACTTAGCCCTTCACTAATCAATGTTCCGAAGTCAGCCGTGACCGATGTTTATAACCAAATATTATCAGACCTCGCTGATGCTTCGAAAGTATTATCAAAAAGCTATGACGGTGCGGATGTCGGAAGAGCTACGAAAGGGGCTGCCTTTGGCCTTTTAGCGAAAGCCCATCTGTATCTGCAACATTGGAGTAGCGTATTGTCGGCGATTGATTCATTAGAGGCATCTTCTCATTATTCTTTAGTGCAAGTCTATAAAAACAATTTTTTAGACTCGACTCAAAATAACGCTGAATCCATTTTTGAAATTCAGCATTTGAGTGGGCAAACCCCTTCCTTGGGAAATTTCCTGAATCAATATTTCTCTCCTTCTATCTATAATGGGTATTACTTCAATGCACCAGTTCAAAACTTCATTGACGAATTTGAAAACGCCGGTGGAATAGTAGATCCAAGGTTAGATTATACGGTCGGAAGGGCTGGAAATAAATGGGTGAACAATGAGAGTTTTGACCCGACCTGGTCATCCACCGGTTACTTAAACCGAAAACACTCTCAATCGAAATATGATGCACCCATTATCGGCAATTCCGGACTCAATTATGTTTACTTGCGATATGCGGATATCCTTCTGATGAAAGCGGAGGCTCTCAATGAGTCCAATCGTGGATCCGAAGCAATAGTACCTTTAAATCTAGTTCGCAAAAGGGCACGCGAAAGCTATTTGTTCGATAAGGATCTCCCGGGCTTTGGATCAATTCCTGCTGGGCTGTTACCGGATGTAGCCTATAATGATCAAACCAGCCTGCGTCAAGCCATCCAGCATGAAAGGAGGGTGGAATTAGGTTTTGAGTTTCATCGGTACTTCGATTTGATGCGCTACGGACAGCAAGTTGCGGAAGCGGCCCTAGCCTCAACTGGGTTTAGTTACGCCAAGAATAGGTATTTTCTTATTCCGCAATCTGAGCTGGATACGAATCCGGCTATTCCCAACTAATAATATTGACGACTTCATTTAATCCAAATTTTAACAACTAAACAATTAATTATGAAAACAAGAAAGGTAAAAGTTTTACTAAGTGCATTGATGGTCATGCTCGTGGCGTGGACCTTCAATTCGTGCTCGAAGAGTGATGTCACGCCAACGAACTTCACATCGCTGAATGCGGAGATCGCCTCGGCAACGACGTTGTTAAATGGTGCGACCGAGGGAACTGCGGCAGGAGATTATATCAGGGGATCGAAGGCAATCCTGCAGACGGCCATTACAGCAGCTCAGGCTGTAGCTGACAATAAAGCTTCTACACAAGCCCAAGTAACAGCAGCAACAGCACAACTAACAACAGCGGTTACTACTTTCCAGGCATCCACCGTTACGCCGATTGACCCCACCAACTTAGTTGGTCAGTGGACGTTTGATGAACTAACCACGGCTACTGCTGGAACTTCAGTGAAAGACTATTCGGGCAACAATTTTAACGGAACAATAACAGCAGGTCATCCTTACTTCAGCACGACGGCGGGACTTCCTTGGGCAGGTTATACGGTTACAACCAATCTTCCAACACAAGTAGCAGACAGGTATGGCGATACAAACAAGGCACTTCACTTCACCGCAGGAGCTAATGTAGAAATCCCGTACAATGCTGCGCTCAATCCTCAGCAAATGTCCATTTCGCTCTGGGCGAAGGCGGACACATTGCCTGGGGACCCTGGCAAATACTGGGCAAACAATTATATGATTTCTATGAACCGCTGGAATACCTATAAGTTTCAGATTCAAGATACGCCGCGCCCATTCTTCACAGCCCATGTATCCGGAGTTAATACCCCGCCGCTTGGAAACGCCACTGATTCTTCCTACTATGACAGAGATATGAATGTTGGGAAGATTTCAACGTTGTCTAAGTGGCACCATTATGTGGTCACTTTTGGTGGTGGTCACGAAGTTTTTTATGTTGATGGTTTCCTAGTACATGATTGGTCGAATGTCCCTGGAACGATTGTAAACATTTCTGCAAAACCGGTGAATCTTGTTATCGGACAGGACCTGCCAACGGCAAAATACTCGACCAGCTCAAGTTCACCCTACTATGTTAACTACGGCGCATATTTCATTGGCGCTATTGATGAGGTAAGAGTTTACAAGAGTATTTTATCGGCTTCGCAAGTCACCAGTATCTATAATTTAGAAAAGCCGTAATTTTTTCAATTAATATGCAGGTATAAATAAAAAGTAAAGGAACAGTGAGTTAATCACTGTTCCTTTTTTAATTGATCTCCAAGAAAGACGTGACTAAAATTTCGTTTGAAATGGTAATTGAAATTCGCTAAACATAACGATATGAAAATCATAGCCATTCAATGTGACCACTAAAAAAATAAATATTAGCACATGAAAGAGGGGGCGAGAAGTTTATTCCATAGCAAGGTAGGTTGTGCAATTTTGATCTCACTGTTGAGTCAACTCGGATCGTTATCCTTTGGACAAACGGGGCAAATTGACATTAGTCGTGTGATGCTTATGCCCAATATGCCATCTCCCTATGTGATGAGGGATTGGAAGAATGTAGCTGTTAAATATGATTCATTAATTTTTAATCTTAACGCTTCCGGGCAATATCTTCCCGTGATGCATCTGAAGTCCAGCGGAGTGAATTATCCTTCTCTTCAACCCATATTATTGGATTCGTATGTTGGGATAAATGGAAGCGGGAGTGAAGCTGAGGCAATTAATATTATACCCGCAGTGGTAGGTGCTTCCCTTGTTGGAATTGACAAGACAAACCAGTTTGGAAATAACTGGGTATTGAAGACAAAGGATTTTTTTAATAAAGCCAACGGTCAAAATGTGTATCTCAATGGATCATCGGCAGCGAGCGGAAATGATTGGTGGTATGATTTAATGCCTAATGTGTTTTTCTATCAGTTGTGTTCGCTCTATCCGGGCACGCAAGATTTTAACACACAGTTTACGACAATAGCAGATCGTTGGTTAAGTGCAGTATATGCGATGGGAGGATCAACGACACCATGGAAAACACCGAACATGAATTATCGTGCGTTTAACCTGGCCACCATGGTCCCTAACGCAACCGGTGTAGCCGAGCCTGAAGGCGCAGGAACAATTGGCTGGCTTTTGTATCAGGCGTACGGAAAAACGGGAAAAACAAAATACTTAGAAGGGGCACAAATGGCGATCAACTACTTGTCGGGAATAAATTTTAATCCGGCTTATGAAATTGAGTTGCCTTATGGAACATTCGTGGCTGCAAAAATGAATGCTGAGTTAGGTACAAATTATGATATTCAAAAAATGATCAACTGGAGTTTTGACCAGAGTTCAGAACGCAATTGGGGAACGGTAGTCGGAGTTTGGGGGAATAATGTAACAGGCCTTAATGATGTTTCTGGTTTGGTCGGAGAGGTCGATAACCCATCGACAGGCTATGCCTTTGCCATGAATGGATTTGAACAAGCAGCGGCTTTAGTGCCGCTTATTAAGTATGACAAACGATTTGCCCGGACCGTGGCAAAATGGACCCTCAATCTTGCCAATGCTAGCAGACTTTTTTATTCAAAGTATCTTCCAAGCTCCCATCAGGACAGCTACTTATGGAGCTCAATGCATGATCCAAATTCCGTGATCGCGTATGAAGCTCTAAAGCAAACTGGTTTAACCGACTCAAGCCTGTATGCGACCGGGGATGCGATTAGAACCGGTAGTGGACAAACCAACCTGGGTTTGTACGGCTCCTCGCATGTAGGATACCTAGGGGCATTGATCAACCAAACCGATGTTGATGGAATACTCTTATTGGACGTAAACAAAACTGATTTTTTTGGGCAGAATTCTTTTCCGTCGTATGTTGCCTATAACCCCTATGCAGCAAGTAAAGCGGTGACGCTTCCTCTTGGGTCTGCGACATATGATATTTATGATGCTATTTCGGAAACGATTATCAATACGGGTGCGACGGGAAACTATTCAATTACCATTCCTTCCAACCAGGTTATGTTATTAGTTTATTTACCACAAGGATCGTCGCCCATTCCATCGAACGGCAAATTATACCTCGGCAAGAAAGTAGTGGATTATCATTATGGGTATAACTTTAATGGGAAACTCTTAATTCAATCGTTAGCGTCAAAAGATTCTCTGGTTGAATTCAATCAACAAGTTCAGGTATACAGCTCCACGAGAAATAAAACTGGGTCGTTGACCTTTAATTGGTATATCAATGGTACGTTAGCCTTAAGTTCTCCGGACAGCCTATTTACCTGGTCTGTTCCGCCAACCACCGGCGCGTATCAACTCCTTTTGAGCGTTACCGACGGAACCTCTACTGCGAAGGACAGTCTACAGTTTTCTGCTGTTGCGCATATTCCTGTGTCTCCCGTGATATCCGGTTTTACGATGGACTCAACCTGGTACTATACCGACAGCACGGCAGTGGTAACTTGTCATGCCAGTACATTAGACAAATCATTATTAAAATACAATTGGAGCATTCCCGCAGGAGCTATTATTTCGAAAAATGATTCTATATTGAAATGGAAAGCTCCACAAAATGATGGCTTGTATTCGTTGACGTGCACCGTAAAAAATGGGGACTCCCTTTCCTCCACCTCACATCAACCGGTGTTGATTAAAATGCGTACTACCTTCGCTGGTGCTCCAATCGCCTATTATCCAATGGATGGAGATGTGAGAGATTATAGTGGAAACAATCACAATGCGACAGCCGATGGAGTTCAATTGGTGGCCGATGCGCGAGGACAGCCGAACAAAGCGTACAACTTTAGCAACGGTAGCAATATCATCGACGTGCCAAATGCTTCAACACTCAATTTTCAAAACCAAATTACGCTATCATTTTGGCTAAAACTGGATGCTGTTCCAGCGGAGTCTTATGTTCTTTCGCATGGCAGCTACCAAGAACGATGGAAAGTTTCAGTTATTCCCAACAGCAAGATTCGTTGGACGGTGAAAACAGGGGGGACAACAACAGATCTGGATAGTTCCTTTCCTCTTCAACTTGGTGAGTTTTACCATTTCACGGTCGTTTACAGCGGCTATTCGATGGAGCTTTATTTAAATGGAAAGTTAGACTCCTTTCTTTCAAACGGTGGGACTATCAACATTGCCTCCGATGATATTACCTTTGGAAGGGAAACGGCATCCATACAAAGTTATAGTTTGTTTGGCACGCTAGATGAAGTAAGAATCTATGACAAAGCCTTAGGCCCGAATGAAATCATGACACTGAAATCAATTTGGAATAACGTCACGGCGGTAGAGAAAACGGCGACTTACGACATCGTAGTTTACCCTAATCCCTCGGCCGGAAAATTGAATGTAAGAGGAATTCGTGATGCTGTTGTCAATGTCTCTGTGGCCGACGTCACCGGAAGAGATTTGAATACAACCTATTCGTTAGGGGAGTCAGGAATCCTTCAAGTTAATTTTGACGGGCTGAATTCTGGAATGTTAATTTTGAAAATTGAGACTGCAGCGGAGGTCATATATAGGAAGATCATGTATTAAGTAAATAGCTGGTAGATGAAAGATCCAATTAATAATCTTTGGGGCATTGATCTTGGGGGCACCAAAGTTGAGGGTGCTGTATTAAAATCAAGCCTGTCACCGGATGTTTTGTTTCGCGACCGCCTGCCCACGGAAAGCGCGGAAGGTTATGATCACGTTCTTGGTCAGATAAAAAAAATGGTCGACAAGATGGAATCGTCGCTTGGCTATCGTCCTGCGAATATCGGGATTGCAACTCCTGGAACCAGGAGTCCTAAATCCGGCACGATGAGAAATTGCAATACCACTTGTCTGAATGGAATGCCACTAAAGGACGATCTTGAAAAAATTTTGGGAATGAAGGTGAGCATGGCCAATGATGCCAATTGTTTTTCATTAGCAGAGGCAAATATGGGAATAGCCAAGGAGAAATATCCGAACGCCAGGGTGGTATTTGGAGTGATCCTGGGGACAGGTGTTGGCGGGGGAATAGTTGTTGATGGCAGAGTGATTAATGGACACCATGGCATAGGTGGAGAGTGGGGGCATAATTTCTTAGATGCCACCTATGGTGATAAATGTTATTGTGGAAAAACAGGCTGCGTGGAAAAAGTACTGGCGGGACCTGCATTGCAAAAATATTATTCAAGTCTTGGCGGTTCAGCTAAAAACATGAAGGAAATATATGATGCATACAAATTGGGTAATGATAATTTAGCAGGGCTCACCATTCAACGAATGATTCACTTTTTCGGACTAGCATTGAGCGTTGTGGTTAACGTTTTAGATCCTGATGTCATTGTCATTGGCGGTGGTGTGGGGAATATCGACTTGCTTTACACAGAAGGACGGGAATCTTTACAAAGATATATTTTTAATGACCGGGTGTTTGATACGCCCATGCTACGTCCGAAGCTCGGAGATAGCGCCGGCGTATTTGGCGCGGCCTTTCTAACGGTGGACTAGTTCTAGGGGAGATGGGTAATTTACTAACTCGCTCAGATTCCTTTTTTTCCGGTGAGAGAGTTCTTTTAAAACAAGTTTTAAAACCCCGTTGGTTCGACACCCTTAGGCGAATGCGAAAATTGGTAAAGTCCATTCACTTAACGCGTTTAGAATTAAAAAAATTGAACGGAACGAAACAGAATAAATGGGGGCAAAATTCGAGGTATTGACCTATGGTGTAAAAAATAGGCTAAAAAGTGCTGATTGTGACGGTGTCGAAAACCGATTGAATTCCTAACCCTTCACAAGGCCAAGCCACAATTGCTCATTGCGGGAATTCAACATCAATTGACCTGATTTCTGTACCATCGGTGTTGAGAGCAGTTAGCGTTGACTCATCGAATTTTTTGAATAGTACCCGGGACTTTGTGTGAAACCCAGTGAGCATCTCAATCAAATGACCGGCCCTTGCGTCGTAGATACGTTCTGCCTTGTGCGTGATCAGATTCATGGTGTACAATTCGGAGAGAGCGGTGAACACGAGGAATCTGTCGGGTGCGTATCCTGGTTTGTCAAGCAGGTTCGATTCCTGCGTGCCGTTGACAGGGAATATCCTCTGAGTCCTTGCCGGGTTATCTTTTTCAAAGGAATAAATGCCGCTTTTCTTGCCGGCGTTCAAATGAAACATAATGTACCTTTCGCTGATTTCTGAAAGGTTGTCGATTCCAAAGGCATTAAGTTTGGAGAGCTTGGTCACCTTTCTGTCAGTTACATGGATGGCATAGATGTCGAATCCGCGCACATCGGTTGTGCCCTTTTTCTTGCTCGTGTTGAATTGTTTGGCGGAGCAATACAACACGTCACCGCCTTTAGTGGAAAATATGGCTTCGGTAATGAGTTCGCCCCCAGGCGTCAATTCCTGCAC
>Ga0075019_10000493_pt1 | contig 22682 bp, 16 predicted proteins | sample ColStrG_CSR_2013_FD_71473 | JGI IMG/M metagenome (GOLD analysis project Ga0075019, IMG submission 71473) | Freshwater sediment microbial communities in response to fracking from Pennsylvania, USA - Cold Stream Run_MetaG_CSR_2013 | ecosystem: Environmental > Aquatic > Freshwater > Creek >...
GGGCAGCGTCTGGCCGGCCCAACCGCTCAGCCCGGCCGCCACCTTGGCGAGGTTCGCGCCGAAGATCGAGATCAAGCTGCCCACCGCCAGGCTGGTGGCGTTCTTGTCCAGGTTGCCCCCGATCACGGCCGTGACGCTTGCCGGCACACTGATCACGGGCCCGAGCTGCGCCCTCGCCGCGCCTCCCGGATCGTCCAGGGTATGCAGATTCGCATAGTGGTTTTCCGGATTCTTCACCAGGTCATTTAGTAATGCCGTGTTCGTGATGGGCGCGCTCCAGCCGTAGTAGTTTCCGGACCCCGAGTCGCTGTGGAAGTCCGGCATCGCTTTGATCGAAACCGGTCCGTCCTTGCCTGCGGGAGCGTCGTGGAGATAGAGCGCGAGAAACTGCGTCGCGCCCGGAAAGCGATAGTCGAGATCGCACAGGAGCGCGCCCGCCGCCACGGCGCCATCCTCGTTGCGCAGCGCGTAGAGCGTTAGGGTCGCCGGAAATCTGGTCTGTAAGCTGGCGGGCGCCACTTCGTTCGCCGAATCCATGGCCACCGGGAACGGGATGCTCTCCGTAGGCCGCAATTGGGCCCGCATTAAGCCGTTGGGGTTAGCAGTGGTACGCAGGTCCACGTAGAGCGACGTTGGGTTGGAGAACAGGTTGGCGAACGTCCCGGCCTGCCCGGCGTTCGTCACCGTAATCTCGCTGTATAGGCCGCTCAGAGTCGCCTTGCCGTTGGGCTCCGCCGCCGCGCCCGCAGGAAGCGTGGTGCCGATGCCGATCGGCCCGGTCGCTCCGGCCGGCGCCAGGTGAATGTGGAAGCCGCTGAACGCGGAAAGGTCGTCCGCCGCGGAGGTGGACGACAGGTACACTTCGCCCGAGGTCCAGTTGCCCGCCGCATCGCGTGTACCGATGGCTACCACGTGCGCCAGACCGCTGCCCGAATTCACCGGCGCCGGGAGCGCCTGGTCCGACGTCATCTGCGCCAGTAGAACCGTGCTCACCGCAGGCTGCAACTGGCCGCGGATGACCCCGCTCGGAAAGTCCGAAGTCGTCAGGTTGACATAGTATCTGGCCGGGTTCTGGATGAGGCCGCCGAGTGCGCTCAGCGCGCCGGCATTATCGCCCGCCACCTGCACCGCCATGTGGATCGCGTCGCCGCCGCTCTGTAGCGGGCGCGTGTTGGCAGCGTTGAGTCCGGTGGAGAACACCGGTGGGCCGTTTTGCCCGGTGGCGGCGCCATCGATGAGCAGGCCCGTTGCCGTCACCGGGGCGGCGAACGTAACGCGCGCCAGCAAGTCCACGGTTCCCGAAACGACCTGGCCCGACGGGTCGCGCACCACGCTGGCCACCACGTCCGCCACGCCGCGGGCGTTGGCGTTGACGGCCGGCACTTCGTTGTTGGGCAGCAGGATCGCCCGGAAGACTGCGGTTGCGGCGGTTTGCGCGGAAAGCGCGGAGGAGAACACGCAAAGGCAAACCAACGTCCTCATGGCGGCAACTTTCCAGCATACGACTTCTCGCGGAACGGTTACCATGTACTGAGGAGTACGATCTCAACTATGGCTACCCAGAACTACGCAAATCACAGACAGATTGTCCCGATGTTTCACTTCTTTCTGCTCGGAGTCCTGCTGCTCACGCTGATCGGCGCCGGTGTGAACCTGTACGAGTCGTGGGGCGACCACACCAGGCTGTACAGCGCCTCGTTGATCTTCGTCCTGACCTTTTGCATGATCCTGGCCGCCCTCTTTGCCCGTCTGTTCGCGCTCAAGGCGCAGGACCGTGCCATCCGGGCCGAGGAGAACTTGCGGCATTTTGTGTTGACTGGAAAGCTGCTGAATCCCAAGTTGACCGTGCAGCAGATTATCGCCTTGCGGTTCGCCCCGGATGGCGAGTTCGTGGCGATGGCCGAACTGGCCGCCAAGGAAAACTCGCCCGCCGATACCATCAAGCGAACCATCAAAGACTGGCGGCCCGATACCTACCGCGTGTAGTTGGGTTATTCCGTGAAGGCCCTATGGCGGTGAAAGAACTTCCGCTGGAGGTCCGGCCAGAACTCCGACATCAGGTTGCCCATCACGCCGCCGGTGAAACTGGTATTTAACCGGCCAAGCATCACCGAACCGCGCACGCTGGCGGCGGGGTAATACAGGTTGGATGCCGCGATTCCCATGGCTGTGCCAAAGATCGAGGATGCATTGAATGCGGCCGCGCCCGAATCCTGGCGCGTAATCACGATCCGGCTCACCGAATAAACCACCCGCTTGAGGACGCAGGTCCCGGGACCCTTGCGGTAATACCGCGGGTCTTGGTGCAGAAGACTCGCCAGCAACCCGGCGCTGAACAGGTTCTGCGTCCCAAAATCGGCGAGGGCTGCGCCGAACCGCTCCCCGTAAGCCGGGACGCCTTCACCGTACTTGGGCGTCTGGTTGCCTGTTTGGGAAAAGCCCGCGGCCATGGCGGCGCTGGCGATATTGAAAGGGTCCACCGTTTCCCGCACCGCGAGGGCCCACTTCTGCCTGGAGGTAAGTGGTACCACCGCCGCCTTGGGATCCCTGACGGTTTGGAAGTCGGGAATCACACCCAGAATGCGGTTGGCGTTGACCGGGGCGCCGGTGGGCGCGGGAACAACCGGCAAAACGGGGACAACGGGCGGCGCGGGGATGACTGGTTCCAGAAGAAAGGCCACGGCGGGGCTTTCATCGAGATCATTCAAAACGGGAGATTGTGCATGGGCGCCAATCACCAAGGCGGCACCCGCAACTAGAGCGCACCCGATATGGGATCGCGAGATCACTCGATTATGGGGGCGCATGACTTGATTCTGTGGTTACATCGCCACGATGTCATGACTCGAAAGAGCTACCGTGTCTCAGGCGCGCAACGCGCGGTACAGTGCCTGCTTCCACCGCACGGTATCGATACTCCATACCACCTGGGCCCGTGGGACGCTATCCAGCACGCTTCCCCAGACGGCACGGTTGCGCTCGTCGCCGGCCACGCCGAGGCGGTCCACCACGGTCATTCCCCGAGTCAGCTCGCTGGCGACTTCCACGTCCAGGTGATGCCGGCTCATCGAAGTGCAGATGGTTGGATCGAGCGCGATGGACATGGCCACCGGGTCGGGCAGGGAAATCCCCGTCTCCCCGGTCTGCATCCGGTACGCGTCCTGGGCGCGGGAGTTGCATTCGACGGCGAACCGCGCGAGCGGCGTATCGAACGCCAGGGTCTGTACGATGTCGCCCGCATCGAAGACCGCTGCGCCGCGCGAGAGGTGCCAGCCCACCAGTTCAACCGGCAGGCCGGAGCGTAATACCACGCGGGCCGCTTCCGGATCCACCCACATGTTGTACTCGGCCGCCGGCGTCACGTTGCCTTCGCAACAGGGATTGCCGCCCATCACCACGCAGCGGCTCACACTGGCGGCGATGCCGGGTTCCCGCAGCAGCGCCAGCGCCACATTGGTCAACGGCCCCAAGGTCACCAGCACAATTCCCGGATGATGGTTGACCGTGGCTGCGATGGCGTCCACCGCGTGCGCCGCTTCGACTGCCCGTCGCGGTTCCGGATATCCGTGGTCGCCCAAGCCATCCTTGCCGTGGAACCACTCCGCATGCGCGTGCTGCCGCCAGATCGGCCGCGCCGCGCCGCCATAGACCGGCACGCTCGATCCGCAAAGCTCGCCCACGTAGAGCGCATTGCGAGTGGCCTGCGCCACCGGCACATTCCCGGCCACCGTGGTGATGGCGCGCACCCGAACGTCCGGCGCGCGCAACGCCATGATCAACGCCACCGCATCGTCCGACGCAGTATCGGTATCGATCAGGAAGTCGCGTGGCATCGAATCAGCATACCATCGGCTGGCGTAGCGCACTGGTGTGAACCTTGACAAAACCATGAACAGACGGCCATACTCGTACCACGTTGTTTTGGGGATCAAAGACTCTTGGTTACAGTTTCGTTACGAGCCGTGTGGGCTGTTTCCCCATGCGAGCCGTGTGCGCTCTCTCGCAATTTTTCGCCGTTGCTCACTGAGGAGGATATCCATGCGTCACCACCGAATCCTGGCAGTTTCGCTCATCCTGGCGGCTACTCAGGGTCTCATCTTCGCCCAGTCTCAAGCCAACACAGGAACCATTGAAGGAATTGTGAACGACCCATCGGGCCGCGCCGTGGCCGGCGCGCAAGTCACGGTCACCAACCTGGGCACCAACTTCACGCGCGGCCAATCCACCGACTCCGAAGGCCGTTTTCGCAGCCTCCTGCTGCCCCTGGGGCCGTACCGGGTCACGGTAAAAGCGGCGAATTTCGGCACTCTGGTCCGCGAAGGACTGGACTTGGCGGTGGGCCAATCCATCTCGCTCACCTTGACGCTCAGCATCTCGCAGGTGGAGCAGGTGGTCTCGGTCACCGGGGAAGCGCCGATTCTGGAATCGGGACGCGTCGAAAGCTCCACCTACCTGGATCAGCGCTCCGTCCAGGATCTGCCGAACAACGGCCGCAACTTCCTCAGCCTGGTGCCGCTCACTCCTGGCGTCTCCATCGTGCAGGGGCCCGATGGAGACGAGATTTCCGTGAACGGCCAGAAGGGAATCAACAACAACGTTTCCATCGACGGCGCGGACAACAACAACCCGTTCTTCGGCGAGCAGCGCGGCGGCCAGCGGCCGGCCTTCACCGTCAGCCTGGACGCCATCAAGGAATTCCAAGTGGTGTCCGACAGCGCCCCGGCCGAATTCGGGCGCAGCTCCGGCGGCTTCATCAACGTGGTGACCAAGTCCGGCACCAACGCCCTGCACGGCACGCTGCACGAATACCAGAAGTGGACCGGCCTGACCTCGCGCCTGTCCGATGGCACGCGCCTCAGCGGCTTTTCCCAGGAACAGTTCGGCGGCACTCTGGGCGGCGCCATCAAGAAGGACAAGCTCTTTTATTTCGCGGCCTACGACCAGCAGTTCTTCACCCAGACCAAGCAGAACAACCCCAACCGCATCGACCCCACGCTGGTGAACTTCTTCGCCACCAAGTTCAACGACCCCAACGAGAACGGTCCCATCACGCGCGACAACAACGCCATCGCCACGCTGGGCAAGATCGATTGGTACGCCAGCCCGAAGAACCTTTTTACCGCGCGCTACAACTTCGCCCATGCCCGGCAGCCCAACGGAACTTTCGACGTGGAGCAGTGGGGCCGCAGCGCCAACGCCATCGAGCGCGATTTTTCGAACACCATCAGCCTGCAGTTGAACACGACGATCTCCGCCAACATGCTCAACGAAGCGCGCTTTCAGTTCTCGCGCGAAGACCGGCCACGCGACTATGTGGGTCCGACCCTGCCGGGCCAGAACCGTCCTCTGCCGGACACCGGCATCGATTTCGTCGGGCAGTACCGCTTTGGCCTGCCGTTCTTTATTCCGGTGAAAGACCACGACACGCGGTTCCAGGTGAATGACAATGTTTCGGTGATTCGCGGCGCGCATAACTTCAAGTTCGGCGGCGAAATCAACCGCACTTCAACCACCCAGACCTTCATCGGCTTCGCCAACGGCCGCTACATCTTCGACAGCATCTCGGGCTTCATGAACTATGTGAACATCGGCCCCAAATTCGTGGAATGCTCCGACGGCTCCACCAACAACAACGGAACCTGCCCCAAGAACGCGTCGATCGTCGGACCGTTGTTGCTCTTCCTTCAGTTCGCGGGCGTCAACGGGAAGAGCACGGAAGACGCCGGAACGCAGACCATTCCGCAACTGGAGCCGGCTTTGTTCGTGCAGGACAAGTGGCAGATCCGCCCGAATTTCACCCTCACCTACGGCCTGCGGTGGGATGCCCAGCTCGAACCCGATCCGCTCACGCCGCCCAGCCAGGTTTTCTTCGCGCCGTATATCGGAAAGCCCGGCTTCCCCTCCACCGGGCTGATTCCTTCATCCAAGAAGCAGTTCCAGCCGCGCCTTGGCCTGTCGTGGGCCCCCGGCAAGAAGGGCAAGACCCTGATTCGTCTAGGTGGCGGCATCTATTATGCCCGCACGCCCGGTCTGGACTTGGCCAGCACGCGCTCCACTAACGGCTCCGTGGGCCAATCGATCTATCGCGACTCCACCTTCAACGGATTCGGCCTCACCCCGCCGGCCTACGATCAACTGGTGCCCAATGCCAGCAACCTGCCGCCTAGCGATCCGCAAGTCTACGTGACCGACAAGAATTTCACCAACCCCCGCACCTACACCTGGAGCCTGACCGTGGAGCAGGCGCTGACCGACACCCTGAAGGTGACCGCGGCATTCACTTATGCCAAGGGGGTTCACGGCAGCCGGTTCGTGGACCGCAACGACGCGGTCTTCGGCTCCCCATGGAGCGTCGGCCTGGGAGCGGACAAGACCAACGGCATCGGCCAGTTGACCACGCTCGAAAGCTCCGCCAAGTCGCTCTACCGGGGTCTTACCCTGGCCATGCAGAAACAGTTGTCGCAACACTTCCAGTTCCAGATGAACTATCAGCTCTCCGAGGATCTGGCCGATGACGACAACGAGCGCGACCCCTTCACCTACCGCTATGCCGTGGCCAACAATTTCAAGCCTGACTACGGCTTCTCCGACCGCATGGAGCGGCACCGCTTCAACGCGTTTGGGCTATACCAAGGTCCGTGGGGCATCGAATTCTCGCCGCTCGTCAGCTTCCATTCGCCGCAGCCGATTTCGGTGGCCAACCGCGTGTTGGGCAACGGCTACATCGTCAAGCGCAACACCCTGTGGAAGGACAACCAGTTCTTCGCGCTGAATTTCAGGGCCGACAAGAACTTCAGGCTGAGCGAGAAGTTCCGCCTGCAAGCCATCGTGGACGCGTTCAATATTACCAACAACGCCAACCCCAAGCACCCCGAGACTACCAGCCTGCTGTTCAATTTCGATGGCACGGTGCAAAGCGGGTTGGGCGATCCGCGGCAGGCCCAGCTCGGGCTGCGCCTGCTGTTCTGAGTGGCGCCGGCTGCCATCACCAGCGTCTGCTTCGATTGGGACGGCACGCTCTGCGATTCCGGCGCTGCGGGCCGGCGCGCCTTCCGCAAATCGCTCGCCGAGTTCGGCATTGCCTTCAGCGATGCGGAGTACAAAGCGGTCTACACGCCGCGGTGGCGCTGCATGTACGAAGCTCTTGGGCTGCCGGAGAATTCGTGGCAGGAGGCCGACCGGCGCTGGCTCCATCATTACGAGGAGGAGGCGCCAGACCTGTTGGACGGTGCCGCGGACCTGTTGGACACGCTGCGCCGCCGCCAGATCGGGCTCGCCATCGTCTCCAGCGGAACGCGCAGCCGCGTGATCAAAGAGCTGGACCGCCTTGGTTTGCGCAGCGCGTTCCAGGCGGTAGTCTGCCACGAAGATGTGGTCCGCAGGAAGCCCGATCCCGAAGGGCTGGAACTGGCCATGGCCCGGATGAACGCGGCGCGGACCTGCTGCTGCTACGTGGGCGACACCGCCGGGGACATGCAGATGGGGAAAAGCGCCGGTGTCCTGACCGTCGGCGTGCGCACCGAGTACGTGGATCCCCGGCGATTGGAAGAGTGCCTGCCGGACGCCATGCTGGACTGCGTGGCGGAGTTACCGGGGATCTTGTGGTAAGGCCAAGGCAGTTCAATGAAATGAAAAGAGTGGCATACTCGCAATCCCAGGCGCCGGTCGTGCGGTGAGGTGGCGGGATCCCTGGTGGCAGGGCTACTCCTTTCTCCACTGGGCAAACACCGGGCGACTACCCGAGGGAACGTTGCCATGATCTGGTTTGCAGTCGCTTCCACGTCCTGATGGCTCAAACTTCCAGGATTAGTCACTTTCCGAGTGGCCGACTATACACTCAGAGGTCCAAGAAACGCACTCGGCACGCCATCTCCTGCCACTCTACGATAAGCCCACTTTTTGTCCAGTGGGCGGACACCGGCGGACACTGAGGCGTCCGGAAGGCCGATTCCGGAAGCCGGTCGGATCCGGGAGATGGATTTGGTAGGATCGACTGGGTGGATAGTTTCCGGATGCGCCGTGATTCAGGAGCTAACTCTTTTCCGATCAGCTAAACTGAACTGAATCCTGCATATGGCGCTCCAGCCAGGCCACAAACTCGGCCCGTATGAGATCCTCGCGCCCATCGGCGCAGGGGGCTTGGAGAAGTGCATAAGGCGCTGGATCCGCGCCTGAATCGTATCGTCGCCATCAAGCAATTGAAGGGCCAGCACACGGCGCGGTTTAAACAAGATGTCCTGGCGCGCAGCGACGGCGAGGTCGTCGACGGGCATTTGCGTCTCAAGGCCGCGCACAAGCTCGGCATCACTGAGGTCCCGGTGCTGTTGCGCGACGAGTGGACGCCGGCGCAGGTGAAGGCGTTCCGGCTGCTGGTGAACCGCTCGGCGACCTGGGCGGAGTTCGACGAGGAACTGCTGGCCCTTGAACTTCAGGACCTGCAGGCGGCGGATCTTGATCTCATCCTGGAAGATACAGCCCTGGGAGGTGATAATGGCGAATCCGAGGTTGTTTCAGGTGTGATTTAATGTTGTTCTGACGAAAGACGCGCATCGCGGAGCCGGGGGAGACAAAACGCGCGGAGACAAACAGCCATGAGCAAAACCGTGACAGCCCGGGATGGCGATGCCCTGTGCGGCATTGCGATCGCGAACGGCTTCCTGAACTGCGAAGATTTGCGACCCTTAAACAGCGCCTTGGTGACCCGCCCCTTAGTCGAGGGGGATATTGTCACCGTACCTGACGTGACATCCAAAGTAGTCCCCAAACCGGTCGACAATCTCCACAAGTTTACAAAGAAGAATTCTCCGCCGGTCTCGCTCCGCTTTGTTCATGGCTCGAAAGACAAGCACTTTCTGGATGACGATCCGCTGGATCGATTGAACGTCAGTAACTGCGTCACCAACAAGGACGGAAACAACTCGGGTGCGTTTCCATCGGGCTTCGGCTTCAATGCCGCCGGCCACGCCGATGAGGATACGTTTAAAGTGGAAATCGTGGACCCAGGAGCGAGCGGCAGCGTCAAAGGGGTTCTGGAAGCGCTCAAGCCCGTCAAACAGGCGGATGGCTCGGTTCAATTCGAATCCATCACGGGCGTGCCGGATGCGGCGCTCCGAAAAATCGACATCGGCGATGCTCACCCCCTCGACTGTAAACAAATCGCCTCCGGGCACGTGGCGTTTCGGTCAAGGTACATGCGTTTGGTAGTCGATAAACAGGATCATGACGCCGCGAAGGGCCAGACGCTGCTTACCACCGACACGGTGGATGCTGGAGACGAAGCCCTTGAAATCCTCGATCAGCACGTGCGCGCCTCGTACGAGTTTTCGCGATGCACCGCCAGTCCGAAGTGCAAGGCTGTCAAAACCGTTCCGATCGGTGAGAACCCGCAGCGGGCTAAAGTGTCGGTGCATGTCCTGCAAGATCCCGCCACCAACGCTCCGGTGGTCACTATCGACCAGGCCCGCAAGAGCGTGCTGAAATTCGTGCGCCAGCTCTACGCCCAAGCCAGCATGGGCGTGAAGATCCTGGGAGTCAGGACCGTTCCAGCGCCTAACAACCTGATCGCCATCGCGGATGCCCGCGGAGCCAAGGCCAAGGGCGGCAAGACAATTCAGATCCGGGTGCAAATCGGGCAGCCGAGTCAGGCCACCTTCGATTTCGATCAGACCGTGCAAGTGGTGACCAACGCGGGGGACGCACCGATCGACACGGCCAACGCGTTGGCGACGGCGATCAATAACGCATTCGCCGCCGCCACCCCACCCTTCGCCGCAACCGCGACCGCAAGCGAGAACCCGCCGCTGACAAAGCAGAAAATAGGCAGCGCCGATGTACTGGTTGGCGACCCGCTCACGCAGAAAATATCCTTGACGGTGGTAACGAGCGGGGACAAGCCTCACCAGGTCAAGATTGGCCGCATCACCTCGGCTCGTATCAAGCCGGATTTCAGCAACAACGATGCGCACGTCGGCACCATCCTGGAGCGAACCCTGGTCAAGAACTACGACACTGGATCGGATCGGATTGATCTGTTTGTGGTTGGGACTTTGATCGAGCCGGACGGCTCAACCGACTGTGGGGAGGCGTTCACTCCGAACTTTGCTTCAGCGGCAACTGGCCAGCCGATCTCTCTGATGGTGAACAGCGCGCTTATTTTCGCGGCAACCTTCACCAGTAACAATAACTTCCACACGACCGCGCCGCATGAAATGGGACACATCCTGATGGACAACTCGCATGCGCGGGTGGCAACTGAGATGATGGGCGCGGGATCGCCCGTGGGCTCCAATGAGCGTGTCGTCGGTGGCCCGAAGCGAATCAGCGATCCGAAGGCGCCGAAGGTAATCGCCTTTGACAGCGGCGTCAACGGCAATCCCGTGACAATGCTGCGGACGGGCAATTCGGACGTGATTGACCCGTGGTAAAGCGCCTATGAGTAAGCTGTCCCGGCGAAGCATATTGAAGCTGCTCGGGGCTTGCACGTTCAGGGCGATGGCCCAGACAAGGAAGGGGAAAATGTCTCCTGGTTCTCCCAGCGACGAAAGAAGGCTGCTAACCTACTACGATACCGAGGCCAAGTACCATCCGGACCCCGTGCCCACGCCGCTGGACCGCGCCGCCGCGGTTGCGTTCGTGAACCGGAGGGTGAACACTACGACGCCGCCGGGCAAGATGCGCAAGCTGATGCGGGTAGCTGTCTTCTACAATCTGCACGAAACCGCGGCTGTGTTTTCGAAAGTGCTGCGGGACAGCGAGAGCCAAGCCATCGACGTCTACCGGGCCGCGTACTGCCTGATCGCGCTCGCCTGGGTCGGCGATGCCACGCAACAGGAGTTCGCACAGCAGTATTTTCATGCGCTTCAGAGCCGCGCCGACGCGGAGGAACATCGCGACAACATGCTGGAAGTAGTGGAAGCCTTCGGTCCAAGGGAGGGAACGGAGCCTCACCGGCGATGGATACAAGGCGCCATCGCGACGCTGGATGGGCGGCTCCGGCAGGAGCAGATAGCCCGCGATAATCCGCGAGCAACTCTTACGCGGGAACAGATCAATTCGCTGACGGAGCATCTGAGCATTGAGTTGCCAACGGTCGATGAGGAGTTCGCGATTCGCCGGGGGATCGACGCATTGACTCCCAATTTGCAGGTTCAGCCGCTGGTTGCTTGCTCGCTGGACGTTATGCCGGAGAGTACGCCGCAACTTTCGTATTGGGCTTCGATGCGGTTACTTCGTCTGCCCGCCACGTTGCACCAGCCGATTGCGGCGGAGTTCCACCGGGCCGGCTCTGCCCATGCCGACGATGATCTGGTGCGCGCGAGTGCGCTCCGCGCAACGGAGTATTTCGGATCCGCGCCCAGTGCGACGGATCGCACCTGGCTGGCCGGGCAGCCGGATGCCGGCACGGATCCCCTGGTACTTCGGCCTCAATGGTATAGCTGACCTTCGGGGATGCGTTAGGGGCGAGAGCGGGCGATTGAAATGTACAATACGTGTTGGAAAGTCAGATCGATGAGGAGCGTTTGAGCGGCATGGTGATTCGTCGAAAGCAAATGGAGGCTTTTTCGGCGAATTCGACGAATGCGTTCGAATCCGATATGGTTAGTCATCTGAATCGCTGTTTCCCGGCCGAATGCGCTGTGTTGGGGGAGCAGGGCGTGCGCGACAGGATTCGAGATGGAATCGAGCGAGCCCGCCCCTACGGCATTACCGCATCCCGCGAAGTCTGCGCGTACATAGACTTGATGATGGTCTTCGGGCCTGACTTCGACCGCGACCCTGAGCTGCCCTGGGCGGCATCCATTCTGAACGGAACAGGCAAGAAAGACGCGGCCGGGAAGGTCGATCGGCTCTACGAAGCGGCCCAACAACACTACAAGCAAAGGAGGGCGATTTAATATGAATCCTCAAGACGGTCAGGGTGGCGGGGATGCCGCCGTAAATCCCCCAAATGACCCGTTGGCAGGCGCCGCGAACGACTCCGCCGCGAAATTCGGGTACGACGACGTAGGAAGTTGCGTCGTGCCGTGCAGTTCCAGCTCGCCTGTGGTCCTGTCACAGGACAAGAAACACTGGGTTGAGATCGCATTGGTGGATCAGGACGGGAATCCGGTTCCGGGGGAGAATTACTCCATTACCGTCCCAGGGGGTTCGGTCATTACCGGGAGCTTGAATGAGAAGGGCAGGGCCAGAGTCAACGGCATCGACTCTGGGAACTGCAAGATTACGTTCCCGGACCTCGACCAGCACGCCTGGGAGCCTAGATAACGATTTGTATCGCGGTCCCGGCGACTACTGCAAATCTGACTTGACTTCCGGCGTGAGTTGAGGCGCGTGGATGCTCCGGAAGCGCCTAAGCAGGACCACGAGATCGTGATGCTCCAAAACTTCTTCGACGAGCTGCAGCGCAAGGTGCCGGTCGGAAAATAGGGTCAAACGGCGCTAATGGCGGAATCCCCGGGTAAACAATTCATTAGGAATGTGTTGTTTGGATAGAGCCCGAGTGGTCGGCCATCCGGAAGTTGTCCAGATTCGCGATTTCTGGCCGTGAAACCGCCTTGTCGGAGACTGGACCGGCTGGTCCGCCATCAGGTGGCTCATTGGAACGAACCACCATCCGCAAAGTGGACGGCCCGCTGGTTGAACCCTACACGTTCGGAAGGATCGATGATGGAAGGCCGTCAATTTCCCTCGGGCAATCGGTCGCCTCGGGCGTCTCCAGGAATGCGATCAGAGCCCGTTGGCCGTTCGGTACAAACCGAACTCCGAATTCCTGGGCCCGGATCGGAGCTTGGCTAAATTTGAGGGCAGCGCGGTTTCATAGAAGAGTCTCGAAATGACGATATCATCTGAAGACACTACGAAGGAGGGTATCATGCACATTCGGGTCGCATTGCTGGCGCTCGCGCTGATTCCGGCTTTGACCGCACAGACGCAAGAGAAGTTGTGGAAGGGGCTGCAATACAGGTCGATCGGTCCCTACCGGGGAGGCCGCGTGCTGGCAGTAACCGGCGTTCCGGGAGCGCCTGACACTTTCTACTTCGGCGGGGCATCGAGCGGCGTCTGGAAGACCACGGACAGCGGTGCGAATTGGAAACCGGTATTCGACAAGCAGTCCACGGCGTCGATCGGATCGATCGCGGTCGCTCCTTCGGATCCCAACACGATCTATGTCGGCAGCGGCGAGGCGTGCCTGCGCGGCAATATCTCGTACGGCGACGGTGTGTACCATTCGACCGATGCGGGGAAAACCTGGAAGAATCTCGGACTCAAGGATACACGCCACATCGGGCGCGTGATCGTGCATCCGAAAGACGCCAATACCGTCTTGGTGGCGGCCATGGGCCATGCCTTCGGCCCGAACACGGAGCGCGGCGTGTTCCGCACCACGAATGGCGGCAAGACCTGGTCGAAGGTGCTGTACCTCGACGACAAAACAGGCGCCATCGATGTCGAGTACGACCCAAACAATCCGAACATCGTCTTCGCGTCGCTCTATCAGGTGCTGCGGCAACCCTGGGTATTCGAAAGCGGCGGCCCAGGAAGCGGCCTGTACCGGTCATCCGATGGAGGTGTGACCTGGACGCGATTGCAGCGGAACGGGCTGCCGGAGGGGCTCCTGGGACGCATTACGGTCTCGGTGTCCGGCGCGGATTCCAATCGCGTGTACGCCATGGTGGAGGCGGAAAAGGGCGGGCTGTTCCGCTCCGATGACGGCGGCGACAAATGGGAGTTGATCAATGACGACCAGCGCTACCGGCAGCGCGCCTGGTACTTCAGCCACGTCTTTGCCGACCCCAGGAATGCCGACTCGGTCTATGTCCTGAACACCGGTATGTTCCGTTCCGGCGATGCGGGCAAGACGTTCACCCTGCTGCCCGCTCCCCACGGCGACCACCACGGGCTCTGGATCGACCCGTCCGATCCGCGGCGCATGATCAATGGCGACGATGGCGGCGCCACGATCTCGCTCGACGGCGGGCAGACTTGGAGCACGCAGTACAACCAGCCCACTGCGCAGTTCTACCATGTGACCGCTGACAACCGTTTTCCCTATTACCTGTACGGCGCACAACAGGACAATACGCCGGTAGCCATTGCCAGTTGGAGCGACGCGGGCGTAATCACCATGCGTAACTGGTACGAGACCGCTGGCAGCGAGAGCGCCTACATGGCGCCCGACCCGCGCAACAACGATGTTGTCTTCACCACCGGACAATCGGCGGTCACGCGATTCGATAAGCGCAGTGAGCAAGGTCTGGATGTCTCGCCCATGCCGATCGATACCACGGGGCACGGCGTCGGCGATTTCCCGCACCGCTTCCAGTGGACCGAGCCCATCTTCTTCTCGCCGCACGATCCGGGCGTGATCTATACCGCGGGCGAAGTGGTCTTCAAGACCAGCGATCAGGGCAAGAATTGGGAGGTAGTGAGTCCGGACCTGACCCGAAACGATAAGGAGAAGCAGAAGGCGTCGGGCGGGCCGATCACCAAGGACAATACCGCGGTCGAATACTACGACACCATCTTCGCGCTGACGGAATCGCCTTTGGAGAAGGGCTTGTTATGGGCCGGCAGCGACGATGGTCTAATCCACATCACGCGCAATGGGGGGAAGAATTGGGAGAATGTCACTCCCAGGGAACTGCCGGAATGGAGCCTGATCAGTATCATCGAAGCCTCACCGCATGACGCCGGAACCGCTTATGTGGCGGTGGATCGCCATAAGCTCGACGACTTCAAGCCCTACATCCTCAAGACCACCGATTTCGGCAAGCACTGGAACTCGATCACCACGGGAATTCCCGAGGGCGCCTACGTGCGCGTGGTCCGCGAAGACCCCAAGCGGAAGGGACTGCTATTCGCCGGAACCGAGACGTGCATGTGGGTTTCATTCGATGCCGGAGCGCGTTGGCAGACGCTGCAACTCAACCTGCCCGTGGTTCCAGTGCACGATCTGATGATCAAGAATGACGATCTGCTGGTGGCCACTCACGGCCGTGCCTTCTGGATCCTGGACGACGTAAGTCCACTGCGGGAATGGACGGAGCAGACGGCGGCATCGGACGCGTTCCTGTTCACTCCGCGCACCACCACGCGCGTGCGCTTTCCGGACCAGGTGAACAAGCGGCAACCCGTAGGTGAGAATCCTCCGGCCGGAGCGATCCTGTCCTACTACCTGAAGGCCACGCCGAAGAACGAGGTAAGGCTTGAAATTCTGGATGCCGCGGATCTGGTAGTGAAGGCCTTTTCGAGCGTGAAGAAGGCCGAGGTGGAAGGGCCGGCGGAGTGGCCCGACGTGCAAAAGGCAAACGAAACGCTGTCAGTGGACCCGGGGCTGAACCGGATCGCCTGGGGCCTCCATTACACCGACCCGTTGACGATCCCAGGGTCGTTCTATCAGACGGATCTCGCTCCCAAGGGCCCGTTCGCCTTGCCCGGCATGTACAAGGTGCGGCTGACCGTAGATGGCAAGAGCCAAACGGTTCCCCTGCAGTTGAAAGCCGACCCGCGCGCTACCGCGCCCCCCGAAGACCTGCGTAAGCAGTTCGAACTGGAACGGCGAATTTCCAGCCGCTTGACCATTGCGCACAAGAGTGTGAATCAATTGCGAAGCCTGCGGGCGCAAGTGGAGGCGATGAATAAGAGGTACTCGGGAGTCGACGCCTGGCAGCCCTTGAAGCCCCTGGCGGAGGACCTGTTGAAAAAACTAACCGCGGTGGAAGACGGCCTGGTACAGACGAAGGTCAAGAGCACGGAGGGCCTTCTGAATTTCCCGACCATGCCGGACGAGCAACTGATCACCTTGAGCTGGGTGGTGGATGCCGGGGATGCCGCGCCGACCAGGGGGCAGACCGAAGTGTTCGATCTGGTAAGCCGGAAGATCGAGGAGCAGTTATCCAAGTGGGATGGCATCATCAGTCAGGACTTATTGAACCTAAACCGCATGGCGGAAAAGCAAAAGCTACCCTTGCTGGATACGCGCGGAGGACAGTAGTTCCAGTCAGCCGAGCAGACCTACAGGGTGCGTCCAATGAGATTGGGGCTGTGAAACCGCCTTTCCTTCCCTTGGGCCGACGGGGGCGTGTGGAACGCCGATTCCGAAGCGCCGGAGCAGCCGAGTATCGCTGCTCCGAAGCTAGATACGCACACGTGCGAGTTCAAGTCCCCGGCGGAGTTCAATAGCTCAGATCCGCCACCCGCCGGCGGACAACCACCTCAACTAGCGCGGCTAAGCTGGCGCCCTTCGCCGTCAGCTTGGCTGCCGCTTCCGCCCCGAGCATCTGTGTGGAGATTGGTCCAGCCTCCATACTGGCCACTTTGTCCGCATAGATCACCGTCGTCCGGTCCCGCGTGTTCGCGCCGGGTCCTCTCCGGGACACGCTGTATCCGGCAATCTTCCCCGCAGCTTTGGCCTTGGCGTACACCGGCATGATATCGGTCTTGAGATAGTTTTCGTATTCCTGGCCTTTTCCGGCCGTCACCCGGTACCGTACCGTCGTCCAGATCGCCGCGGGACTCTTCGGCATGGAAGTGAGTTCTTCGACCCGCGTGCTCGCGAATACGGACTGGCTTTCGATACACCGCCTCGTCTTCGCCTGGAGTTGCGCGGCGCCAGTCTTACCCAGCGCTTTGACTAAGGGATTGTCTGCATCCAGCTCCGAATAGTTCCCCATTGGCGTCATGCTGACGTATTCATACGGATTTCCCAGCACCGTCTCCAGCATGGTGCGGCTGGCGACGCCCGCCTTTTTCAGCGCGGGATTTACCTCGTTCTTTTGCAGGGCGAGCCACTCGCTCGCCATCTCGGGCTTGACCTGGGTGATCCTCACGAACGACCGGGTAGTGGCTGGAGGCGCGGTTTGCGCCCAACCTTGGTTGAATGCGCAAAACGCCAGACAGACACCGGCCATATTGCGCACTAAATTGTTCCTCGTGATTTGCCTCATGGGATTCCCTCCTTCGGGTCGCTAAAGTATATGCGAAAGTCGGCGCGTGATGTGCGCGGTTCTTCAATGCACCGTGTTTCAGGCGTGAAGGGGATCGCCGGCAAATCGGGAAACAACACACCTGGACGTGTGGTCGACCCGTCGAAGTAGCGCCGCGATCGAGCCACCGCCGGATTCTCCGCGCGGGGTCGCCCAACGCTCACCCACATGGGTGCGGACAGCGTGTCTGCAAGATCCTGGCCGTGAAACCGCCTTATCGTAGAATGGCCCGACACGGCCCCGTCCTCGCAAGGAATTTGACGACGGGCGCGGTCCTCTGGCCGAGTGACGCGCTACCCGGAAATCGGTCTGGCGCAGGGCGGAGAGCCCTGGTTCGATTGTCGTGGCGGTAGGCTATGCGTATGAAACTCACGATCGAGCTGAATCGAGAGATCGACGGTCGCTGGATTGCCGAAGTTCCGGAATTGAATCTCCTTCTTTATGGGGATTCGAAGCCGGACGCAATTCAGCGAGCGCAGGCGGCCGCACGGGAGATCGTTCTCGACCGGGTCGCTCACGGGGAGTTGCCTCCTGATTCAGTCAATGCCGTATGCGACATCGCCGCATGAGGCATTGGCCTTCGGCGAAGGCCCGGCGTGGACGGATGGGCGGACTACCCGTTCTCTTTTCACGATTCAGGCGTCGCTAATCCCAGCCAATCCGCGATCAGCCGGTACGTGAATCCCCACAACGGCGTGCCGTCCAACTCGACCGACGGAAATCTCATCTCGGGCGGTTGGCCTGGGACGGGGCGCATGGCGTGGCGCGACGGATCGCGCAAATCGCGCAGCGGGACCCAGAGGCTTCCGGCTGCTTCGCGCGCGTCCAGCACCGTGGGCAGTTCGTGGTCCACGTGGAATACGAAGGGAACCACCCGCAGATAGGGAGGAGCCCTGCGGCGCGCCAGGGCGGCCGGCAGTTCGGCTTCCATCTGGTCACGAGAAAGCTCGATGCCGCACTCTTCAGCCAATTCGCGCAGCGCGGTATGAAGCAGATCTACATCCTGTGGATCTCGCCGGCCGCCCGGAAACGACCAGTGGCCCGACCAGGGATCGTCATCGCGCTCCGAACGCCGGATCAGGAGGATCGACTCGGTGGGTCCTGCGGCCCGCACGATCGCCACTGCCGCATCGGCTTGCGTCATACCCTCTATGATCGCCGAAAGCGCAGTTCCCAACGCCGGCCGCACCAGGCCACCGAAGCGGTGCAGCCGGCCGCCGCAACGAACAGGTAGACCAGGCCGCCGTGTGCTTCGGCGAACGCCAGCGTGAAACCGATCAGCACCTGCGCCGCTCCCAGCCAGGCGCGGCCGCCAGTGAAACGCCAGCGCCGTTGGGGCAGACGCAAAGCCACCGAAGGAAAGTGGCCGATCGACAGAGTGGTCAATCCGAACGTCAATCCGGGCAGTGGACTTAAGGGCAGAACCAGGACCAACAGGATCGCCAGGTACGCGGCGTCTTTGGCAGCCAGGATCTGCCATCCGCGCAGCGGCAACAGCCGGTAGCGCGTGGCGCCGGGACCGCCATCCAGGCTGAACAGGCCTTGCGCGTAAGTGCTGAGGGCCAGCGCCACCAGCATTGCCAGAATCGGATAGGCTGCCGGTTCGGGGTCGCGCGTGAGCAGGCGATAGAGGCAGCCCGCCGCGCCGAGCAGCGCGGCGACGTACACATCCAGGACACATAGCATGGCCCGCAGGTTGTTGCGGACGAGCTGGCCAGCGCGGCCGGGCAGCCGTGGAAGGAATCGGATGGGATTCCAGCGCGGCGTCCGGCGTGCCAGACCGTGGCCGGCTGCCATCGCCACCTGTGCGGCGATGGCCAGCGCCACGAAGGCCGCAGCCAATGCCGGCGCGCTCTTGAGCATCAGAAACACCGTGAGCCACAGCACCGGGCTCAGCGCCGGGCTGACCGCGCGCAGCACCAGCCGCGACGCCGCGCCGAGCGGCCACAATGCCAGCCGGCTGGGTGGAATACGGCTCAACGGATCGGACGATAGGGGAAACAGAAGCAACACTCCGAGCAGAAGCAAGAACGGGTAGGCGCTCCGGGGAGGCAGCCCACTGTTGAGGGCGCCGTACATCAGCGTAGCCACGAAGAAGAAAAAGTTATTGACCTTGAAGGAGCCGAACGTACCCAGGTCGCGCCGGGTGGCTCGGGCCAGGGCTCTGAGGATGGCGAAGACCACGGACCCGGTCAGGCCGAAAAAGGCCAGACCCGTTCGATGGTCTTGCTCAACATCCAGTGCTTATCGTCGTCATTCAGGAACTTCATGTCGTCGCGCACCACGCGCAGCGCGTTGGCGTAGGTGGCGTCCGGGGTTTGTTCCACGATGGGCCAATCGGTGGCCCACATGAGACGCTGCGGCCCGAAAACTGCGTGGAGGCGCTTCACGTGCTCTTGGGAATCCAGATACGGATAAGCCTGGTGGGAGAGCGACCACGTGTGCGACACCTTGACGAAGACCTTGGGATACCGCTCGAGCGCGATCAGTTTTTCCAATTCCCTGGGTTGGTCCACCGGGCAATCGGCCATATGATCGATGACCACGGTGAGGTCGGGGAAGCGTTCGATCAGGGCGCCCACTTCCGGCATGCGCGTGATGGGCGCCAGCACGGTCATGGGCACCTTCAATTCGTGGCAGCGCTTCCACAGGGGCGGCATGAGCGGGCCGTGAATCCAGTCGCCGGTGGCATTGCCCGCGGGGCTGAGGCGCACGCCCTTGAATCCCTCGGCGGCCAGGCGGGAGAGGTGGTCGGGCGCCGCGGGGTCCCCCGGTTTGGGCAGCCTGATTCAGCGAGCCAAATGCCCCATTGTCTCGGATCACGACCATCCGGACGTTTGCGTATGCCGGCCGACTTCTCGGTCATAATTATGAAGTGCGGCATATCGACGGTCTAGCATTTATAACCGTCCAGATGGCGCGCCAACTCGTATGTGAAAATCCCCTCATGCGTCCTCACACCCAAAACCGCGTCATTCGTAACACTTCGCCATTATGCTCCGTCTTCTCGCGCTCGAGGTACTGAAGTATCTCTGCCTGTTTTTGTGCCGCATCCTCAATCGGCATCTCCGAAATCTCCGAGTCTTTTGTCTGTCCGAGTGTATTTAAGGAGGTTCCAAAACGTAGGCCTGCACTCTCAGAGACCAACCATCTGTCGTGAATTGGGGACGCCTTGCTCGTCTCCCCCCCGATCACAATGATTTCGACCGCCGGTGGTGCCTGATCGTACAACTTCCGCCATGTACTGCTATAAACGTCGGCCAGTTCCTCACCCACTGCCGGGGTCGGTTGGTTCTGCCGAGCCGTCATCACATGCACTCTGCAATTCGGCCTGGCAGTTCTAATCAGCTGTATCCAACGCAATTCCTCTGGGCCAAAATACGGATCATGGATGTACGTGTTCTGCCCAAGCTTCTCCTCGAACCATCGGGATAAGACCCTCTTTGCCTCCTCCTGCGAGCCCGGAGTGACGAGCAAAGAACGCGCTGCGGAGAGCTCATTAGACAGATATTTAAGAGTTCGGAGGCGAATCAACGACTGACCGGCAACTCTACCAGCCAACTGCGCTCCCACTATACAGCCGCTAAGAATAGGTCGCAGGAATGTGCCGGCTTGATCCGTATGCGAGAATCGCACGACTGAATTCTCTACATACCACATCAGCATTGCGTATGCGCGATTTAACGGTTGGCCTGCCGATAGCTCGAGGTAGGGCCTGAGCTCGCTGGGATGGTAAGTCTGAACTCGTCCCCCGTTTAGCGCTTTGATCAAGTATGCACCCAGCCTAGCAACTTCCGAGGACCGGACTTTCTTTAGCGCATTAGCTTGCTCTTTCCCTGCCTTCGCGCTGTCAGTTATCGCGTCCCGAATTTCAAGAAGCTTCACTTGGGCACGCGCGGCCTGCCGCGCCTCGTCATCGTCGAATTTCTCGATGATTGCCTTCGCGAAACCTTCATCTATCCGATGTGCTATATCGACAAGTCGCCGCTGCTGGTCCCCCACGTCATCGGTTGACCGGGTAATGGCGGTAGCAGCATGAGTAACGCAGTCCTTGCTGAGCCCGCTATCAATCCCTTGAACGTCCTCCGCCAAACCCAGGTATCGATCGATTTGATCGAGTTCCGTAGGGATTGCGGATATCTGTTGAAAGGCCGCCGATAGCAAAGTAGCCCTTTGCGAGCTCATACTTTTTGGCAACGCAAGCGCAAGTACCTGCAAAACATACACGCGATCAGCGACATTCTCAAGCGCCTCCGCTTCCTTTATCAACTCTGCCCATTCGGGTGGCCGCCCTTGACTGATCCTAAGTGCCTGGGCAACCGTAACAATCCTGAAACCAGGGTGCGTAATCTGCCTACTAATCGGCAACTTCTCGCGAGCCGCCACGGCCAGTCTCCGCGTAAGGTCCTCGCGCTGCGGCTGCGTGATCCTGAAACGGTTTATGGGCGACTGAACAATATCGGCCACGTCTTTGACGGCCGAATGAATCATCCAATCTGTCGAGAGTTGGGCGATCAGGCCCTCTACTCGCAAGAGCGTATCGAAACTGGTTTCTACGGCCCCAATAGCGGACCCATCGATTGGATCGGAGGGTGCCTTCATCAACAGCACGCATCGTATTATCTGCCTGAGTGCCAAGTCACGGTCATCACCGTGAAGCCTGCCGAGTTCCTCGAAGCACAGGGTCGCCTGAGTCCTGTAGAATGCCGGTGCTATCCGGACCAGAATATTCGCGCGATACGCCTTATCGTCCGTACAGATGTGGCTGAACGCGGGTCGCATATACGATTCCGCCATGCGCTCCGCGAGCTCAGCTCGGCCGGCCAAAGCTGCCCGCAGGCAAACCTCCGCCCACAGCGTCGATCTCTCACCGTAGGACGGCAACACCTCAATGAGCGCCGCCAAGGCGGCAATGTCGCCATCAGACTCTAGATTGCGAGGGAGCAGTCCCGAAAACGCTCTGATAACCAACTGCACACAGCCGATATAAATCGAAGCCGCTTGGTGTGACGTCAAGCTAACCTCGGCCTTCATTGCTTCAGCTTCAGACAAGATTGCTGTAGCGTCCGTGGGCTGGAACCGCGCTAGGTCTCGTGCGATTCGGTAGCCCGTATCCACCTTCGCCCAGCCCGCATCCACACAACGCCAGCGCCCGCGAAGGGCGTCCATGAGATGCACTGAAAGCGTTACGCGTCCTCTCCCGTGCAGCACTCTGAGGGCACAGACTAGGGCCCGACACGTTGTTATCGATTCCTCCATCTTCGGCAGGTCTGAAATGAGTGGTAGTAAATCAGAGAGCTGCTCCTCAGTGAGGTTATCCGCATCGTCCCAGAGGCGTTCAAACACATCTCTAAGCGCTTCATCCCTCCGCTCAGTCGAAGAGATTGCCTTAATTACCGTCTTCAACTCGCTCATCGCAATCTGCGCAACAGGACGGTGTAGCAAGGCACCTACAACGTCAACTAAAACGGCGTCTCGACGATGTTCGGTATTGAGAATGCGAACGTAATCCAGTGCCTTGGCGAGATCGCCTAACGACAGTTCACAGATGATGCCTCCTAACGCCAAATAGTGATCCGCAGTTGCCGCTGAAAGCTGGAGTACAACGCTTTCCAACTCGCTGCCGACCTGACGCTCAATCGCGTCGCCAGAAGAGTATCTGATCTTAGGCAAGAGCGAACGCACGGTGGCGAGAAT
>Ga0075019_10000494_pt1 | contig 22611 bp, 23 predicted proteins | sample ColStrG_CSR_2013_FD_71473 | JGI IMG/M metagenome (GOLD analysis project Ga0075019, IMG submission 71473) | Freshwater sediment microbial communities in response to fracking from Pennsylvania, USA - Cold Stream Run_MetaG_CSR_2013 | ecosystem: Environmental > Aquatic > Freshwater > Creek >...
CCTCTTCCAGCCGGTTGGAAAACAAAAAAGGGATCGCCATGGTAACCATCGATCCTTTCCATGACGGATATGGAATGATTGTTTGGAAGAAAAAAGCATAATCGAGTACAGTACCTGCCCAATCCAATACCGCTCCCATTTTCTAAAAACAAGGCTCTAAAAAACCTGCCCTCTCAAGCCCAAAAGCGCTCTCACCGCTCTCCTCAAATTCTTAGGCTAAGCCCTTCAAAAAATTTCACCGATAAAAAAGGCCCTTTCGTCGATAAAGCCTAAAACCGAAAAAGGGGTAAACAAGCCCATAAATTAACTTTTGGTTAAATATTATTACTAGTGTTAATTATTTCACCGATGAAAAAGGGCATTTCGTCGAGTGAGGTATGCATATGGACCGCTTAAAAGCCCCCATGAACCAGGGTGGATGTACATTTGATCATCAAAAGAAAACAAAACGAAATGAAAAATTTATCCCCTGCTCTCTTCCTTACCTTCCTCTTCCTAAGCTTAGGCAGTCTTTGCAAAGCCCAGGATTATAACGATTTGGGACGTGCAAAAACAGAAGAATTTTCAATTTTGAAATTCAATGGGTATAAATTGACGAAAATCCAATCGTCCGATCTAAACCAGGAAGTATATTTAGCTAAAAAATCTAATCAAGGTCAATTCGAAAATATCATAACCATAGATAAATCAAGCCAAACGGTCGTTAGTGTTATCTGGAACTTTGATAGCAAGAATATGGACCTGATTAAAGGGCTTTTAAAAGACATGAACCCTACCGATACTTCCTCTACCCGTTTGGAAAATAAAAGCGGGATAGCTTTAATGACCATTAATCCGGAAAAAGAAGGGTACGATATGGTGATCTGGAAGAAAAAAGTATAATATCCTTAAACCGGTTTATTAAGTAAATAATAAATAAAAGCCCCTTCTGGGGTTTTTTCTTTTACAGGCTTTGCAAGGAAAAAAATAAGGCCCTTTCAACGAGCACCCAGTGCAAACAATTCATGTAATGGTTTTTTTAAGGAGGGGTAAACCTGTACATAAATCTGGAAAATTTTTCGGTACCGCTCATGTGCCTCCGGATCAGGATAATATATAGCATCTGGTTCACTTGCCTTCATTTCCTTAAAATCTTCAATAAATCCCTGCGATTTCATGGCCAATACCATGGCACCCAATGTAGAAGAATCCTCCACCTGGATCATAACCAATTTCTTCCCGGTGATATTGGACAAGGTTTGTACCCAAAGCGGTGATTGGGTAAAACCACCGCTGATATGTACTTGCTGGAATTCCCCTAATTGATTTTCCAAAAGGAGCATCACCTCATTCAAAGCGTAACATATCCCTTCTAAAAGGGCTTTTAAAAAATGAGCGGGGCCATGCATTCGCTTAATCCCTAAATAAACACCGCTCGACTTCCCGTCCCAAATAGGCGCTCTTTCTCCGGTTAAATATGGAAGAAAGAGTAGTCCCTCTGAACCATTTTTAAGTTTCATCATTTCCTGGAAAGCCCAATGGAGTCCTTCCTCTTTATCCAAATGAGAGGGGGAAAAGGTCTTAATGCCCCAATCCAGGGCCAGACCCCCATTATTCACCGGTCCGCCGGTTACCCAATATTCCTTATCCAGTATATAATTAAAAATCATGGAAGGAAAATGAAAAACCGGTTTTTTTATACAAGCCCTTACCGCTCCGCTGGTCCCAATGGTAATGGAACTGGTTCCGGCATCGAGGCAAAAACTCCCTAAACTTGCTGTACAACCATCACTGGCTCCAATACAAATCGGCAAGGGGGAGCTTAGACCCAAACCCTGGAGATCTTTCGACCGAATTTCCGATCGGTAAAATGTGGTTGCAACGGGTAGGGGTAATTGATTCTCTTCAATTCCTGCCAGGTTCAATGCCAAGCCTGACCATTGGAAAGTATGAATATCGAATAAACCGGTGGCCGATGCGATAGACCAATCTTCCTCAAAGCGCTCAAAAATTCTATACCATAAAAAACTCTTAATGGAAAGGATATAAACAGCTTGGTTAAATAAATCTGGTCTATTTCTTTTTAGCCAAATAATTTTGCAAAGGGGCGACATGGAATGAATAGGTGTTCCGGTGGTTCTATATACTTCCTCGGCCATAGAAGATTGCATAATTTCTTCGGCAATGGATTCAGATCGAATATCCGCCCAGGTAATAATAGGGGTTAAAAGGGTGCCTTGCGGGGAAACTAAAACGACCCCATGCATGGCGGTACTTAAACCAATGCATTGGGGTTTGGAACCCATATTGTTCATTACTGATTCCAAACATTCTACGAATGCCTTCCAAATTTTCTCCGGATCCAATTCAAAAAATCCGGGTTCAGAAGTTTCCAGGGAATAATGGCTTCCTGTTTTAAATAAGACTTTCCCCAAACGGTTATACACTACCGCTTTGGTACTACCCGTACCGACATCGATACCTAAATAATAGAAATCCATGTTCTACACCATATATTTTTTAGAATTTGAATGCAATAAGGGATTAGCCCGATTCGTTTTATAATATCAATATAATATAAACGGAACCCTCTATTGGGACCCCATGAAAAATATACTTTATTCCATACAGGAAATCATTCGTAAAGGTCTTCGAATATTATTGCGTTAATCTCCTGATTCAAAAATGGGGAATTACGAACCCTAAACGATTTCATTTATTTTATAGGTCTTGTTCTGAAATAAAAAAGAATCTCCCGGCTTTTTACCCATTAACAAGACACCGACTGGGGAGGAAGAGGAAATGATGGCATAAGAATTGGATTCAATTTCAACCATACCTATGGGAATGCCAATATAAAAATCACCTTTTTCGGTTTTCACCAGGCTACCCACTATGACCGATTCAGGCATGAGGTCTGAATTTTTCATCTGTTCCAGAATACCAGTAAGCTTTTGGGCTTCTTCCAATTGCCTTTGATTTTGAGCAATCTCTCCCTGGATCATTTCCCTACTAGTTTCATATTTATCACCTGCACTACTTTTTGTATCCTCCCAACTGGAATGACGGGAAGAAGCGATTGCCTTATTTAGGGTGGTAATCCTTTCTTCCAGAAAATCCTGGCAATATTTTAACAAAAGCTCTTTTATCCTTAACACCATAATAAATTATTGTTAGCAATATGGTTAAATATTTTGTGCTATTACATAGCCACTGGACCAGGCCCATTGAAAATTATACCCTCCTAACCACCCGGTTATGTCCACACATTCCCCACCAAAGAATAAACCGGGTACTTTTTTCGATTCCAATGTCTTGGACGATAGTTCCAATGTGGATACCCCTCCCCGCATAACTTCGGCCTTATCATAGCCCTTATCTCCCGCCGGACGAACCGAAAAATGATGAATCAGGGAATCCAGGTTCTCAAAATCATCTTTATTCAATGAAGCAAGATTCTTTTCTGTGGGCAGGTATTTATTCAGGGCGTCAGCAAATTTTCTTGGAAAAAAGTCGGCCAGAACATGAATCAACAAACGTCTTCCGTTTAAGACTCTTTCTTGATTAATATGATCGAGTATCGATAGGGTGGGTAATAAATCAATCTCGATTTTTTCCCCAGGCCTCCAATATGAAGAAATTTGAAGGATAGCAGGGCCACTAAGGCCCCAATGAGTAAAAAGAATATTTTCTTCGAAACTGATAAAATCGTTGGAAACCCGACAAAAAATAGAATTTCCCGATAAACTGGCATACCATTCCTCCTCCTTTCCAGTAATAGTTAATGGAACCAAGGCGGGTGCGGTTTCCGTAACCTCGAGACCGAAAGAACGGGCAACCCGTAAGGAAAAATCGCTGGCGCCCATTTTTTTTATGGGCAAACCTCCCGATGCCATGACCACTTTTGAACAATGAAGAGTTTGAGGAACTCCTTTAAGGTCATAATCAACCTTAAAATTACCATCCTCCAATTTCTTCACCTCCTTAACATTCGCTTCGCAAAGGATTTCCTGCCCCATTTCCTTACAAGCATTTTCAAAAAGGGAAACAATATCTTTTGCTTTACCGGAAACCGGGAATAATTGACCCAGGGTCTTCTCTTCTCCCTTAATTCCATACATTTCGAAGAATTGCAAGGTATCCTCAACCGTAAACTGGGCAAAGGCCGATCGACTAAAATCCCGGTTCTCGCTTAGGAAATTTTCCTGGGTAGAATATAAATTAGCGTAATTGCACCGTCCCCCTCCTGAAATCAGGATCTTAGCACCTGCTTTCTCATTTTTTTCCAGGATTAGCACCCGTTTTCCTAAAAATCCGGCCTGAACTGCACACATTAGCCCACATGCACCTCCTCCTATGATGACCGCATCAAAACCTTCCATTTTCTAAATATGAGATTTCTTCGTCATTTTGCCGAAAGCCGACCTAAAAAATTACATATAATTCTGTAATGAATATCGTATTCTATCGTCCAAAGGAGAAAATATAAAATCATAAAAGAATGAAATCCTTAACCATATTTTTCTTCACGGGTTTGGTGGCCCTTTTCACCCTAAGTTTTTATGGATTTAGAAATCCAGAAACTGATAAATCCCCTATCCCAACCAGGAATGGAAATTCAGGATTTGCCCTGGTAGAATTGTTTACCTCGGAAGGTTGCTCCAGTTGCCCTGCAGCCGAAGAAGTCTTTGAGCGATATCAAAAAGAGATTAAGGATCAACCTATTTACCTGTTGGCTTTCCATGTAGATTATTGGAACCGCCTAGGATGGAAAGATTCCTTTAGTGATAAAGCCTATTCAGAAAGACAAAATCAATATGCCTCCTGGTTAAACCTGAATACCATTTATACCCCACAGGCCATAGTGAACGGAAGAACAGAATTTGTAGGTTCGGATGAAAGCAAGTTGAAAAAATCAATTCAATTGGCCTTGATGAAAACCACCGGGAACTCCTTACGTTTAGAATTGGGAAAAGTGGAACCCAACTCGATCAACATACGCTATCATGCCACTGGAACCAATAACCATATTTCTCTGGTACTCGCCTTAGTACAAAAGCATGCGGTAGTTTCCGTAAAAAGAGGAGAAAATGAAGGAAGAACCTTGTCGCATATTCAACTCGTTAGAAGTATTAAAACTATCCATCCTTCGGGAAACGAAAACGAGGGAGAGAAATTGGACAGACCAAAAGATTTACAAGCTAAGGATATGGAAGTAATAGGATTTCTCCAAAATGATTCCAATGGAGAGGTTCTTGCCGCGGCTAAAGTGTCCGTTTCCGGTTTGGGTATTTAGTCTTTTTGATTATATTATCTTCCGATATCCTACCCAGTCCTTTTTATCGGGTAGGATATTTTTTCCTAAATAAAACCAAAAATGAAAGAAATTAAAGAGAAACATGCTCTTTTAATGCGTTGGACGCATTGGATAAACTTTCCCATTCTCACTATAATGATTTGGAGCGGCCTATTGATTTATTGGGCCAACGATGAGTATACCCTAACCTTATTTGGTCATACCTTTTTTCGATTTTTTCCGGATTGGTTTTATAAATGGCTTAAAGTTCCCTCGCATTTAGCAGAAGGGCTGTCTTTTCATTTCCTTTTCATGTGGTTCTTTACCCTGAATGGAATTTTTTATATAGGTTATACCCTAATCACCGGCGATTGGAAAGAAATGGTCCCACAAAGAAAGTCCTTCAAGGAAGCTTTTTTGGTGGTATTACACGATTTGCATATCATTAAAATTGCCCCCCCACAAAATAAATATAATGCAGCCCAAAGAATTGCCTATACCTCTATTATTGTTATGGGGGCAGGTTCGGTACTTACTGGCTTGGCCATTTACAAGCCGGTTCAGTTTTCCTGGTTGGTCTGGATTTTTGGTGGATATCATTTTGCCCGAATTATTCATTTTGTGCTTACCCTGGGCTATGTTCTGTTCTTTATAATTCATATTGTACAAGTGATGCTGGCTGGCTGGAACAATTTCCGTTCGGTAGTTTCCGGCTTTGAAGTGGTGTATATAGATCCAAAACCAGAAAAAGAGGTATTGGACAATAACGAAAAAGCCCCTATGCCTGAATTATCCTCTTCCATGGTTAGCAGGGAAAAGGAAGGGGCAAGCCCGAAGCAAATAAAAGAGACCCGGATATCGGAAATAGACCCTTCAGAGAATTTGGAATATGACCATAAAATTTCGGGAAAGGAAGCTCTGGATACCCTGGATTTCAAGGATGAAAAGGTAGAAGAGTCCGATCATTCTGGAAATAACAAAGAGAAGAACGATGCAAATCCTTTAAAATTGGATGGGGAAAATCTTCCCAGGGCCTAGTCCCATTCCTAAAATCAAAAATTCAGCAACATGGAAAATAAAAATTCAAAAACCCCGGAAGAAATTCTGGTGGATAAAAAAATAAACAGAAGAAATTTTATTTCATTTGGTACGTTTTTCCTCTTAGGTGGGGCAGGATTTACTGCCTGGAAATGGCTTTATAATTCTCCCGTAGAACCGGAAGGTGGTATTACCAGTGGCACCCGGATTCCCCTCCGGAAGGCTCTGAATCAAACGGAACTGGCATTCCGGAATTTTTTCAGCCCTCATCATCTGGTAAAAACCTATCCTAAATCCATGGCAGCCAAAAAGGTAAGACAGAATTCGGATATAGGTTTAACCGATACATCCTTCAAGCCGGAAAACTGGAAGTTAGCCTTGGAAAAGGATGCAAAGACCTTTTTACACCTTACTATAGAGGATATAAAAGCTTTACCAAAAACGGAAATCGTATTTGATTTTAAATGTGTGGAAGGTTGGGACCAGATTCAATATTGGGGAGGGGTTAGCTTCAATGATTTAATTAAACATTATGGACTTGAAGAATATACCCGTCATAAATATGTGGGTATGGATACACCTGATAAGAATTATTATGTTGGCCTCGATATGGAATCGGCTACGCATCCACAAACCCTATTAGCTTATGAAATGAATGGGTTGCCTATACCTATAAATCATGGAGCCCCTTTACGCCTGATTATTCCGGTTAAATACGGAATCAAAAATATAAAGCGCATAGGTACCATCTCTTTCAGCAACGACCGTCCCCGTGATTATTGGGCTGAGGAAGGCTATGATTATTATGCTGGATTATAATTTTAGGATCTGGTAAAACGCAAAGGTCCCCGAACAAAGAAAATACGTGTAATCGAATACCTTTTCATAAACGGCAACTAGGGTTTTTTACCAGGCATATTCCCTGGTAAAAAATAATTGAAAAATATTTGAAAATTATTTACGTACAGACTTGTCTGTATTAAAATAATTGTTTTATATTTGAATCGTTGAACGAAACCAGAGAGTGAATATTCAGATAAAAAAAAATAAAATAACCAATACAGACCTGTCTGTTTAAAACAAATAAAGGCAAAGATTATGGATACCAGAGAAAGAATCACCAGCACAGCCAATAGACTCTTTTATACCCAAGGTTATAATAGCACGGGGATTAACCAAATTATAAAGGAAGCAGAAGTGGCAAAATCCAGTCTTTACCAATACTTCCCCTCTAAGGAAGATTTATTAGTGGAATACCTGGAAGAAACCGCCAAAATCACGAATTCTACGTTGAAATCCATTGCCGATAAACAGAATACGCCAAGGGAGAAAATCCTGGGTTTATTTGATTTCTTATTGGATTTCTCCATTCAAAACGATTTTATGGGCTGTAATTTCCTGAATATTGCTGCTGAAATTCCTCAGGACGAAGGAAGAGTAAAAGCCATTATCCGGAATCAGAAAAACCAGGTCCGGAATCTTTTTGCCGAAATTCTTAAGCCCCTGGGTAAAGAAAACCTCGCCGATGAATTTTACCTTTTATTTGATGCCGCTACCGTATCCAGCAAAGTGTACAAGGAATTATGGCCGGTAAGAACCACGAGAAAAATCGTTGAGAAAATGATTTAATCCTGGATAGAAACTTCGATTTAATTTTAAAACTAACCTATTGACCCTATGAAAACCATGAATAGTTCTTAACTTCAAAAAATACAGACTTGTCTGTCTTATTAATATTCGAAACGAAAAGCTTTACATCTTAAACCCTATTACCCAAAAAATAAACCAATAAAAAATTTAGCATCATGAAAACACAAAAAGTATTTTACAAATCTTCTAAAATTGATGGAATCCAAATTTTCTACCGCGAATCGGGAGAGGCCAGTAAACCCCCTCTGGTTTTATTAGGGGGCTTCCCCTCCTCTTCCATCACCTTCGGGGGCCTGATAGAGAAATTAAAAGATCATTATCATGTGATCGCACCGGATTATCCTGGATTTGGGAACAGTGAAACACCTGGATCCAGCCAATTCGCTTATACCTTCGATAACCTCAGCAAGATTATGGAGAAATTTCTGGATGCCCTTGGCATTAACACCTTCTCCTTATATGCCTTTGATTATGGGGGGCCCATTGGTTTCCGAATAGCATCGAGAAATCCCTTCAGAATACAAAGTCTGATCATTCAAAATGCGAATGCCTATATGGAAGGGATTGGAGCCGGATTTAATGAACTCATGCCTTTCCTGCAAAACCGGAACGAAGAAACGGAAAAACCGGTTCGGGCATTATTTAGCCTGGAAGGGGTTAAAGTATTCTATTTCACCGGAGCCGAAGACATCACAAAAATTAACCCAGACCATTATTTATCGGATTTGAATTTTCTATTGGAGCCGGGCCGCTTAGAGGTTCATTTGGACTTATTACATAATTATTCCAGTAATGTGGCCGAATATCCTACCTGGCAAAACTATTTTAAAACCCACCAACCTCCTACCCTTTTGGTTTGGGGTAAAAATGATCCCTTTTTCCCGGAATCTGCGGCAAGAGCTTTCCAAAAAGATTTGAAAAACGCCAGCCTTCATTTATTCAATACAAGTCATTTCGCATTAGAAGAATATGGGGACGAAATCGCCGAAAAAGTCCTTGAATTTCTATCCAGTACTTTACCAAATAATTAAACAAGCTCTTAATCCCCTCATAAAATTTAAAATTTTAAACGCTATTATCATGAAAACCTTATTTGATTCTTTGCCTTGGGTAAAAACCCAAACCCCTACCCAAACCATATTTTGGTCAGGTCTTTTTGCCGGTATCCTGGATGCCCTGGCCGGAGTGATCGTTTATTTTATCTGGTTTAAATACAATCCTTTCCAGGTTTTACAATCCATTTCCAGTGGAATTTATGGCCCCTCGGCTATTGGAGGGAGCTTTTGGTTTGTTTTATTGGGATTAATCCTGCATTTCCTGATCGCTTTTACGGCAGCCGCTGTTTTTTTCCTGGCCGGACATTACCTTTCCTTTCTGAAAAATTACCCCATTCTTTCGGGGATTCTTTACGGAGCCTCTATTTGGATTTTTATGAATTTATTGGTTCTACCCAATTCCAACTTCCCAAAAAGTCCTTTTGATCCGGGATTAGCCTTGGTAGGAATTATTTGGCATATGTTCCTGGTTGGACTACCTATCGGGCTTATTACCAGCCGCTATACGAAAGCCTAAATACATCAAAAGCCTGCAACCAACCCGGTTTCTATAAAAGGAACCGGGTTTTATTGTTTAAAAAACCGTATCCAGGGGAGGCTAAATATTTTCTTTTCCTGTTTAGCTGAAAACCGGACCATTAGAACGCCATTAGAATGGGAAAAATGAAAAACATCCAGAAATTCAATCCGTATTTTTAAATAAAAACCATGAAAAGAATTCTCCTTTATTCCGCATTAATAATTCTGTTTCTTATTCCAAAAATATCAAAAGCACAGGAAACCGTGGAACGATTTTGCACGGTTAAATACTATTCTGGACATATTTATGTGGATATGGGAAGGATTTACAATCATTCAATTTATGCCGATTCCACCATTGAAGGAAAAGTCAACTGGTTAATACCCTTCAAAAAAGATAATAGGGGAATTGATTGTGCCTATATTTTGAATTATATGCACGACATAGGATGGACTTATTTTAGTTCCTGTACGTCCTTCTCCACAGGCATCCAATTTATTTTCAAAAGAACCTTCAAGAAAAATGAATTGGTTCATCTGGGGGCAGATTGAGTATTAAAACCTGATCTATATCAGGAAAATGTAAAGGTCGATCCCGGTGGAAGGTTTAAAAAATCCATTAAAACCTATTATCCTGAATGCGGTTTCTTTACTGGTTAAAGAGGGAAATCGAGAATACCTATTCTGTACAATAGACATTTTACGTAGTTCCCTTTCCCCTTATGGGAGATTTAGGAAAAAAAGTCCTTATTTTTAATCGAAAAACCATAACCAACAACAGACGGAATGAATACGTTACACGGTAAATCATTTTTTGAAGTTTATAAAACTTCTTTTATCCGCTCCATTCCCATTCTTATAGGGGTGGCTCTTTTTAGTTATACCACAATTTTAAAGGCTTATCATACCAAGGGATTGGGAAGAAACCCGGTTTCGAAATTAGTGAAGGCCGATTCCAATAATGCTGGTCTTAAACTCCCCGTTGGTTTTGGCGCCCTTTTGGTGGCTGATAAAATGGGACCAACCCGTCATATTGCAGTTGCCCCCAATGGCGATATATTCCTGAAACTTTATGATGCTGATAATGGTCCGGGGATTAAAGTGCTTCACGATGCCCTCGGTAATGGGAAGCCTACCCTATCCCAAAGTTTTGGTAACTATAGCGGGACAGGAATAGCCATTAAAAATGGGTATCTATATGCAACTTCTAATAATGATATCTATCGATATAAATTGGATAAAGATTATAAGGTTATAGACCCCGCAAATCCGGAACATATTGTCTATGGCTTAATAGAAAGAGGGGAACATGAAAGTAAATCCATTACCCTGGACAATAATGGGAATATTTATGTGAATATTGGGGCCTATTCCAATGCATGCCAGGTAAAGGATCGGCAAAAAGGATCTCCGGCCATGGATCCTTGTCCTATTTTAGATTCTGCCGGAGGAATTTGGAAATTTAAAGCCGATGTATTAAATCAAACCTATAAAGACGGAATTCATTATGGAAAAGGGATTCGAAATACAGTAGGACTGGATTGGAATACCGAAACCAATCAATTATTTGTCATGCAACATGGAAGAGATCAATTACATGATTTATTCCCTAATTTATACGGAACCAAAGAAAACGCTGAATTACCAGCCGAAGAGATGCTTCAAATCGAGCCAGGAAAATTCTACGGATGGCCTTATTGCTATTACGATGAACTTCAAAATAAAAAGGTCTTATCTCCGGAGTATGGGGGAGATGGAAAGAAAGTGGGTCGTTGTGCCAATGCAGAAAACCCGGTTATTGCTTTTCCCGGACATATGGCCCCGAATGGCTTATTATTCTATAAAGGAAATCAATTCCCCAGTCGATATAAAAACGGGGCCTTCATTGCCTTCCACGGCTCCTGGAACCGGGCACCTGAACCACAAAAAGGCTATTTTGTAGTTTTTGTTCCTTTCGAAAAAGGAAAACCAAGTGGGAAATGGGAAATTTTCGCCGATAATTTTGCCGGAATTGATTTGGTAAAATCGCCCGGACAGGCAAAACATAGGCCCTGCGGATTGGCCGAAGGACCTGATGGATCTTTATATGTTACCGACGACCACGAGGGTTCTGTTTACCGTATTATATATAACGGAAAGATTTAACCCCAATAATCCCTTAATAACCTTTTAACTTAAAAACCGTATCCAAAAATTCTATGCCTATTTTAAAATCCACCCTGATTACTGCCTTGTTTTTTCTTATGGCAGGAAATGTATTCGCTCAAACCAAAACACCGCCGAAAACACATTTGGATGGGAAAAAGCTGTATAGTGAAAATTGTTTAAGCTGTCATCAGGAAGATGGTGGAGGTGTCACTTCTATGAACCCTCCTCTTATTAAAACCTCCTATGTTTTGGGTGATAAATCTGAAATTGTAAAAATCGTTTTGAAAGGATTTGGCGAAAAAGTTAAGATTCAGGGGAAGTATTATTCGAATATCATGCCTTCCTTATCGTATTTAAAGGATGATCAAATTGCAGCTATTTTGACCTATGTAAGAAGCCATTTCGAAAATACCGCATCGGCCATCAGCGCAGAAGAAGTAAAGGAAATAAGGGCCAAACTAAAAAATTAATCAAAGCCGAAAGCTTTGTAAGAGTGATTAAATAATTGTAATTTTCTTTTTAAATCAATAAACTGTAATGAATCGTAGAAAAGCTATTCAAAATGTGGCATTATTGGTTGGAGGTGCATTATCCTCCTCCACCCTTTTTGCTCTTAATTCCTGCAATCCTTCGGCAGGTACCCAATCAGCGACGGATGCTGGGGGAGGTTTATTTTCCTCAGATTTAAAAATCCTATTGGACGAAATAACAGAAACCATTTTGCCTAAAACCACTACTCCAGGAGCCAAAGACGCAAAAGTTGGGGATTTTATTCAATTAATGATTCATGACTGTTATCCAAAAAAGGATCAGGATATGTTCTTGAATGGATTGGCCAAATTTCAAACCGATTGTAAGGCCGCTACCCAAAAATCCTTTCTGGATTTATCCAAAGAGGATAGAGAAAAATTCCTTTTGAGTATTGAAAAAGATCTGTACCCGAAAAAAGAAGTGGCCGCAGCTAAAATTTCGGACGACCATACGGTAGGCGGACAAGCCAAAAAAGATTCCCGTGTGGCCATCGATGCAGTCAATAAGGTAGCAGAAACACCAAAAGAAGAACCTAATCATTATTATAGAATTTTAAAGGAATTAACCCTTTTAGGATTTTTCACCTCCGAACCGGGAGCTACTCAGGCCCTTGCTTATGTAAAGGTACCGGGAAGATATGAAGGTTCTGTTCCATTAAAACCTGGACAAAAAGCCTGGGCTACCAGTTAATTAAAAAAAATACCGTAAAAAGGGATAGGTAATTCTCCCTTCCTTAAACTAACATCATTGCCTTTACAGGGTGTACCCTGATTATTGGGGCTTAATAATAAAACAAAGAAATTCGATGAATATTAATGGCAATGCCAAAGAGCAAAACACCTACGACGCAATTGTAGTAGGATCGGGGATCAGTGGGGGTTGGGCTGCAAAAGAATTAACAGAAAAAGGTCTTAAAACCCTTTTACTGGAAAGAGGTGAGAATTTAGAACATATTAAGGATTATTCTACTGCCATGCAGGATCCTTGGGAGTTTCCTCACCGCGGTCATGTTACCGAAGAAGAAAAAGCGACCCACCAGGTTCAAATTCGGGATTATCCCTATAATGAATTCAGTAAAAAATTCTGGGTAAACGATAAAGATTGCCCTTATACAGAAGTAAAGCGTTTCGACTGGTATCGGGGATTCCATGTAGGTGGTAGATCCTTGATGTGGGGCCGTCAAAGTTACCGACTATCCGACCTTGATTTTGAAGCGAATGCGAAAGAAGGTATAGCCGTAGATTGGCCTGTACGCTATAAAGAAATCGCTCCCTGGTATGATTATGCGGAGAAATTTGCAGGTATTAGCGGTCAGAACGAAGGAATTCCAAATTTACCGGATGGAAATTTCCTTCCTCCAATGGAAATGAATGCGGTTGAAAAAGAAGTTAAAAAGCGCGTAGAGGCTCATTATAATATGTCCCGCCGCATTACCATAGGTAGAACAGCTAATCTAACCGAGGTACATAATGGTAGAAACCATTGCCAGTATAGAAATTTATGTGTTCGGGGATGTCCTTATGGGGCCTATTTCAGTACTCAATCGGCAACTCTTCCAGCAGCAATGAAAACTGGAAATTTAACGCTTCGTCCCTATTCTTTTGTGACGGAGGTTATCTTTGACAAAAACCAAAACAAAGCAACCGGAGTACGAATCATCGATACCCAAACCAACGAGGTCCGAGAATTTTATGCGAAGATCATTTTCTTGAATGGTTCGACCTTGGGTACCGCCTTTGTCCTATTAAATTCCAAATCCGATGCATTCCCGAATGGCTTAGGAAATGGATCGGATCAGGTGGGAAGAAACCTGATGGATCACCATTTCCGTACAGGAGCCAGCGGAGAAATGGAAGGATTTGACGATGTGTATTATTTTGGCCGCCGTCCAAATGGAATTTATATTCCAAGATATAGAAATGTGGGTAGTGATAAGCGCGATTACTTACGTGGATTTGGTTACCAGGGAGGCGGAAGTCGTGGTTCCTGGTCGTCTGGCGTAGCAGAAATGGGTGCTGGTGCTGATTTCAAAGATTCCCTTACCAAACCTGGAAAATGGTCCTTTGGAATGACTGGTTTCGGAGAGACCTTGCCCTATAACGATAATAGAGTAACGATCGATCATACCAAAAAAGATAAATGGGGACAGCCTGTATTATCTATCGATGCGGCCTTCCGTGAAAATGAGGCAAAAATGCGGATCGATATGAAGAATGATGCAGCCGAAATGTTGGAAGCTGCAGGGTTAAAGAATATACATACCTATGATGCCGGCTCCTTCCCTGGTATGGCCATCCATGAAATGGGGACAGCCAGAATGGGTAGAGATCCTAAAACTTCGGTATTAAACGGGTTTAACCAAATGCATGAGGTAAAAAATGTATTCATTACCGATGGATCCTTTATGACATCGACTGCCTGTCAAAACCCATCCTTAACCTATATGGCCTTCACTGCCCGTGCAGCCGATTATGCTGTTAATGAATTGAAGAAAAATAATATCTAGGTTTTATTTTTTAGAGGATAAAGGGGTAGAATCTTCGGGTTTCTACCCCTTTTTTTTAGTTTTTTTCTCCTCAAAAAAGGGGGAAAAGCAGGATTTATACTATTCAAATAAGTTTTACATTTATAGGATTCCTGCAAAATGATATGAACGAGTTCAATAATCAAAAAGAAATTATTGATTCCATACGGGCCCTAAGTCGGTACATTATCCTTCTGGGTCTTCTCGTCTTTCTTTGTATTTCCCTTCTAGCTTTCTTCTTATTGGGAAAACCGACCCTTTCCATACATTATGGACAGAGCGCGGTTAATCTTATCCCAGAAAAATCAATTCAAAATTCCCCTACGCATTCCCTATCTTCCCTTAACCTATGGAAGGCACCAGACATAAATTCCATTCCCAAAGGCGTTTTAGGTGATAAAATACGATATGGCCGTGATCTTATAGCCCATACAGCCCGTTATTTTGGCCCTAAAGGAAGTATTGCCGCTATTAGCAATGGAATGAATTGCCAGAATTGCCATCTGGAAGCCGGAACCCGCATTTATGGAAATAATTTTGCCAGCTTTATCTCTTCTTATCCAAAACGATCCAACCGAAGCGGAAAAATGTCCCCTCCTTCCCAAAGAATTGTAGAATGTATGCAAAGGAGTATGTCCGGAATTTCACCCGATACAAATTCCAGGGAGGTGAGATCCATGTTGGCCTATTTGGCATGGATAGGACAAGGAGTTAAAAAAACAGATAAACTTTTTGGAACGGCCTCAGAAAAACTACCCTTTATGGAGATCCCGGCCAATCCTTTGAAAGGGTTATTGGTCTATAAGGAAAAGTGTGAAAATTGCCATGGATCACAAGGTGAGGGGAAATGGTCAGATAATCTTAATGAATATATTTATCCTCCATTATGGGGCAAAAACAGTTTTAATAATGGGGCAGGGATGTACAGGATCATTAATATGGCCGGTTTTATTAAAAACAATATGCCCTATGGAACCAATTATACCAATCCCCAATTAAGCAATGAGGAAGCCTGGAATGTTGCGGCCTATATTGAGTCACAACCCCGAAATGCATTTAATCAATCTCAGGACTGGAAAGATTTATCCAAGAAACCCATCGATTTACCTTTCAGCCCTTATTTAGATACCTTTACGGAGAAACAACATAAGTTTGGCCCATTTAAACCTATTTTAGAGGCGCAAACGAAGCTTATTTCCAAACGATAAAACCCTGATTATGAAAAAACTTCCCTTTATTATTTTTATTTTACTAGGTACTATTTCGCTAAAAAGCGTAGGCCAGGTTTCTTCCATAGGCTATACCGGGGCTTCCCCATCACTTAACCATTATAAGGCCCTGTATTTTTTGGATGATAGTGATTCCAGAAAAATACAATTAACCCTGAAAAATATTAACAATGCTTTAGAGGATCCAAGATTAAAAGGAAAACTTGAAGTGGAATTAGTGGCATTTAGTGATGGCTACTCGGTTTTTAAAAAATCCGGGAATTATGAAAACCAGCTCTTAGAATTGCAAAAGAAGGGCTTGATATTGGCCCAATGTGAAATGACCCTAAAAATCAAAAAAATTGATAAAGCCACCTTATTTAATTTTATAGGATTTGTTCCCAGTGGGAATGGGGAGATAATTATTCGTGGCCAGGAAGGTTGGTCAATAGTACATCCCTAATCCAGGTTAAGTACTTGATTAAAAGTTTTTTCCATCTACCCAAAATAAAATGCTCATTGTATTCCCCTTAATTCGGATGTTTAAGGAAAAGACAATGAGCAAAAAGAAAAAACAAAGAATTTATTGTGGACAGCTAGCCAGGGTTTTGGTTACCTCATCGGCTGTGGTATACTTATTCATTTGGTTGAAGTTATTCATCAAATAATTCGAAATATCGGCGATCTCGGCTGCCGATAGGCTTGGGATACCAGGCATATAGGAATCATAAGTACTTCCATTTACAGAAACCGATCCTTTTAAGCCATTATGAATAATGCAGGGTAATTTGGCAAAATTGGCCTTAAAATAGGAGGAATTCTTTAATGGGGGATATAATGTCGCCAGACCAGCTCCATCCTTTTGGTGGCAGGCCGAACAATTAGTTACAAAAAGGTTCAATCCATTATTAATACTTTGGCTCTTTTCTGCCTCTCCATCTGAGCAAGCACTAAAGAATAGGCCTAAAACGGCTAATAAAAAGGAAAAGATGGTAATTTTCTTAATCATGGTTATATTTTTTGCGGAAATTTCAATTTTTGAAGATAGGCTTGAAAAGATAAATAATCAAATAAAATCCGGTCCCTTTTATTCTTTTTCTTTTTCTAGAATCACCAAATCTTTTCCTAGTTTATTTACATCCTCTTCGAGAGTTCCATCATATATTCCTCGAATCCTTCTTTGTTTATCAATTAGGATAAACCCACCGCTATGAACAAAGCCACCGGGAGCGGTGGTATCCGATTTTGCTGTTGCGTAATACCCTTTTTCTGCCAGGGTAAAAGTCGAATCTCGGTCCCCGGTCAGGAATTGCCAGTTTAATCCTTCCGCCCCTAATTTTTTAGCATACTCTTTTAATCTATGCGGGCTATCATGTTTAGGATCGATGGTATAGGAGACAAAAAAAATATTTTTATCGTCTTTAAACTGACCAGCAAGCTTTAACATATTGGCTTCCATGATAGGACAAATGGTGGGACAGGAAGTAAAAAAGAAATCGGCTACGTAAATCTTCCCATTAAAATTAGTATTATCCACATAGAGGCTATCCTGATTCCGATAACGAAAATGAGGTATGGTTTTATAAATGGTATCGATGATTGTTTTTCCATCTACCACCCTGGGGGCCCCCGATCGTTCTCCTAAAATGGGCAATGGGCTTGAGGAATTGCAGGCAATGAAAAAAAATAATATACCGACAATAAAGAAAATTTTTGGGTAAGGCATGCTTATTTTTTATTTGAAATTAATGATTCCGCCTTTTGAATACTTGAATTAACCAGTGAATCTATTTGCTTTACCTGTGCCAATTGGTCGTTTAAATATTGGATGGTCTCTTCATGGTTTTTGCCCTTATAATCCACCTTAAAACTATTCATCCATTTCTCCATGGCCTGGTCTCCGGAATCCAATAATAAATAAGCCTTTCTCATGTTTTTGAATACCGGGAGGGTATCGGATAAATGTCCCTTATAATTTGGATTTGCAAGTAAATGAGGGTTCTTTAAGGAATCTTCCAGGCTTACCACCTTATCCATCTTACTCATTAACCTATCATGAATGGAGAAAATGGATTTCTGCATTTCCATCTCCTTTTTATGGTTTTTCTCGTCCGTATTTTCACAGGAAATTAAAAGGAAACAACTTAAAATAATCAAAGCATACTTCTGCATAGCGGAAAAATTTAGCAAATTAAATTTTAGAATGCGCAAAAATAAGTACTTTACTATTGGTATTTATACAATATTTACGTGGTGTAATGAAACTAATAGAACATACGTCTAATTGAAAAAATAATAATAAATCCTTATGCCTGAGTTTTTCGATTATATCATTGTAGGTACAGGTGCTGGAGGAGGCACCCTGGTTCATAAATTAAAAGATTCCGGAAAAAAAATTCTGGTATTGGAACGAGGTGAATTCTTAAAAAGAGAACCGGAAAACTGGGATACCCGTTCCGTTTTTAAGGAACAACGATATCATACCCATGAAGTTTGGAAAACCGACCAGGACAAAGATTTTCATCCCCAAACTGGCTATTTTGTAGGGGGGAATACTAAGGTATATGGAGCTGCCTTATTCCGATTACGTGAAAAGGACTTTGAGGAATTGGTTCATCATGATGGGATCTCCCCAAAATGGCCTTTATCCTATGCCGATTTTGAATCCTATTATACCGAAGCCGAGAAATTATACTTTGTTCATGGTAAACAGGGGGATGATATAACGGAACCGCACCGATCCCAGGATTATTTTTTCCCTCCTGTTTCTCACGAACCAAGAATTCAGGAATTACATGATAAACTAAAAGCATATGGTTTACATCCTTTCTGCCTTCCCATCGGAATTAATTTAAACGAAAAAGATCCGGTAAACAGCCCATGTATTCGCTGTAATACCTGCGATGGATTTCCTTGTTTGGTTGAGGCCAAAGCCGATGCCGATATGATTGGCATTCGCCCTAATATGAATAATTCTTCCATTCAATTAATAACGGGCGCCAAAGTAACCCGTTTATTAACCGATGAATCTGGAACAAAAGTAATAGCCGTAGAGGTAGAGAGAAATGGGGCTTTAGAACAATATCATGGAGATAAAATTGTGCTTTCGGCAGGTGCTATTAATTCAGCAGCCATTCTTTTACGATCGGTGACCGATAAACATTTAAATGGGTTAGGAAATTCATCCGGACTGGTAGGCAAAAACCTGATGAAGCATAATAATGCTGCCATGCTGGCCATCTCCACCAAGTATAATCCTACTAAGTTTCAAAAGACCATGGCTTTGAATGATTTCTATTTCGGAGACGAAGATTTTCATTTCCCTATGGGCCATGTGCAACTTTTAGGTAAATCCAACAAGGAGATGTTAACCGAAGATGCCCCATTCTTTACCCCGGGACTCGTTCTGGAAGAAATGGCTTCCCACTCGGTCGACTGGTGGTTTACCGGGGAAGATTTACCTGACCCGAATAATGGTATAGAGATTATTCAGGATACTATTCATATACATTATACGCCTAATAACAGGACGGGTTTTGAAAGATTAATGGATAAATGGAAACATATTCTTAATCAGGTCGATGAAAATGCTCATTTAATTCCCCATGGGGTTTATTTGGGTAAGATTATTGGGAATGAAGGGTTGGCTCATCAAGTAGGAACCTTGCGGTTTGGGACCGACCCTAAAACTTCTGTTTTGGACACGAATTGCAAATTGCATGATGTAGACAACGTATATGTGGTAGATGGAAGCTTTTTCCCCTCCTCAGGAGCAGTTAATCCATCCTTAACGATTATTGCGAATGCCTTACGAATTGGAGATTATTTTCTAAAACAAGCATCTCAATAGAGCAAACTGGATGAATTTTGATTTTTCAAGGTCAGCCTATCCAGATCCGGAATTCTACTTTTTCAGGGAATGGATTGAAACGAATGGGTATGGAGGTTGGGCCAGTGCTACCCTAACCGGCACCAATTTCCGGCGTTATCATGGTCTTTTTATTTCAGGACCCATGTCGCAAAGAATGGTGCTTCTATCGAAAATGGATGAATCTATTTACTTTGAAAGCGAGTCTTATCAATTAGGTACGAACCGCTATAAAGATTCTATTTACCCCAATGGATATCAATACCTGGACCAGTTTTCTAAAGATCTATTCCCTTCCTGGATCTATAAATTTGGTTCTTTTACCCTTAAAAAATCTATTGCAGGATTAGCCCTGGAAAATGCCATCTTGATTTGTTACGAGGTTTTAGATGCTCCTGGGCCCTTTGAAATGGTATTGACCCCGTTAGTAGCGGCCCGTGGTTACCATGCACTTTCAAAAGCCAATTCTCAAATACGGAACGAAGCTAACCTGGTGGATAATGTATGGTCGTATCAGGCTTATGGACCCGAGACCCATTTTGAAATTCAAACCAATGCCCATTTGAATTATATACCAAGGCCCGAATGGTATTATAATTTTTTCTACCCAGCTGAACAGGAAAGAGGCCAGGATTGCGAGGAAGATTTATTCTCGCCTGGACTTTTAAAAACCCAAATGGTAAAAGGAGGCAAGTATTATTTTCTTATTTCCGAAAATAATGAAACCGCTTCCATGATGGAAGATTTATGGAATGCGGAAAGGGATAGAAGAAACAGTTTATTAAAAAATTCTGCCATAGATGATTTATCCAGAACCTTAATCCTGGCCTCCGATCAATTTATTGTTAAAACGGAAGAAAACCTGAATTCTGTTATTGCCGGTTACCATTGGTTCCTGGACTGGGGCAGAGATACGATGATCTCCCTTCCCGGTTTATGCATTTCGACACATAGAACCCTGGAAGCTAAACGGATTCTTCAAACCTTTGCCAATAATATTTACCAGGGAATTATTCCCAATCGCTTTTCAGATCATAATGGAAAACCAGAATACAATACGGCCGATGCCACCCTTTGGTTTTTTGTAGCCTGTTATCGGTACTATTTGGCTACGGAAGATCCTGAAATTCTAAATGGCAGTTGGATTGGCATTTTTCAATCTATAATGGATTGGCATTTACGGGGTACCATATATAATATTCATGCCGACCATGATGGTTTATTATACCAGGGAGAAGGAGGAACCCAATTAACCTGGATGGATGCCAAAGTAGGGGATTGGGTAGTAACCCCCCGTACCGGAAAAGTTGTGGAGATAAATGCTTTATGGTATAATGCCCATCAGATTTTCTCCTTTTTCTTAATGAAATCTGGCGATTCGGAAAAAGCGGAATATTATAAAAATGGGGCTGCCAATTTGCAATCGGTCTTTATCTCCAAGTTTTGGAATGAAAATGGAAGCTATTTATACGATGTACTGGATAATGATTTCAAAGACGCCAAATTTCGTCCTAATCAATTATTCGCTATTTCCCTTCCTTTCCCCGTGGTTAATTATGAACAGGCCCGTTCCATTCTGAACCAGGTTCGGGAGAAATTATACACCCCAAAAGGCCTGCGCTCCCTTTCCCCGGATGATCCGGAATATTGCTCGTATTATACCGGAGATCAGTATAACAGGGATAAGGCCTACCACCAGGGAACCGTCTGGAGCTGGTTATTGGGTCCCTATATCGATGCCTTAATGAGAATTGAAGGAAATATTAATGGCAGGTTGGAAGCCAAACAGGTTATTCAGGATTTCATACCCCATTTTCAGGAAGCCGGTATTGGCACGGTCTCGGAAATCTTTGATGCAGAGCCCCCCTTTTATCCCAAAGGTTGCATCGCTCAGGCATGGGGAGTTGGAGAAATATTAAGGGTCTATATGGGATATAAACTATATGAATAGGATCTGGAAAGATAAATTGTATATCCACTTTCTTATGGAAGCTACCGGGCTGGGAATATTTATGATCTCGGCCGGTTTTTTTACCATATTACTTTTTCATCCCCATTTCCAGAAAATATATATGGTCCCCTCTCCCCTGCTTAGACAGGTTATTATTGGTTGCATAATGGGCTCAACCGCTTTTTTCATAATAACCAACTCCTGGATAAGCCGTTCCGGGGCCCATATCAATCCCGCAGTAACCCTAACCTTCTTATACCTGGGAAGAATTTCCGTCCTAGAATCTATAGGTTATATTATTTCTCAATTCATAGGAGGCACACTGGGCCTTTATCTATTGGACTTAATTATGCATCCCTATTTATCGGCTAACGAAATAAAATATATAGTCACTGTGCCTGGAACGGTTGGACCGATCTGGGCCGCCATATTGGAAACCTGTATTGCAATTATTATGATGTTTACGGTCCTCTACCTGGGTAAGGGAGATAAAACCAGGAAATGGACCCCCTATTTTGTTGGATTATTAGTTTCCCTTTATGCCGCCTTTGAGTCCCCTTATTCCGGATTTGGAATGAACCCGGCAAGAACCTTTGCCTCCGCCTTTTTATCCGGCATATGGACCCATTATGAAATTTACCTTCTATGCCCCTGCCTTGGCATGTTCCTATCCGCCTATTTCTTTAAAGAACATCCCTTCCATCCCCATGCCGGCATGGGAAAACCCAACCATAAAAAGCTGTGACCTCCCCCCAAAAAATAGGACATTTCTAAAGTAGAAAATTCAGGCATAATTAAGAACTTAATAACTTAAGAGTGCTATGAAAAAAAGTAAGTTTACAGA
>Ga0075019_10000497_pt1 | contig 22559 bp, 17 predicted proteins | sample ColStrG_CSR_2013_FD_71473 | JGI IMG/M metagenome (GOLD analysis project Ga0075019, IMG submission 71473) | Freshwater sediment microbial communities in response to fracking from Pennsylvania, USA - Cold Stream Run_MetaG_CSR_2013 | ecosystem: Environmental > Aquatic > Freshwater > Creek >...
CCGGGTCCGGCCTCGCGCAGCGAGGCGATGCTTTCATTCAAGGGGCGGCCGCCACCCGGGGCATCGAGCAGGTGGCGCGGCTTGTCGGCGCCGGCGTCGAGTACGAACGCGCCGTACAGATTGGTACCTATCCAGACGCGCCCTTCCGAGTCCTGCAGGAGGGAACGGATGGCGGGAACGGCGCCGTCGGGCGTGGGCAGCGCGAACGGTAGCAATTGCGGATCGGCCAGCGTGCGGCGCAGCAGACCCTTGCGGGTTCCGGCCCATAGCGTGCCGTCGCGATCGAGCAGGAGCGCACCAATGGCAGTCCCCGCGGCCCGCGTCTCCAGGGCATCGATGCGGCCGGTCAGGCCATCCATGTGATCCACGCCGCGACCGGTACCGATCCAAAGGCCGCCATGGCGATCGGAAATTACCGCGGAGATGTAGGCATCGCGGGTGCCGCCGGGCCCGATGGGCAGGCTCAAAAAGCCGTCGGATTGCGGGTCGTAGCGGCTCAGGCCGCCCGCATTGGTGCCGACCCAGAGCTGGCCGCCATCGTCGATTGCCAGGCTGCGTATGAAGTTGTCGACCAGGGACCCGGGCGCCTCGGGGTTGCGCGCGTAGGAACGCAGGTTGTAACCGTCCCAGCGCAGCAGGGCCGACTGGGAACCGAACCAGATATAGCCCTGGGGATCCTGGATGATCGCATCCACCGCCATGGTCTCGAGCGCGGGTGTGCGCTGAAACACCATCTGGCCTTCCAGCGCCCAGGTCCGTGCAGGTGCAGGCGGCTCGGCCGCGGCAACGACCACCGCGAGCGTGCACTGCGCGATCGCGAGCACAATCCCGATGATGATGCGGTGATTCACCATTGCCAGGCCCCAATGCCCAAAGAAAACAGCGGGAAGTAACCAGCGGGAAACAGCGCCCGCACGAACTCGGCGGGGGTTCGGGCTATTTCGGCCGCGGGGACACGCAACTTGAATTGGCGCTCGTTCGGGGGTCAATTCCCGTGCCAGGGCCAGTGCGCGATCACCTCACCGCCGTGGCTGGGGCCGGCGGTCGCGGACTCAGCGGTATACGACAACCAGCTCGGCGCCAGCAGCTTGCGCCGGCACGGCGATGCCGCCATCAGCGGCGACGGCGACATCCTGCGATGCGCACCGGGCCAGCAATATCCGTCGCCCCGCCACCGCGGGCAGCGTCAGGTTTCCCGGGTGCGCCAACATTGCCGGCAGCCGTACCGCAAGGTAACCGTCGTCGACGCGCAAGTGCGTGAACCTGCCCACCATATCCGTGGCGAGGAGCACCTCGGTGCCGCGGCGCAGTTCCAAGAGCCCCGCTCGCCGGTGCAGGCTAACCCGGCCGCAGGGGGTTTGGACCGGGCCCAAGGAAACGTCCAGTTCGCCGTTGGTGAACTCCCAACCGGTCCAGGGATTGACGTCCATCAACTCGCCTACGGCCATCAAGGGCATCAGCACGCCCCAGCCATAGAAGGCTTCCGTATCGGGCTGATCGAGCGCAGCACCGGTGTCGGCGTTGTAGTTCTCCGGGCACAGGCGAGCGCTCTCCCACGACTGGCAAAACAGCGCAAAGCTGGCGCTCGCGAGGCGCATGGCCCGCTCGTCGAGTCCATTGCGCCTCAACCCATGCCAGACAAGGAAATTGAGGGGTGGCCATATGCGGCCACGCCAGTAGCAGTTGTCGGCGTAGGCCGGATCGCTGCGCGCGACGCTGGGCAGGGGAAAGCGGCCGGCGAATTCGGTCGGATCGTCCAGATGCGCGAGCAGGCCTTGAATCTGCTCGGGGCTCGCAGCGCCGCAGATCAAGGGGAAAAAACTCGTGGGTCCGAGACTGCGCACGAAGCGTCCATCGCGCAGCCGATTGGCAAAGATGCCGCGCGATGCGTCCCACAGCTCCGTCTGGATACGCGCGCGCAGCGCCTCGCCGCGCGCTTCGATGGCCCCAGCGGCTTCCGCATGCCCCAGCCAGCGCGCCAGCGCGCCCAGGCATTGCGCGTCGAGGGCGAGCAGGCTGTTGAGCCCGACGTCGTAGGTGGTGAGGGTGCGGGTCGCAGGATCGAATTGCGCTTCGTCGTGCGTGGGCGAATTGTCCATGCTCGATTCGTTGCGCGCACCGAACGCCGTCCCCATGTACAAGGCGGCGCCGATATCCGACGAACCGTAGGACACCAGCCCCCGTCGCAGCGGATCGCGCGTCGCCCACCACCATTCATGGTTGCGGACCAGGGTATCGAAGGCCGCGGCAGCCAGCGAGCGATCGGACGAACGCTCGGCCAGCAGCCGCACGATGAAGGCGCCCACGGGGATCTGGGTGCGGTCTATCCAGGCATCGGCTGCCGTGACCAGGCACGCGAGGTTGCCCTGAGGCGTGGCATTGGCCAGGGCCACGCCCAGGTTCTCGCGGGCGATGGCGGTGTCGAGCAGACCCGTCGCGAGCGCGTGATAGAACTGGTCGTCGAGCCAGACGCCAAAACCGCCGAACTTGCGCTGGTTCCAGTTGCGGCTGATGCAGGTGTAGGGGCGCCGGTTGACAGGGTCGTAGACCCCGTTCCACCCCATGACGTCGCGCACGGCATCGAGAGCGCCATCGAATGCGCCGCTGTGCAGCACATCTGGCGGCGCATCGCCCCCGGATGGCGCCGCCGCTGGGTTGCCAAGGGCCAGGGCACGGGCCTGGGCGGCTGCCCGCAGAGGATCGTCACCCACCACCGCCGCGATCGCGCCTGCAGCCATCATTTCGAGATTGAAGCGCAACGCCAGGACGGGCGCCTGGGCGGAGCGCGAGCCCAGATGAAAGTAACCGTTGTCGCGGTAATCATCGGCCACGGCGACCACGCTGGGGTGCCCGGTTACCTGCACCGGCGGATGGCTGCTGCACACCGCAACGTAACGGGTACCCACCTGGACAACAGCGGCGCCGTCGGTGAAGCGGACGGTTTCACCGCCGGCGGCCGACACGCAAAGGTTGAGCCAGAACCGCAGCCCCCACTCGCCCGTTTGCAGCGTGCGCCATGCGGCGCGCACCGCGTAGGGGCCATGCTTGCGCCACGACCATTGCACGCGTGTTCCGCCCAGCTGCAGCGTCGCGTCCACGGCCGAGCCATCGAGGGTGTGAGTGCCATAGGCCAGGTCGGCGCCGGCGGCAAAGAGCGTCGCTCGTTGCGCGTGCGCGGAATAGGCCAAGGGTGTCAGACGTACGCCCAGGGGCAGGAAGACCATCTCGGCGGGGAGATCCGACCAAGTGTTCCACGCGCGGTCCAGCGGTATCGTGGTGTCGTGCAGCATGGCCGTTCCCTAGTGAGCTCTATCGGTGGCGCTATCGTTGACGCAAGCGGTGACGCCAACCGTGAGGAATGCAGCGGTGGCGCGGGCCGGCTCCGGTCGGATAATATCCGTGGCAGTGTCGGCTGACGTGCCGCCCCGGCAATCCGGCAAACACATCAAAATATGGCCCGCGCCCTCATCATCGATACGGACCCGTCGGTCGACGACGCGGTCGCTGCTCTGATGGCGCTGGCTTCTCCGGGGGAACTGGAGGTCCTGGCACTGACCACCGCCGCGGGTAACGTACCGGTAACGCTCACCACCAAGAATGCCCTGAAGGTTCTGGAGCTGGCGGGCCGCACGGATATAGCGGTTCACCCCGGAGCAACCGGGCCGCTCAACGGCACGTTGCGCAGCGCGGAATACGTGCATGGCGCCACTGGCATGGATGGCTTCGAGCTGCCCGAGCCCACCATGGCCGGTGACGGGTACGCGCCCGACGCCATCGTCGACATCGTCATGGAGCACCCCGCGCACAGCGTCACCATGGTCTGCATTGCACCCATGACCAATCTCGCCCTCGCCCTGCGCAAGGAGCCCGAGTTGGCGGGCCGGTTGAGGGAGATCGTCATCATGGGCGGCGCACGCAGCGAAGCCGGCAACATCACGCCCTGCGCCGAGTTCAATATCTTCGTGGATCCCGAAGCCGCCCAGACGGTCATTTCGTGCGGCGCGCCCATCACGCTCATACCCCTGGACTGCACGCACCAGGTGCTCACATCGGCCAGCCGGCTTGGCCGCCTGCGAGCGCTGGGAACGCCCGTCGCCGAGGCGCTCTACCACCTGCTCGTGTTTAACAAGCGCTTTCACGAGCGGCGCTGCGGCACGGACGGCGCACCGCTGCACGACGCCACCACCATCGCATACCTGCTCAGGCCCGAATTATTTTCCGGGCGGCGCGTCAACGTGGCCGTGGAATGCGCGAGCGGCCTTACGCGCGGCATGACGGTGATCGACTGGTGGAGCGTCACCGGCAAGGCGGCCAACGCGCAGGTACTCACGCGCATCCATGCCGACGCGTATTTCGATCTGGTGATGGAGCGGCTGGCCCGGTACGGATGAACGCCACCGTCGGGTGCCAGGCTCACGTCATCTCGCCGGCAGCCAGGGCCGCCAGGACATCGGCCGTGCTGACGATCTCCACCTGGTCGGGCAGGCGCGCCAACACGTGCCGGAGCGCTGCCTCGTGGCCGGTGCTCGACGAGCTCCCCAGCGCGTCGGCAACCGCCACGACCCGGTAACCGCGATCAACGGCGGCCATCAGGCTGGCCAGCACACAGACGTCCGTCTCCACACCGGTAAAGACGATGGTGTCGGCACTGAGCGCCGTGAGGCGCTGTTCAAACGCGTCCACCTCGAAAATCGAATAGGTGGTCTTGTCAATGAGCTTGTCGGGTGTTGCATGGCACGCCAGGGCATCGACCACATTGACCAGGTCCGGGTCCATGACCGCGCCGGTAAACCCCTTCCAGCGCCGGTAATAGTTCTGCCAGTGACCCTTGGCGTGTTCGGCGGTATGGGGCACGACGAAGCGCGAAAACAGGGTGCGGGTCGGCATCGCGGCCGCGATGGCCGCGACCTGGGGCACGATGGCGTCGAATCCGGCCAAATGCCATTCCGTAGCTTCGGAAAACACGCGCTGCATGTCGATCGCGAGATGCACGGTGCTGCCGGAGCGCAGAAACAGGGGGCCCACGACGATCCCTTCCGCCCTAGCCGGCCGGCACGCGAGCCATGTCGGCCGGCGTGGACTGCAGAACCGCCGCACGGCGCCACGCGGCAAACGCGTAGCAGCACAGCACCAGCAGGATGCCGTACAGCAATGCCGTGACGTAAAGGTGCTTGTAGCTGTACAGCCCGATATAGACGACATCGAGCAGTATCCACAAAGGCCAGTTTTCGATGTATCGCCGCGCCAGCCAGAAATTGGCGACCAGACTGAAGCTGGTGAGGGTGGAGTCGACCCAGGGTGCCGAGGCGTCGGTCAAGTGCGACAGGGGGTAGCCCAGCAAGAGGATGCCGATGAGGCCCGCAGCCACGCCGAGTAGCAGATCGCGCCGCGAGGGTCGCAATACCGAGACCGTGCCATCGTCGACCTTGCCGCGCGCCCACTGCGACCAGCCGTACGCCAGAGTTGCCGCGAAGAATCCCTGCAGCAGAAGGTCGGCATACAGCTTGGCGTGGAAGAACACCCAGGCGTAGAGCGCTACCCCCGCCAGATTCACCGGGAAACTCAACATGCGGCGCCGGGCTTGCAGCCAGACCCCCCAGGCCGTCAGCGCCGCGGCGACGATCTCCACGGGAGACAGTTCGCGGAGGATGGCGGCCAGGATGTCGTTTAAAGGCATTTCGTCTGCATGACCGTAAGGCGTTCCTGCCTGCGCAGCTGCGCCCGTCCTTGATGAACCATTCCCGCGATACCAGCCTGCACCCAGGGGCGCAGGCCGCCGCGCTCAGTTGAAGCGATAGCGTACGCTCAAATCAAAACTGCGCGGCGGCTCGCGCGTGATGAAGTCGTTGCCGTAGAACGGGTAGTCGTTGGTCCAGTTGTGCCGGCCGGTGGCATTGTAGATTGCCAGCTTGAAGGTATACGACTTCGTGTCGTAGGTACCGGCGAGATTGAGCGTGTACTGCCAGGGAATGGTGGGCGACTGAATGTAATACGTACCGGACGTCGCCGTATTGCTGCCTCCCACCAGCGACTGCAGCGTCGCGGGAGGGCCGGCATAACCGTTGGCGGGCAGGTATGCCAAGGTCTGGCCGATATCCATCAAACCGGAAGTGGTCAGATTGATAGGTCCTGTCACCTGCAGATTGCCCTGCGCGCCGAAGCCCGTGGGATCCTTGTAATTGACCAGGAAATTGAAAAGATGCTCGGGGATGCCGGGGTCCTTGAAGGTCTGGCCCGGCAACCAGGCCACCGCGTTGCCGGCACCGTCGATGTTCAAACCCGGATGCGCCGGGAAATTGTTGAAGCCCGACGGCGTGTCGAGTTCGGTGTGCAGGTAGGAGTAGCTGGCAGTGGCAAACAAGCGCGGGCTGGGCTGGTAATTCAATTCGGCCTCGAAGCCCTTGATATGCGCAAAGGCGGTCTGCAGATTGCCCTGGCCCGCAGGAACGGCTCTTGACTGCGAGAAAACCGCCGTGGAGGCAAACAGGCTCTTCTCGAGCAGGTCGAACTTGGCACCGGCTTCCGTTAGCCGCGTGTTCTGCCGCAGCGTATTCGCCGGATTCAGGCCAAACGTCCCCACACCCCCGTCATTGGAATTGGGGTCCACATACTGCGCGAAGTTGTACGTTAGGTACGTGGACATCCACGGGGTCGGGTGCCACACCGGGCTGATGTTGCCGTTGCCCAGGCCGTACCAGGGCGTGGATGTGGCGCTGGGAAGGCCGTTGTAGTACCCGGTACCCCCGAGCGGATCGGACTCAATGAGATGGACCGCGTCGGCACGCAGCCCGTACATCACGCTCAGCGTGGGCGACACCTCGATGCGATGCTCAAGAAAGGCCGCGAAATCGGTGAGGTTGGAGTTGATCGTTGCGTTGAGGAAGCCGCTGGTGCGTCCCGGCAGGACATACTCCTGCGCACCAAACGCAACGGGCACGACCGATCCGCCGAATTGCGACGAATACGGGAACACCCAGCCGTTGGGATTTCCGCTCAGGTCCCAGACACCGACCGGTTCGTTGGCAAAATTCTGCAGGTCCTGCACGTGCGCGTAGCGCAGGCTGATGCCCGCGTCGAGCGACTGCTTGAGGTCGAGACCGGCAAAAGCGGTTGCGAACTTGACCTTGACGTCGGTCTTGTTCTCGATGGTGAAGCTGGCTTTCGAGGTATCGACAAAGTAATACTGGACGATGTTGTAGCGGTTGAGGTAGTTGTAGAACGTGTTGTTGACCACGCTAACGCTGTCGTTCACGTCGTACGACTGGATGAGCTGCGCGTTGTAGCGTGACGAGCGCGAACCCGTGCCCGGCGCCTCGTCGATGATGGTGTGGCGGTCGAGCTGGACGGTATTGCCCAGGATCACCGGACTGAGGAAGCCCTGCAGCGTCCCCGGAGCAGGACCGCCGGTGAGGTAGGCGCCCGAGTCGATCAGCTGCTGGCTGGCGCGGTTGATGCCGTCGTTTTCGCGGTAGCGCGTATCGGTGTATTCGGTATTGAACTGCACCGTGTACCTGGACGAGGGGTGCGCCACCAGCACGCCATACAGCGCTTCCTGGTGGAAATACATGCCCGTGTAGTAGCTGCCACTGCCGTCGCCGCTGTAGCTGATGCGGTAGGACAGGTTGTCCTGCAGGGGGCCGCCGATGTCCACGTTCCAACGGCGTTTTTGCAGGGTGTCCACCTCGCCGTACACCGAGCCCGTGAACTTGGCCGCGTTGGGCAGCTTGGTGGTGATGTCGATGGCGCCGCCCACGCCCTGCCCGGGGCCAGCCTGCACGCTGGCCGGACCCTTGATGATGTCCAGCGTATCGACACTGTTGAACGTGATGGGGGCGCCGTAGCCATTGGACGTGAAGCTGTCGCGCATGCCGTTGAAGAACATGTCGCCGTATTGCCCGCGAATGCGTGGCACATTGGGCACGCCGAACGAGGCGTCCGTATAACTGCTCGAGGTGAGATACGAAAACCCCTGCGGATTCTGCACGTTGAGCGCGTCGATCTGGGCATGCGACAGCAGGGTGTTATTGCGCGGCGTGTCCATCACGCCAATATCCAGGCCAAAGGCCGAGGTGGACGTGACCGTGGTGGGCAGTATCAGGTCGCCGCGGCGGATGCCGTTGACCACGATGGCGTCGAGCTGGTCGACACGCTGGGCGGGAGCCGCTGCGTCGGCCGGAGCCGTTGCCGGCGCAGGCGGCGCTTCGGCCTGCTGACCCAGCGCTGCCTGCGCGGTGGCCGCAATGGACAGGGACACCAGATGGGTAACGCGAAATAATTTAGCCAAAGACGCCTCCCTTGAGATCGCTTGCATACCTACAAGATATTGCAGCGCCTTTGCGCTTGTCAAGGAAATAAGGCGGTGTACCCCGCTCCCTCCCCCGCTCCCTACCCGATTACGTGGGGTGAAGGTGTCGCAGGCGCGCGCATCGCGCGGCGCAAAACATGTGCGGAGCGTGGCCCGCACCCCATCATTATTTTGTGCGCCGCTTTCGCCTAATTGCCGTGCGTGATTTCGGGCACCACGGAGGCCGGCGGTGTGTTGCGGCTGCGGTGGCTGCGCACGACGCCGTCGATCACCGTCATGCCCACGCCCGGCAGGTCGCCCAGTGCCACGCTTTCGAGCAGATTCCCACCGGCCGACTGCTGGGCCTTGTCCATGAAAACGAAGTCGGCGCTGCGGCCCACCTCGATGAGGCCACAATCGAGTTCGCGCATGCGGGCGGTGTTGCCGGTGGCAAAGCAGAACGCGATTTCCGGCGCAACGCCGCCGACGCCCGCCAGCAGCGCGATCATGCGCAGGATGCCCAGCGGTTGAACACCCGATCCCGCCGGCGCATCCGTTCCGAGGATGATGCGCTCGAGCTGCCCCAGTCCGCCGGCCACGCGCAGGGTGTGCAGCGCGGCGCGCTCGTTGCCGTTGTGCACCAATTCCAGGCCGCGGCCGCAGCTTTCGCACAGGCAGGTGATCTGCGCATCGGGCAGCGCGGTGTGACCGCCGTTGATGTGTCCGATGATGTCGGCGTCGGCGGCCAGGATGACGTCCTTGTCAATGAGACCCGATCCCGGAATCGACGGCCCCCCGGTATGTATGGTGCTTTGTATGCCGTACTTGCGCGCCCACGCCACCATCTCCCGCGCGGTGCGGCCGTCCTTTACCGAACCCAGCCCCACCTCCCCCAGCAGGCGCACACCGGCCGCGGCAAGGTCCTTGAAGTCCTCTTCCACCATGCCCTGCTCGATGACCGGCGCGCCGGCATGCACCTTGACGCCGCTGGGCCGAAAGCCGTTGAAGATGCGCTGCGCGGTGATGGCAAAGGCCTTGAGACCGACGATATCCTTGGGACGGCCCGGCATATGCACTTCGCCCGCCGAAATCATCGTGGTGACGCCGCCATGCAGGCAGGAGTCGATCCACCCCAGCTGGTTCTGCCGTGGTGTCCAGTCACCCGCTACCGGGTGCACGTGGCTGTCGATCAGCCCCGGCGCCAGCGCGCAACCTTTGGCATCGATGACGCATTGCGCGTTTTCCAGGTCGGCATCGGCGCGGCGGCCGACAAAGGTGATGCGGCCGCCGGTAGCGACCACGGTATCGGCGTCGAGGATTGGCGTGTGGATATCACCGCTCAGGAGCAGGCCAATATTGCGGATGACCAGCTTGTCCGCGGTTCCCGACGTTGCTGCTGCCTCGTGCGCCATGTTGTGCTCCTGAATCGGACCTCATGCGCACGCCTTCGATGCATGCGGGCCTGGCCGGGGCAGCGCGCGGCTGGGGGCCGCCCGGCGCCGGTACGCGTTGCCGGTTCTTGCCAGTTCATTGGTATGCGAGCAGTATCGCATCGCCCGGCACGGGGTGCAACGGGGTGCAGAACGGCGTGCAACGGGTGTACAAAGCGCTCCCGCGGACAAGGAACACGGCGCGGCGGCAGTTGCAGATCGTCGTTTGGGGAGATATTCATGCTGCTGGTGTTTGGGTCGATCAACTTCGATATCGTCATCCGCGTGCCTCACCTGCCGGTACCGGGTGAAACCGTGCTGGGCCATGAGGCGGCGCACGAGCCCGGCGGCAAGGGCGCCAACCAGGCGCATGCGGCACGCCGGTTTGGCACGCCGGTAAGACTGGTCGGCGCTATCGGCGCAGACCCGTTCGGCGCCCGCGCGCTGCATCGCCTGACCGCTGCCGGCGTAGATCTGTCCGGAGTGCGCGAGCTGGCCGGTGTTGCCAGCGGCCTGGCGTGCATCTCGGTGGCCGCGTCGGGCGAGAACGCCATCGCCGTGGCGCCGGGCGCCAATGCGCAGCTTGCCAACGCATGGGTCGACGATGCCACGATCGCACAGTGCCGGGCGCTGCTCATCCAGGGCGAAGCACCGCTTTCTGAAGCGCTGGACTTGGCCCGGCGCTTTCGCCGCCAGGGCAGCGTCGTCGTGCTCAATCCGGCGCCCGCGCCAAGTCACCCCCTGCCGCCGGGCGCATTCGACTGGCTGGTGGTCAACCAGACCGAGACCACCCAACTGTGCGCGAGCCTGGGAATCCCGGACGGAGAAAGGCTGGCGCGCGGGCAACGCCTTGCCCGGGATCTTCAGTGCCATGTGCTCATGACGCTGGGCGCAGACGGCGCCTTGCTCGTGCGCCGCGATGGCCGTCATGTGCGCTGCCCGGCCCTGGCCGGTGCCGCGGTGGATGCGGATGTGGGCAAGGTGGTGGACACCACGGGGGCGGGCGATACGCTAGCGGGCGTGTTCGCGGCGGCTATTGCGGAAGGTATAGCCGACGAACAGGCGCTGCGCTATGCGATCGTGGCGTCGGGGCTGTCGTGCCGGGAGCATGGGACACAGGCGGCGCAGCCTGCCCGGGAGAAGATTGATGCAACCTTGGCGGCGTGGGATTCATTGCTGGTGTGTACTGAATAACGAACACCCTCACCCTAACCGCTTCCGCAAGCGTAAAAGGGTTGGGGTGAGGGATCGCATCGCTCACGACAAATTTCTCACCACGCCCCTTCCGGCGTAGCCCGTATCGTTTCCGCCGTTTCGCGCAAACCATCCCACGGCGGCTTGCCCCCCGCGAACCTCGCCCGCAAATAAGCCGACAACTTGGCCACCTGCCCGTCGTCCAGCGCATTGCGAAACGATGGCATCGCCGTGGGATCGTCCGCCGCCTGCGGATTCACGCCATCGAGTATGGCCCGCAGCACGTTGTCCGGCCGGCTGCTGTGCACGCTGCTGTTGAGCGCGAGCGATGTTCGCACCGCCAACAGGGCGCCGGGACCCGCTTCATGGCACGCGGCGCAGGCGCCTGCATAGATCTGCGCGCCGTCCTCGTACGCGGTGGCGTTGAAGAGTCGCGCGCGGTTCTGGGCTGCCGTCACGAGCTCCCGTTGCTGCTCCTCGCCCAGGGGCGGCGGCTGCAGCGTGCCCAGGTAATGGGCCATGGCGCGCAGATCGCCCTCGGGCAGTTGCGCAAGGTTATGCACCACGGCCCGCATCGGGCCGACAGCCGCGCCGTGCAGGCGTGAACTGCCGGACCGCAGATAAGAGAAGAGCTCTTCCTCGGTCCAGGGCACGGGCGCCGGGGACAGCGCGTTCAAGGCCGGCGCTTCCCAGCCGCGCACGAGGCCACCGCCCAGATGCTGCTGGCCGGACCTTTCCGCGCCCAGCAGGTTGCGCGGCGAATGGCAGGCGCTGCAATGCCCCGGGCCCTCGACGAGATAGGCGCCGCGGTTCCACAGCGCGGACTGCGCCGCATCGGCGCCATGGGCCTCGGGCCGCAGGAACAGCGCATTCCAGAACGCCAGCAGCGGCCGCAGGTTGTAGGGAAAATCCAGTCGCGTCGCAGGCACCCGCGCCTGCACCGGCGGCTGCGCCATGAGGTAGCCGTAAAGCGCCTGCAGGTCCGCCTCGGGCATGCGGGCAAACGCGGTGTACGGAAACACCGGGTACAGGCGATGGCCATCGCGGTGTATGCCTTCGCGCATGGCCCGGTCGAATGCGGCAAACGACCATGCGCCAATCCCGGTCTCGACATCGGGCGTGATGTTGGTCGCCATCACCACGCCGTACGGCGTGGCGATGGGCCGGCCGCCCGCGTAGGGGCTGCCCCCGGGTACTGTATGGCAGTCGGCGCAATTGCCCAGCGCAGCGAGCTGGCGGCCGCGCTCCAGTGTTTCGGCCGAGTACAGCGCGCCGCCCGACGGTGCCACCGGCGCGATCGCGCTGCGCAGGGGCACCAGTGCCGCCGCCATTCCCAAGGCGCCACCCAGGAAAGGCAACAGCCAGCGCCAGCGCGGCTTGCGCGGGCTGCGCGGCGTGGCCGGCGCGGCGTAACCCGGCGGTACCTCGGCCTGCCCCAGCGCCGCGCGTACGCGTTCGGGCGTGAAGGGGGGCTCGCGCATCCGCACCCCGGTGGCGTCGAAAATGGCATTGGCAATCGCCGCTGCACTGGGCACGGATGCCGACTCGCCCGCGCCCAGCGGGGGATCGTCGGGGCGCGGCACCATGACCACCTGGATCACCGGCACCTCGGGGAAAGTGAGTATGGGATACGTACCCCACTCCCGGCTGGTCACGGCACGATCGTCGAACTGCACCTGCTCCTTGATGGTCCGGCTGACGGACTGGATCACATTGCCGTGAATCTGATGCTGCAGTCCTGCCGGGTTGATGACGAGCCCCGAGTCCTGGCCCACCACGACACGGGTAACCATGAGCTGGCCGGTGGCCAATTCCACCTCCACATCGGCAACCCACGCCGACCACGCGGCGGCTGTACCGGGGAACTTGCCGTGGACATAACGTGCATACGCAAAACCCTGGCCCCTGACCACGCCGGGGCGCACTTCGGTGCGGCGCGCCGCCGTGCGCGGCTCCCAACCGGCGCGCTCGGCCACGGAATGGATGAGCGCAATCGCACGCGCATCGTCGAGGTAACGTATCCGGAAGGCGATGGGGTCGGCGCCGGATTCGATCGCCAGCTCGTCGATATAGGACTCGTGAGCAAAGCTGTTGGGCATTGCCGATACGCCGCGCAGCCAGGCTGCGCGCACCAGCGGCGCCATGTCGTTGACGACCACGCGCCGCGCCTCGTACGCATAGGGCGGGATGGCCGTGCGATCGCCCATGTCGGACACCGCCGCCACGGGTGCAATCGTCCCTGTCAGCAGCAGCGCCAGCGTAGGAGCGGTATTGGAGGGATAGCGCGTGGAGAAATCGTACGCGGCAACCGATCCGTCCGCCATCAGGCCGCCATCGACCTGCATCAACTGCGCCGCGCCCTTGGGATCCCAGAGGTGCTCCTGTTCGCGCGTGAGCTGGACGCGAACAGGGCGGCCGACCGCGCGCGCGAGCAGCGCCGCGTCGGCCGTGACGTCGTCGGCGCCATTGCGGCCGTAGCAGCCCGCTGCCTCGAGGCGCATCACCTGAATGCGGTCGACGGGCAAGTCCAGCAGCAGTGCCAGGTCATTGCGCAGGCTGTGCGGATTCTGGGTGCCCGACCAAACGGTGAGTCCATCCTCGCGATAGTCGGCCACGGCGCACGATGGTCCCATCGAGGCGTGCAGCTGGTACGGCCAGACGTAGGTGCGCGGCATGCGGATCGCCGCAGCTTGCAGACGCGCATCGACATCGCCGGTATCGCTGAGGGTTCGCGGGCGGCTGGGCTGGGCCAGCAGCGCGCTCTGCAGATCCTGCAGATCGGGCATCGACGGCACCGGTTTCCACTGCACCTGCAGCGCTGCGGCAGCAGCAGCGGCCTGCTCCTCCCGCATCGCCACCACGCCGATGAAGTCGCCAACGACGACCGTCGCCGCCACGCCCGCCAGATGCGCGATGGATGTCTCGTCCACCGACAGTAGGCTGGTGCCAACGAAGTCACCGCTGTCGAGCCCGGCGTAGGGCGGCCGCACGACCCGACCGTGCAGCATGCCGGGCAGGCGAACGTCGTGCACGTAGGTCCACTCGCCGGTCGCCTTGGCGGGGATATCGACCCGCTGCACCGCCTGGCCCACAACGCGATAGTCGGCGACCGCTTTCAAGGGTGCGTCCGTGCGCAGGAGCAAGCGGTCCCGGCGACCGCCGAGCAGTGCGCCGATGGCAATACGCGGTCCGCCGCCTCCCGTCGTGACCACGCCTTGGTCGATATGCAACGCCGCCGCATCGCGGCCGAGCGCCGTTGCGGCCAGCGCCAGCAGGAACTGGCGCGCCTGCGCCGCGGCCTGGCGCAGCGGCACCGCGGCGATCTGGATGGTCTCGCTCGCTATCGTGGGCCCCTGGTTGGGCGCCGTGTCGGTGTCGCCCAGCACGAGCTGGACGTCGCCGACGGCAACGTCGAGTTCCTCGGCGACGATCTGCGCCAGGGCCGTGCGTATGCCGGTCCCGAGGTCCACATGGCCATTGAATGCAGTAACGCGCCCATCCCCGGCCACCATGAGCAGCAGCTCCGGCGCTGTCGCGGCCGGGGCCGGAACCGGCGCGGCGGTCACCCCGCCCGGCAGACCCGGTGCAACGGCCGGCTGCGGCCGCAATACGATCAGGGTGCCGTCCTGGTCCAGGTAGGACTGGCGCGAGCGCGGTGCAGGCGTCGCTGTGCTCACGTCCTGTCCGCCCGCGGCGGGGCCGCAAGCGCGCGCGCGGCGCGCAACACGGCGTCGAGGATCTCGATGTGCGTGCCGCAACGGCACAGGTTGTAGCGCAATGCCTCGCGCGCCTCCTGAACAGTGGGGTCAGGATTGCGATCGAGGAGCGCCTTGGTGCTCATGATCATGCCGTTGAGGCAATAGCCGCACTGGGCCGCCTGGGCATCGATGAAAGCCTGCTGGATGGGATGCGGGCGCGCCACGGTGCCAAGGCCTTCCAGGGTGAGCACCGAGCGGCCGGCCATGTTGGCCATGGGAACGGTGCAGGCACGGACGGCCTGGCCATCGACAAGCACGGTGCAGGCGCCACACTCCCCAAGGCCACACCCGAACTTGGGGCCATTGAGTTCCAGGTCGTTACGCAGCACCTCGAGCAGGGTGGCCTGCGGCGCAACGCGCACCATGCGGGCTATTGCGTTCACCGTGAATTCGATGGAACCGTCCTGCATCGCCGACATCGAGCCGCCTGTCCCCACAGTAAACCGCCCACTGCACATCGCCCACCGCACATCGCCTACTGCAAGCCAACCACTGCAAGTGGTCCACTGAGCACCGCGACGATCTTGACACGGCGGGGACCACATGTAAAATTGTTTGTATACGAATAAAGTACGGCAATGCGCGGGCAGGACCGGGTCCTTGCCACGGATGCCAGCCGCAGGTCCTTGCTGAACCGGCCCAGCGCGCCCATCATCGCTGCGCCCCATCCTGGAAGCAGCTGCTGCATGTCCCAGAGCTCCGACAAGATCCGCTGCGACGCTTGCCCGGTGCTCTGCTTCATCAAGGACGGCATGAGCGGCGCCTGCGACCGCTATGCCAACCGCGGCGGCCAGCTGGTCCGCGTCGATCCGCATCTGCTGCTGGACCGCACCCTGCAACAGGGCGGAGAGCTCGTGCCCTTCGGTGTCCGCGACGATTGGGACGGGCGCGTGGTCGACGACCAGCCGCGTTTCGTCACGGCCATAGGCGCCGGAACCACCTACCCTGACTTCAAGCCGGCGCCGTTCATCATCTCCACCCCCGTCGACGGCGTCGACATGGTCACGGTGGTGACCGAAGGCATCTTCAGCTATTGCGGCGTCAAGATCAAGATCGACACCGATCGCTACCTGGGCGCCGAACGCGCCACCGTACGCGCCCAGGGCGAACCGGTTGGTCACGTCACCACGGTCGAATACGGCTCGCAGATGCTTTCCCTGGGCGGCGTCAACCACCTCACGCATGGCGGCAAGAAGGAAGGCCGCGTCACCTGCGAAACGCTGCTCGACCTGTGCAATCGCAAGGCCGTGGAACTGACCATCGACGGCGGCGCAAACGTCGTCGTGCAGGCCGGCCGGGCACCGGTGGTCAATGGCGTGGCCGAAGAGCGCATGCGCGTGGGCTGCGGCTCTGCCGCCATCGGCATGTTTGCCCAGCAGTGGTTCGGCAAGGTTGACGAGGTCATCGTCGTCGATGACCACATAACCGGCGTGCTCTCGGAACACCAGGCCGGCAAGGTCGTTGGAGTACAAGCAACCGGTATCCGGATCGGGGGACACAAGTCCACGCCCGGCCGATATTTTCACGTTGCCGAGCCGGGTGCGGGCTGGGGCGGCACCAACCTCGCGGACCCCCTGGCCATCATCGAATCCTTCGACCCGGCGCGTGCCTGGCCGGGCCTTTCCCTGTTCATGGTGAGTACGACGGGCGAGCATGCGGCGTACTACGAACTCGACGCGGCCCTGCGCCCCGTAGAAAAACCCATGCCAGAGCCGCTGGCGCTGTCGGTGGCCCGCATTCGTGAAAACTGCGAACCCGCGCTGTGCACCGTGCTGTTCATGGCTGGGGCGGGCGGATCGCTGCGCGCCGGCGTCACCGAAAATCCGGTGCGGCTCACGCGCTCCATCAAGGACATGCTCACGCGCGTCACCGCCGGGGGAGCACCGGTCTACGTCTGGCCCGGCGGCGGCATCACGTTCATGGTCGATGTGCTGCGCATGCCCGTAAACGCCTTTGGCTACGTGCCCACGCCGGCCATCGTTGCGCCTATCGAGTTCACCTTGCGGCTGGAGGACTACGCGGCGCTGGGCGGTCACATGGCGCACGTGCGCCCGGCCTCGTCACTGTCCGGCGGCAACATCCAGGTGCAGGGCGCCAAGGAGGAAAACCCCTGGCCGCTGAACGTTCCGGCCCCCGGCGGCGGCCGGCCGGCATGATGGAAGCGGCTGCGTGGCAATCGCTGCCGGATGGACGCCGGCTGCATCTCACGCACGGACCCATCGACATCATCCTGGAGGCGGGTGGCACGCCCCAGGCAGTAGCCGCTGCCCATGCAGCCGCCGTTGGGCGCTTCCGCACCATCCTCACCGAGCTATGCGCCGAGCTCGAACTGTTGCGCACCGCCGCCGACCGCTTGCCGCGGCTGCCCACCGGCGCCGTCGCGCGCCGCATGCGCGCCGCCGTTTTCCCCTATTGCCATGAGGTCTTCATAACGCCCATGGCCGCCGTGGCCGGGTCGGTAGCCGACGAGGTCTTGGCAGCAGTGCTGGATGCGACCGGCACGGCAGCAGGTCTGCGGCGCCTCTACGTGAACAACGGGGGTGATATCGCCCTGCATCTTGCCCCCGGGGAGGGCTATACGCTGGGCGTGGTCGATGATCCGCAGACACCTCGCTTGGCCGGAACAGTACGTATCGACGCCGCAAGCGGCGTGCGCGGCGTGGCCACCAGCGGCTGGCGCGGCCGCAGCTTTTCCCTGGGCATCGCCGACGCGGTGACCGTGCTGGCCAGCAGCGCCAGCGGTGCCGACGCGGCAGCCACTATCATTGCGAATGCGGTGGATCTACCCGGCCACCCGGCAATTGCCCGTGCACCGGCGGCCAGCCGTCAGCCCGATTCGGACCTGGGTGAGCGGCTGGTTACCATCGGGGTCGGCCGCCTGGACCGCATGGCAATCGATGCCGCGCTGGATCGGGGCCTGGACACGGCCCGGACACTGCTGGCCGGCGGGCATATCGTCGCTGCCGTGCTGCTGCTGGGTGGCCATGCGCGTACCGCCGGTCGCTTGGACCTGGCATTGCAGGCGCCAGCCGTGCGGATCGCCGCCTGAGTCCTTTCCTGAACGGATAGGGTGCGGTGCGTGCGGTAGCTGCGGCGCATGCAGTGCCTTTGCATTTCCATTAACGAATAAACGAGCGAAAGAATCGGAGTCAGAGCAATGGCGGCTTACACAACGGAGCGCGTGGTCAGCGTGCATCACTGGAACGACACGCTGTTCACGTTCCGCACCACGCGCGACAAGGCATTGCGCTTCCAGAGCGGGCAGTTCGTGATGATGGGCCTGCTGGTCGATGGCAAGCCGCTGCTGCGCGCCTACAGCTTTGCCAGCGCGCACTACGAGGAAGAACTGGAGTTCTTCAGCATCAAGGTACCCGACGGTCCACTCACTTCGCGACTGCAGCATCTGGAGGTTGGCGATGAGGTGCTGGTTGGCACCAAGGCGCATGGCACCCTGGTGCTGCATGATCTGCTGCCCGCGCGCCACGTCTATCTCTTTGGCACGGGAACCGGCCTGGCGCCCTTCCTGAGCCTGATCAAGGATCCCGAGCTCTACGAGCGGTTCGAGAAAGTGATACTCGTGCACGGCGTGCGCCTCAAGAACGACCTGGCCTACCAGCAGATGATCGAAGAGGAACTTCCGGGCAACGAATTCTTCGGCGAGGACGTGAAGGCAAAACTGGTCTACTACCCGACGGTCACTCGGGAACCCTTTCGCAACTCGGGACGCCTCACCGATCTCATCGTCTCGGGCAAGCTCGCTGCGGACGTGGGGCTGGACCAGATAAACCCGCAGAGCGACCGCGCGATGATCTGCGGCGGCCCCAGCATGCTCAAGGAAACCTGCGCCCACCTGGAATCGCTGGGACTCACTGCCGCACCGCGGCTGGGCGAGCCCGGGCATTTCGTGTTCGAACGGGCTTTCGTCGAACGCTAGATCGCCTCAGCCCGGAAGGTGCGCCATGGAAGCTCTCGAGATACGTCGCCAGTTGATCCAGGTCGAGGACATCGTCCACGAATTCGGCCCGCCGCCGCCCCTGCCGCTGCGACGCGGCGCCATCGCCGCCGTCCTGCGCAATCCGTATGCGGGCCGCTTCGAACCCGACATCCTGCCGATGATGGAAGCGCTCAATCCCATCGGCCTCGTCATGGCGCGCGACCTGCTGGCCGCGCTGGACGTACCGGCCGGTCAGATCGAGGGCTACGGCAAGGGGGCCATGGTGGGCGAAGCCGGGGAACTCGAGCACGGCGCGCTGTGGCACGTGCCCGGCGGCTACGCCATGCGCGAGCTGCTCGGCTCGCGGACCAGCCGCAACGCGTATCTCGCCGGGCAGGACAACGCCGTCAAAGGCGAACCGGGCAATGCGCTGGCCATCGTGCCATCCACGAAAAAAGTGGCGGGTCCCGGCGCCACGCTCGATATTCCCCTCACGCATATCAACGCATCCTACGTGCGCAGCCACTTCGATTCCTTCGAAATGCGGGTGCCGGGGGCGCCGGCGGCCGATGAACTGGTGGTCATCCTGGTCATGAGCACCGGACCGCGCGTTCACGCCCGCGTGGGTGGGCTCAAGGCCGCTGACATCAGCCGGTGGGACGGCCTGCGCTAGCGACACCACGTCCGCGTCTACAAAAGTAGAATTCGCACTCGAACCCCCCAACGCATTCGCCAGGGAGACGCCGTTGCCCGCCATCATCCGCAAGCTCATCGTCCAGGTTGACGAAACCCGCATCGAAATGGGGCGGCATATCGATCCGCCCGTGCGCAAGGCGCTGGCCATCGCGGTGATCGAGAACCCCTGCGCAGGGCGCTACGTGGAAGACCTGGATCAGCTCATCACCATCGGCGAGGAAATGGGCGCGCTGCTAGGCCAGAAGGCCGTGGCGGCACTGGGCATATCCCCCGGCGATGTCCACAGCTATGGCAAGGCGGCCATCGTCGGCGAGGCCGGTGAACTGGAGCACGCCGCGGCCATCCTGCACCCGAAGCTGGGCGCACCGCTGCGTGCCGCCGTTGAAAAAGGCGCCGCCTTGGTTCCCTCGAGCAAGAAACGCGGGGGCATGGGCACCGCTATCGACGTGCCCCTCGGGCACAAGGATGCGGCATTCGTGCGCAGCCACTTCGACGCCATGGAAGCGCGGGTGAGCGACGCACCGCGCGCCAGCGAGATCGTGGTCGCGGTCGTCGTCACCGACAGCGGGCGCCCCCTGGCGCGCATCGGCGGCCTGCAGGTGGACGACATCAAGGGCGAGGACGGGTTGCGCTGAAGCCGCACGCCCGCGCATCACCGGGCTGGGTCAAACCAGCCGGCGCAGCAGTAGCAACAGCGTAGCGCGCTCCCGCGCACCCAGCGGCGCCAGCGTTTCCTCGGTAATGTCCGCGGCCAGGGGCAGCGCCCGTTCCACGGCGGCGCTTCCTAGAGGCGTCAACGCGAGTATCCGCAGCCGCGAATCATCAGGATCGGGGCGTGCGTCCACATAGCCGCGCACGGCCAGGCGATCGATCACCCCCTTGATGGTGGCGGTATCCATCGCCGTGAGGCGGCCCAGCAGGTTTTGGGAAACAGCACCTTCGGCATGCAGTTTCACCAGTGCGGAAAATTGCGTCGGCGTGAGATCGTCCGACATGCGCCCCGCAAAGATCATGGCGTGGCGTTGGCTGACCTGGCGCAGGATGAACCCGACTTGGTCCTCGAGCACATAAGGTTGCACTGGCTTGGTGCGGCGGCGCTTTTGCGTGGTGTCCACTTGATACCGATTCCGTTTCTGCGCGCGGCAAATTCGTTGCGGGTTCAACGCGTCCGAGAACCGGCACGCCAGTCTCGACGAGTCTACCGCTATCCGGTCGCAGCCGAAGTCGGTTATCAGCAGGACCCTAGGCCTTGGCGTGCGGTCGTTCGTGCGTCGGCGCGGGTTCCGCACAGATCCTGGCCCATTCGTCCTCGGTGAACACACGCGACCGCGTGTGAAAGGCCTTGCCCTCGGGACCCTCGAGGGAGAAGGTTCCACCGGTCCCTTCCACGACATCGATGATGAGCTGCGTGTGCTTCCAATACTCGTATTGCGAAGTGCTCATGTAGAAAGGCGCGCCGCCGATTTCGCCCAGGTAAACGTCGCCGGCGCCGATGGTGAGTTCACCGGGGAGGTAACAGTTCGCAGCGCTGTTGTCGCAGCAACCACCCGATTGGTGAAACAGCACCGGGCCGTGTTTGCGTTGCAGGAACCCGATGAGTTCGAGCGCTGCCGGCGTGGCAATGACTTTCTCGACCATATTCAACTCCCCAAAGGAAAAGGGGGCGGTTGCCCGCCCCCGCTCGCATTTGCCCGGATCCGGGGCCGATCGGTCAGAAGAAACCGAGCTTCTTCGGGCTGTAGCTCACGAGCAGGTTCTTCGTCTGCTGGTAATGGTCCAGCATCACCTTGTGGGTCTCGCGGCCGATACCGGATTCCTTGTACCCGCCAAACGCAGCATGGGCGGGGTACGCGTGATAGCAATTGGTCCACACGCGGCCCGCCTTGATGGCGCGGCCCATGCGGTACGCCGTATTGCCGTCGCGCGACCAAACGCCTGCACCAAGACCGTACAGGGTGTCGTTGGCAATGGCCAGTGCCTCGGCCTCGTCCTTGAACGTCGTCACCGCCAGCACTGGCCCGAAGATTTCCTCCTGGAAGATGCGCATCTTGTTATGGCCCTTGAACAACGTCGGCTGGACGTAGTAGCCGCCGTCGAGCGTGCCCCCCAGCTTGGCCTGGCTGCCGCCGATGAGCACCTTGGCGCCTTCCTGCTTGCCCAGGTCCAGATACGTGAGGATCTTGGTGAGTTGCTCCTTGGACGCCTGCGCACCCATCATGGTGTCGGTATCCAGCGGATCGCCCATCTTGATGGCGGCCACGCGCTTGAGCGCGCGCTCCATGAACATGTCGTAGATCGATTCCTGGATGAGCGCGCGTGACGGGCAGGTGCAGACCTCGCCCTGGTTGAACGCAAACAGCACCAGCCCCTCGATCGCCTTGTCGAGGAAATCGTCGTCGGCCTGGGCAACGTCCGCGAAGAACACATTGGGCGACTTGCCGCCCAGCTCCAGCGTGGCCGGGATAAGGTTGTTGGCGGCCGCCTGCGCGATGACGCGCCCCGTGGACGTGGAGCCGGTGAACGCAATCTTGGCAATGCGCTTGCTCTGGGCCAGTGGCAACCCGGCTTCGCGACCGTAACCGTTGACGATGTTGAGCACGCCCGGTGGCAACAGGTCGGCAATCAGTTCGGCAACCAGCAGGATGCTGATCGGCGTCGACTCGGCCGGTTTGAGCACGACGCAGTTGCCGGCCCCCAGCGCGGGCGCCAGCTTCCATGCCGCCATGAGGATGGGGAAATTCCACGGGATGATCTGCCCGACCACGCCCAGCGGCTCGTGAAAGTGATAGGCCACCGTGTTTTCGTCGATGTCGCTCAGCGCGCCTTCCTGCGCGCGCACGCAGCCTGCGAAGTAGCGGAAATGATCGACCGTGAGGGGAATGTCGGCGTTGAGCGTCTCGCGGATGGCCTTGCCGTTGTCCACCGTCTCGGCATAGGCGAGCATTTCCAGGTTGGCTTCGATGCGATCGGCGATCTTCAACAGGATATTGGCGCGCTCTCCGGGCGCGGTCTTGCCCCATTTGTCGGCCGCCGCATGCGCAGCGCTGATGGCAAGTTCTACGTCCTCTGCGGTGGATCGCGCGGCTTGCGTGTACGGTTTGCCGCTGATGGGCGTGACCACCTCGAAATACTCGCCCCGTGTGGGCGCGACCCATTTTCCGCCGATGAAATTATCGTAGCGGGACTTGTAGGTAACCTTGGCACCGGCAGTGCCGGGAGCGGCGTAGATCATGTGTTTTCTCCTTGGCGGTTGTTTTTCAAAA